>ULWD01015967.1_pt1 | contig 16422 bp, 13 predicted proteins | sample 1960011 | NCBI WGS metagenome assembly ULWD01 (sample SAMEA4835803, study PRJEB28245) | human gut metagenome | biome: gut microbiome; material: fecal sample | place: Denmark | collected 2008 | reverse complement strand
GCAGCTGATTATTATTCTGATTTTGGTGTTTGTAACTTTCTCAGAGCATTTGCAAAAGAAGAAAATTGGGATTATATCACCGACGATTATAATATAATCGGGTTAAAACAGGAGCATGACACTATCACTCTTGAGCCCGGATGCCAGGTAGAATTAAGCATTAAACCTGATTTCTCCATCGAAAAATTAAAACAAAAAATTACTGAACTTGATAAAAAAATGAAACCTGTTTTAGATAAATCAGGCATAAAACTTCTGAGTTACGGTGTTTCGCCTTTATCAACACATAAGACCATAAATCTTATTCCAAAAAGAAGATACGAACTTATGGCAAAATATTTATGGGGAATTCTTTCTGATGTAATGATGAGAGAAACAGCAGGAGTGCAGGCATGTTTTGACTTTGAAAATGAAGAAGATGCATCATTAAAATTCAAAATTGCCAATAAACTGACACCGTTTTTAACTGCTATGTTTGCAAATTCTCCTATAAGAGGCGGAGTGGAAACAGGTTATAAAACATTCAGAGCATTGAGCTGGCTCAATACGGATAACGACAGATGCGGTTTTGCAGGTCAGATAGAAGAACATCTTTCTTTTGAAGATTATGTTGATTATGTGCTTGATTCTCCAATGATTTTTATAAATCGAAATTCTGAAACTATCCCGATAAACGGCAAAATAAATTTCAGTCAGTTTATGGAAGATGGATTTGAGGGCTTTGAAGCTGATATAGAAGATTTCAAACTTCATGCAAATCTTTATTTTCCTGAAGTCAGACTTCGTAATTTTATTGAAATCAGAAATCATGACTGTGTAGGCAAAGACTTGCAGTATTCTGTTCTGGCAATTTATAAAAGTATTATGTATAACCGAAATGCAGCAGAAGAAATTGAAGAATTGCTTAAACCATTTGATTATCCTGACTATTCGGAACTTAGATATAATGTACCGAAAACTGCTATGGACACAAAAATAGGAAATTATTCGGTTAAAGATATTGCAAAAGAAATACTGTATATTGCAGAAAAATCCTTAATAGGTCAAAACGAATACGAAGAAAAATATCTAGAACCGATAAAAGAATATACAATGCAGGGAATATGTCCTGCTGACGTTATTATACGCAACTGGAACGGCATCTGGAACAAAGATGTCCGAAAATTAATTCAATACGTTTCATAAGTTGGTTTTTATACTAAATATATATAAAAAAAGACACGTGATGCAACTATCTATACACCACGTGTCTTGTTTATCGATTACCATCATATGAGATATGCGGCGATTGCGCTCAGCCTTTCGTATTATCCTTTTATCGTACAGGATTGATTTAAGAAAGGTTTCACCCATCAGGTAACCGTCCATATCCCGCCGCTAATTCCGCAGGAAAATACGCAGAGTTTACATTATAGGATTTGCTTACAGATATAACCCGCATTTACGTTTCTCACTGAAACCAACGGAGACGGTAAGCTTTCCGCTCTGCACCGAATAAAGTACTCACATTTCTGCCTTTCAGATAACTGCAATAAATCACAAAAACCTGATGCGGCATTTAGCTTGTACCCCTGCGCCCGAAAATATCTCGGATAATCCGGCTTTAAGATATGAAGCTTGTATATTATATTTTCAAAGAACTATGTTTCTTTTATTTCTAATTTTTTTGGTTCTTTATTTTCGATTTCTACTTTAGGAACTGTAATTGTTAAAATACCGTTTTTATATTCAGCAGTGCTTTCTTCGGTTTTTACAGGCTGGTCAAAGGAGATTGTCCTCTGGTATTTTCCGTAACGAAATTCACTTGTGTGGTAACGTTCATTTTTAGCTTTTTCTTCTTTTTCTTCCGCTTCTTCTTGAATTTCAGCGGTTATGGTCATAAATTCATTATCCATTTCAACTTCGATGTCATCTTTTTTAACACCCGGAAGCTGTACTTTGACTTTGTAATTTTTATCGTTTTGTTTAACTTCTATAGCCGGACGCCAGGTTGATATTTTCTTTATATTCAGCGGATTTGCCATAGAGTGGACAAGAAATGTATCACGTAAAAAGTTATTCAATTCATTGTGAATACTATCGAAATACATTTCAGGTTCACGAATCATCAAATCGTGTTTCATGTTTAACTCCTTTCACATAACCAAGATAAACTTTTTAGCGGTGCTTTTCATTCAACTTAAGATTAATTTATTGTGCTTATAATATGCACTTTTGTGTAATAGATTAGATGATAATTTATTAAATAATATCTGCAGGAGGAAATGCTACATGTCAATAAAAATGTTAGTTTTCGATTTTCGTGACAGTGAAGAAGAATTTTTCAGAGGTCATGACTTAGAAAATTTTGATATAACCTTTTATGGTGAAAGCTTAAATGAAGAAACGGTTAAGCAGCTGCCGCAGGAAGCTCTTGATAATGCTACAGTTATCAGTGTATTTATTAACTCTGAGATGACTGAAGAAGTCATAAATTCTTTTAAAAATCTAAGAATTATTTCAACGAGATCAACCGGGGTTGATCACATTAACAGAGTGGCAGTTCAGAAAAAAAATATTGCGGTTGTTAATGTTGAGGGTTACGGCTCACGTTCTGTTGCACAGTATACAATGGGCTTGGCTATAGCACTTGTAAGGCATATTATACCTGCAGCAAAACATGTTGCCGATAAAAAATCAGGGTGTGATGACTTTGTAGGACGTGATTTGTCAAAGCTTACCATAGGCGTTGTCGGAACAGGAGCTATAGGTGTAGCTGTGTGCAAACTTGCTCAGGCTTTCGGAATGCGTATTCTTGCTTATGACATTATTGAAAAACAAGAGTTAATTAATACAACGAATGTAAAATATGTAGATTTAACAACATTACTGAGACAATCAGACATAGTAACACTTCATCTTCCTTATACGGGCGATAACCTTAACATGTTTACATACGAACAGTTTAGTGTAATGAAAAATACTTCTTATTTCATTAATACTTCACGTGGAGAATTGGTAAATACAAAAGAGCTTTATAATGCTGTTTCAAAAGGAGCTATTCAAGGTGCGGCACTTGATGTTGTAGCTTGTGAAACCGCATGTTTTAAATGTAACAGATTAGCTAAAAAAGTAAACTCAAGTTTTGAGTGTCTGGAAGAAGTAAAATATGTTGAAGAACTTGTTAAACTTCCTCAGGTGATTATAACTCCCCACATTGCTTATGAAACACAGGATGCCATAGATCATATTTTAGACGTAACTTTTATTGCCATTCTTGATTGTATCAAAGGCGGAAATTCTTACAGAGTTTATTAAGTTATTTAGTCATTATTTGAGCGGAGATTACCCCTAAAAGGTAATCTTCTCTTTTTTTGAATTTAAACCCTTTGCTTTCAAAATCTTTTATCAGTTCTTCCGGAAGCGGAAAAATCTTTTTGGAGTTAATCAGGTAGGAATATGGAATAGAATTTCCTGATGCAAGTCTGATTAACAAAGGAGTTGTTTTGTCATATATTTTGCTTAAGAGATTTTTCTTACCGAAATCAAGATGCAAAAAACTTCCATTTGGTCTTAAAACTCTATAGGCTTCTTCAACTGCTTTTTCAGCATTGGCGATATTTCTCAGACCAAATCCCATAGTGACAAAATCGAAAGTATTATCTTCATACGGCAAGTCAGTAACATCTCCCTGAATGTATTTTATTTGTCTGCACTGTTCTTTTGCAGAATTTTTGCTGACTGCAATTTCAAGCATTTTTTCTGAAAAATCTATGCCTGTTACATGTGCTTCCGGCTGAATTTTTTTAATTAGTCTTGCTAAATCACCTGTTCCGCAGCACAAATCCAAAACGCTGTCATGCGGTTTTATAACAAGGTTTTTAATGCTCATATACTTTACATAGTTATGTGTGCCGAAAGACATAAGATTATTTAAAAAATCATATCTTTGGGCAACGGAGTTGAACATTTTATGAATAGTTTCGGGGGATTTATCAATTTTCATAATTTGTTACCTTTTTGCTTATTTTAAATCTTAACATATAATTTACTTATGAACATAGCTTTTATTCCTATTGATAATAGACCTGTCTGCTATACCTTGCCTGAACAAATTGCTGCAATTGACGGCAATATAAAATTTTTTATGCCTGAACGTGAGTGGCTTGGTGATTTAACAAAATATGCAAAAGTCGAAAAGCTTTTTGAATGGTTAAAAGCACTGCCTGAGGTTGATGCAATTATTCTTCCGCTTGATACGGTTGCGTATGGCGGGTTGATTTCTTCACGAAGATGTCCCGAAAGTATTGAACAAATAAGAGAACGTATAGAAAATTTGAAAAATATACTTTTAGAGAAAAAAGCTAAGGTATATGCTTTTTCAAGTATTATGCGTATATCAAATAACAACGTTAACGAAGAAGAAAAAGAATATTGGGATAAATGGGGCAAAAAGATATTTAATTATTCGTTTTGCATGGATAAGTTCGGTACGATGTGTAAAAACGAAGTTCCGGCAGAAATTGTTGATGATTATCTGGCAACACGCAAAAGAAATTTTGAGATAAATAAAACATATTTACAGTGGTCAGATTTATTTGATACCTTAGTTTTTTCCAAAGATGACTGTGCTGAATACGGGTTTAATGTCCAAGAAGCGAAAGAGCTTGAAAAACTTGGCGGATTTGTAAAAACAGGGGCTGATGAAATTCCTCTGACACTTTTGGCTAGAGCTGTAAAAGGAAAATGTAAAGTTGCTCCGATTTTTCTTGCACCTCAATATAAGAATTTAATTTCAAATTACGAAGACATTTCTATTGAAAAATCCGTTAAAGGTCAATTGGAACTTGCAGGATGCGAGGTCTGTGAGCCTGATAAAGCGGATATTTTATTGTATGTGAATAATTTTGAGGGGCAGCAGGGAGAAATCGTTATGAAGCTTCCTACAGCTCCTTATTCAGGCAAGTGGGAAAAGCCTCAAAGACCTTTCATGATTGCTGACGTAAGGTATGCTAACGGTGCTGACAACTCTTTTGTCAACAAACTCTTTGAAAAAGGCTTTGATGAAAACTTTTATGGGTATTCGGCATGGAATACTTCTGCAAATACTCTGGGAAGTCTTATTTGTGCTGCAAAAGTGAAGTTTTTAGCAAAACAATTGAATGCTGATGCTTTCAAAAAGCTTCAAATTGTCAGACTGCTTGATGACTGGGCTTATCAGGCAAACGTCAGACAAAGTCTGAATATGCCTGATAAAAGACGTGTTGCCGATTTAATGAAACCTTACGAGGATAAAGTATTTAAAGTATTGAGTTATAACTTACAAGTAAGTTATGATTTTCCATGGCGCAGATTATTCGAGGTAGAAATTGAGCTTAATTGAGATAATATTTTTGGCTGTTGCTTTAGGCATTGATTGCCTTGTAGTTTCTTTTTCACAAGGCTTAATATTCAACTCTAACAGAGTAAAAAACTCGTTTGCTCTTGCTTTGACGATGGGAGTGTTTCAAGGATTAATGCCTTGTATCGGATATTTCGGAGCAGGCAGCATAAGCAGATTTGTAGAACCTTTCAGCAATTGGCTTGTGTTTATTATATTTCTTGCGCTTGGTGTCAAATTTATTTATGAAGCTTTTCAGGAAAAAAAAGAAACAATTTGTTGTATAGGATTGAGGTGTCTTATAGGGATGGGTATTGCAACAAGCATAGATGCCCTTGCAGCAGGTGTAAGTTTGAGATTATGGAATGTTCCATTGCTTTTGCCTGCCGTAATAATAGGAGTAATGTCATTTTGGATGTCTATTAAAGGTTTTTGGGCAGCAATATTGTTTAAAAAAATTCCTTCAAAAGCTTTGGAGGTGACAGGCGGCATGATATTGATATTTCTTGCTGTTAAGGCATGCCTCTAAGTGATGTTTTCCTTAATCTTTTACATTTCTTAATAATATAAAAAATCATGAAAAACCATGGCATGAGCATGATTGCATGATTTAAAATCTGTAAACCATGTGATAGCTTAATTTTTAGCATGATTGACTTTTGAAAAACGGCTGTATTGCACTGATTGAGGGCTTTGTTACAAATGTTCATAATCTCATGTCACGCCCTTGAAATAATTCCCTTATTTTTTATAATGTTATTAAGGACGAGTGGTGAGGTAAAGTTACCTCTGATAGGGGATTTCGGCGGATGCATCTGCCTTAGTTGCCGTGCTTGGGATAGTTAAAAAAAAGAGTGGAGATTATATAAATTGTTTAGAAGTAGGGATATGGGTAGAGCTGTTGCAGTCAGAAGATGGACGCCGACGGCTTTGGAATGCTATAAAAGAGGTTGTAATTGCGAAGGTTGTTTCTACAGAGATTTCTTTAGCGGTTCTTCCCAAAAATGTCAGATGAAAGCTTCAGTTTTAGAATTAGTACGTGTTATCGGAACGCCTAATGTGGAATTACAGCAGTTTATCCTCGAAGACTAACTGCCTATCATTTGCGAATATATTTGAAAAAAGGCTTTAAAAAATTATTTATGTATGTTATAATATACAAGCAGTATGTTATATGGAGGTTCGCATGCACATTTACGTAAACGGAAGAAACATTGAAATCACTGATGCTATTAAAGCTTATGTGAAAGAAAAAATCGGTAAGGTAGCTAATCACTACGACCAAATTCAAGGAATTGACGTTGTGCTTTCAGTTATCAAAAATCCGTCTGCTTCCGGCAAACACGTTGCAGAAGTCAGCTGCAAAATGAATACTGGTGTAGTTCGTTGTGAAGAAGCAGCTGATTCTATGTACGAAAGTATTGATTTATTGGCTGATAAGCTTGACAGACAGGTTAAAAAATTCAAAGACAAAAGCTTAGGCTCTGACAAAGCGTCTATCAGAACCGATGCAGGTGTTGAAGAAGAACCTGCTGAAGCAGTTGAAGAATAAAATTTTTAGAGGTGCGAAAGCACCTCTAGTATTAGGTAGCTGATTAATGATTAATAATAAAAAAGTTGTAATTATAATGCCCGCTTACAATGCGGAAAAAACCCTGAAACAAACTTATGACGAAATATATAAAGATTTTGTGGATGAGGTAATTCTTGTTGATGACAATTCACAAGATAATACCAAAATTGTTTCTAAACAATTAAATATTACAACAATTGTACATAAGGAAAATAAGGGTTACGGCGGCAATCAGAAATCTTGTTATAAAGCAGCTTTAAAAGCGGGAGCTGATATTGTTGTAATGCTGCACCCTGATTATCAGTATACTCCTAAGCTGATTCCGGCTATTGTTTCTATGATGGCTTTCGGTCAGTATGATGCTGTTATGGCATCTAGAATGCTTGGAAATTCTGCTTTAAAAGGAGGTATGCCTTTTTATAAATTTGTGGCTAATAAATTTTTGACTGCATTTGAAAACTTTTTTACAGGCGAAAATTTAACGGAATACCACACAGGTTTCAGAGGTTTTACAAAAGAGGTTCTTGAGAGCTTGCCTCTTGCGGAATGCGATGATGATTTTATTTTCGACAATGAAATGATTGCACTTCTTTTTTATAACAATTTTAAAATAGGAGAAGTTTCTTGTCCTACAAAATATTTCAAAGAGGCTTCATCTATTAACTTTATACGTTCTTGCAAATACGGCCTTGGGGTTCTTGCGGTAAGTTTAAAATACAGGCTTGCCAAAATGGGGTTAAAATCAAGAATTTTTAGAGATACTGCAAAAAAACTTGATTTAACCACAGAACTTGAATATTATTTCCAATAGATAATTATTTTGGTAAATTTTTGAAATAATTAGGATCATTTAATGCCTTGGAAGCACAGCCGTAACCGTTAACACCGCTTGCTAATGTTTCTGAGCAATATGTATTTTCTTTCCAAATAGTTCCATCTGCTCCCATAGGAAGAAATTTGCCATTAGATGATATTTGGAACAGAAAAAAGTCATAGCCGTATCTGTTCGGTTTTTTACGCCAGCCGTTTGTGTCAACAGCTAAAAATACAGTACCATATGTTGTTTCAGCAGGTGTTCCTATATCAAAAAATATAAATCCTCCATCAACTGTTGCCATTATGCCATCATTACACAAAACAGCAGGTGAGGTTTTATCGCTGAATGTTTTATAATTATCTTTTATGAAATTTGCTAACTGTGTACCTTTTGAAACAGGGAAAACAGATGAGCAAGCTGATTCACTTCTACTGCAGGTCGAAGATTTTATATAATATTTTTGATAACTATTCATTAACTTTTCTAAATCTGCACCTGTTTTGTTGTCAGGCACCTGTCCGCCATATTCCTCCATAATTACTCTTTGTGTGACTTGAGCAAGCATAGAATATGATTTTTTAAATGCTGTTTCAAGCTCTTTATTTCTTTTGTTATTAATTAAAGTCGGCAAAGTCATTGCTGCAACCACACCTATAATTCCGAGAGTAATCAGAACCTCTGCCAGTGTAAACCCATATTTTATATTTTTAAAGTGATGCATAATGTCACTATTATAACAATATTTTTTACTCTTGTAAAGCCCTAAATCTCTAAATAAACCAAACCCTCTTAACCCCTTGCAGCTTACGAGTTTTGCGGGGGGGGGGCAACCCTTAATGCTTCTTGTACCATAATTTCAGCCTCCTTTTACATATTTATATTATTTATTATATCAGGAAGTTTGTCAAGGGTATTGTTATTTAGTCAAAGCGAGTTTTGAACCTGTGACTGTTTGAGGTTTTTGTTGATAAGGATTTGATGTGAAACTGTATTGAGGGTTATACAATACTTTGCGTCTGCCTGTAAATGACGGCTCATGGTAAAGAACAAGTGTAGTGTCTTTGAATTTAATCTGTTCATCTTTACCTGTTTCAGGGTTATGACGTCTTAAGCAATATTCACCGTCAGCATCGTGTCTTGTATAATAAATTTCTTTCGGATTATTGGCATTTACAAACTTCAAGCCTTGACGAATACCGCATTGCAATCCTGCTCTGCCGCCACGTGCATCATGAAACTTGATTTTGTCCATAGTGATTTCTGCAGGTTCGTAGTATTCATCATATTCATGGTTAAGACCTTTTGTGTTAAAAACTGTAATTGTCATTGCACCGTTAGGGCTTTGTCTTAACAAGGTTGATAAGTTTGCATCGCCTTCTTCATAACCTTTAAGGTTTTCTGAATTATGATATCCTTTCGGATCTTTATATAATTCTTTTTTGTATCTTGCAGGCTGTGCATCAAGTGCAAACGGAGCGCCGTCATTTAATGCCTGTAATTCAGGACGTGAACGTAATCCCATTTGATAATCTATGTAATCTTTATGAGTTTTGATAAACGGTTTAAATGCTTTACTTGTAGAATCTGCCCATTCATCGTGAACTACGTTTCTGTTTTGAAGATAGATATTTTTAGAAGTTGTTTCAAAACCTGTTGCTCCTAAATCGTCACCGTCAAATAATGTCGGGTTGCCGATAAGTCCTGATAAAAATTTTATTACACCTAAAGCTTTTGATGCAGCCGGTCCGACAATACGTTCAAATGCTTTTTCTTTTAAATCGTGTCTTTCTTTTTCAGTTAACTTTTTGCTGCTGTCAGGTTCAAGATAATCCATCTCATCTAAAACGACATCTAAAGCTATATCATAAGGTTTTGTTCCGAAACCTTCAGCATCGTGTACTTCACCTTTGAACTTATTGTTTGTCAGATTTTTAAGAGCTTGAACCATTTTATCGTAGATGTAGTCTTTTCTTTCCTGACTTAAACCTATTTCTTCTTTGGCTTTTCCTAAACCGCTTGCAATAGATTCACTTTTTGCAAGTGCAATATTGCTTACTCTGTTATAGTTGTAATTTTGTATAGCTTCAGGATCAACAAATTCTCCGTATTTTACACCGTTAAGAATTCTATATGCTCTTTCACGATAAGGGTTTCCTTTTTCTGTTAAGTCAGCATGGTGAACGAAATCCATATCCATTGCAAAGCCTTCTAAAATACGGCATTTGTCGTGGTTGCCTGCAAATGTATAAGAATATAATAAAGAATATAACGGAGCTGAATTTAAGTAATTGTCGCCTCCGACAAGTTTTTCAAGTATAGTTCCGTCTTGATCAAGACCTTTGTCAGGGCTGCTTTGTCCGTCATAATCAAATAATTTACCAAAGATTTTAGTAATATCAGATGAGAAGTAGCTGTAGTTTACTGTAGTTGTAAAACCTGCTTCTGTTAAAAGTTTTTTAACAGCTTCCTGACTGCTTGAATATCTTCCGCCTGACTTGCTTCCGTAGCCTTTGTCATATATACTTACTTCATCTGTAATTTCTGCTGCTATATATGCATCCGGGTGAGATTCTTTTACACCGTCGGTAAATCTTGACCAGAAATCAATAACTTTATCCCAGGTATATTCAAAATCAGTTGTTTTATTTCTTACTGATTCTATATCGCCGATATCTTTTGTAGCATCAATTCTCCAGTCCAAACCGGCTTCTGCTCTGGCTACAATCATTTCTGCAAGTTTAAAGCTGTCAGCGTTTGTGCCTTTAATTGATTTCCACAATGCGCTTGCAAGTTTTTCTTTATCTGAACCGCTGATTTTTGTAATTCCTGATTTAATCTTATTAATAACTGATTTGGCTTCATCTTCAGGACTGTCAGCAATAATACCCATACTTAACAGTGAAGTGTTTTTCAAATCTTTATATTGATAAGTGATTTCACCAGTTTCTTTGTTGTATGAAAATTCTGCATCAGGTTTTACACCTTTAATAATAGCAAATTTTGCAATTTCAGCAGTTAATAAAGGTATAACGTATTTACCAAACTGGGTTGCATTGCCGTTTTCATCATTAAGTTTGTTACCTTCCGGCAATTTGTTATTAAGAGCACCTAATACTTCTTTTGCAAGTGATAACATTTCTTTTGTATACATTTTATCGGCAATATCGTATGTTTCTTGGGTATCAGGTCTTAAATGCTGGTTGCCTGATTGATACATTTCAAATCTTGAAACGCCGATTTGGTCTTCTTTCACAGCTCTTTTTGATACAAGCGGAGAAGATAAAACTGATACAATATCGTCACCTACTTCTACAGAATCAAGAGGTACGTCCATTAAGCCTTTCAATATTATATCTTTATAAGATTCATCGGTATCTGCACCTGCAAGATTATATCTGTCACGTAATACGTTTTTAACAATTGCAGGAGAAACATCTAAATCTTTAGGGAATACTTTTCCGTTAGATTGGCTTTCGATTAAATGGTAAATATCATCAGAGCTCATGCCATCTATGTTTCTAAGATGCTGAGCAGCATTAAGATTTAAGATTTGGTTGGTTTTGTTTGTCCAATATTTGGCGGATGAAACAGCATAATCCTGTACTTCCATATTTTTGCGTTTCATAAGCTTGATGGTTTCTGCACGTTTTTTAGAATCAGCAATATTTTTTAATGCTTTAGTATCAGAGTGTGAGAATACATAGTTTAGTTTAGCGATATCAGGGTTAGCATCCCAGGTTTCAAATCCGCTTTCCTGTTTTCCGCCCAATCCGAAGTATTCAAATTGAGAAAGCATTCTTGTTGCATCGCCGCTCTTATAATTAATACGTTTGTGTTGAGGAATACTTTTGTTATATTCGTTTAAAATTTCTACATTCTTTTTATAAGCGTCAGAATCAATTCTAAAGCTGTATGGAACTACTGTATCATTGTGGTTATTAATTTCCAGATGATTATCGGTGTTTAATTTATCATAAGCTTTGATTAATTCTTTATCGCTTAAGTTTTCAGCATTAACAAGTCTGTCATCATAAATTTGTATGTATGTAGGAGCTTTAGGATTATATTTGTTGTTGCTTGAAATTTTTACGGTTCCGTCGCTTTGAGAATCGAACTTGTATTTTGAATTAACAACTCTATGTGTAACGTGTTCGGTTTTCTTTCCAAAAACTCCCATACGTAAAGGGCTGTCTTGTAATCCTGATATTTTAAACCAGTTAAAGTAAGGTGATTTTTCACCCCATTTTAAGATGTGCTGGAAGTGTACACCTTCCAAACCTTCGTTAACATAAGCTCCGTCAGATACAAGGTTAATACCTTTAGCAAACATTTTTTTCTGAACAGCTGTATAATTGTTTATATTCCCCAGAGTTTGCGCCATTTGGAAGCAGTTTTTGTTCCAGTAAGCATGGGCAGTAAGTGAGTCATCTGTAAATAACGGTGTTGTAATAACCCTTCTGTAATCATCAAGTTTGCCGTTATTTAAATCTTGTTCAATACCGGCAAGAGAACCGCCGATTTTGTTGGCAAAGTTTTTGTTGGAACTTAAAATATCAACAATTTTTTGCGGCGATTTCATAACAATGTTGTTATTATCATCATAAGTCCAAATAACATTATGATTATCAGGAATTATAAGCTTCATAGCACCGCCTTTTGTGACTGTAGAAGCTCCGTAAGGAACAACGTTATAAACATCCCACGCATTTCCGGTGCTCCCTGATTCGTTTATTACCATACCTGCATCGAGTTTGTATACAGGAGGTGCATTATCGTGTCCTTTCGGATATAATTTATAATGGTATGCAAAAGCTTCATCAGGTGCTAAGTGATAATCTTTAGCAAGGTCTATTCTTGTTGCTTTGCCGCTTTCGAGCTTAATGCCTCTTTCTTTATCACCTGCAATACGCATTTGGTCTGCATTTTCAAGAATGCCGTTACTGATATAATTACCGTCAGCATCCTGTTTTACTGCGAAAACCTCTACATAGCAATCCCAATTTTCATCATCGTAAACATAATTAAATTCATATTCAGTGTCACCATATTTTGATTTTATGGGTTTATAACCCTCAAAATTAACGTTATTTCTGGTGTTTGGTTGATTTAAATTTAAATTGACTTTCACGTGAGAAACTCCTTACTACTTCATTTATAACTCAAGTGAATATTTTTTTTTGACAAAATGATATGCATTATTAAGAAAATTTTACATAAGTTGGTTGCTGGAAAATATTCCTGTTATAATTTTTAGGAAAAGGAGACTTAGAATGTTGATGAAAGAAATGAAATACGATATTAAAGATATTAATTTGGCTGATCAAGGTAAAAATCAAATTGAATGGGCTTTCAAAGATATGCCTGTTTTAAAACAAATTCAGGAAAGATTTATTGCCGAACAGCCGTTTAAAGGTTTGAAATTATCAGCCTGTGTTCACGTTACAAAAGAAACAGCTGCTTTATGCGTTGTTATGAAATCAGGCGGTGCTGATGCTGTTCTTGTTGCTTCAAATCCTCTTTCTACACAGGATGATGTTGCGGCAGCTCTTGTAAAACATTATGATATTCCAACATTTGCGGTAGCCGGCGAAACTGTAGAACAGTATAAATCTCATATTGAAGAAGCTTTAAATCATAATCCTGATATTATTATAGATGACGGATGCGACATGGTATCAATGATACATGCCGAAAGACCTGAATTAGCTTCAAAAATTATCGGCTCTACTGAAGAAACTACAACAGGTATCATAAGACTTCAAGCTCTTGAAGCTCAAGGAGAATTAAGATTTCCTGCAGTAGGTGTTAATACAAGTTTGACAAAACACCTTTATGACAACAGATACGGTACCGGTCAAAGCTCATTAGACGGTATTATCAGAGGTGCAAATATTCTTATTGCAGGCAAAACAGTTGTAATTTCAGGTTACGGCTGGTGCGGCAGAGGTTGTGCTTTGCGTGCTAAAGCACTCGGCGCAAACGTAATCGTATGTGAAGTTGATCCTTTAAAAGCTCTTGAAGCTGCTATGGAAGGTTACAGAGTTATGCCTATTGAAAAAGCGGCTCTTGAAGGTGATATTTTCTTAACAGTTACAGGCGACAAACACGTAGTTGATGTTAAACACTTATTAACAATGAAAGATGGTGCTTTTGTTGCCAATGCAGGTCACTTTGACTGGGAAGTTAATGTTGGTGATTTAAAAGCTTACACAACAGAAATTAAACAAATCAGACCTTCATTGGAAGAATATAAACTTAACAACGGTAAATCAATTTACGTATTTGCAGAAGGCAGACTGGTAAACCTTGTCGCAGCTGAAGGACACCCTGCAAGCGTTATGGACATGAGTTTTGCTAATCAGGCTTTAGGTATTGAGTTCCTGGTTAAAAATTACGGAAAATTAGAAAACAAATTGTATACACTTCCTCATGAAGTTGATGTAAAGATTGCAGAATTGAAATTAAAATCAATGGGCATCGAAATTGATACGTTAACTGCTGAACAGGAAGAATATTTAAACAGCTGGAAATTCTAGGAGCGTAGCCGCTCCATCCGTAACCGGCTTAGAACAATATTAAAACGATTAACTTTAGGGTATTTCGATATCCTAAAGTTTTTCTTTCTTGCCACAAAAATTTAATTGTTTCGGGGCGGAGTTTAAGGTTGTTTTGAATATTTACGGCTGTAGTCCTGTCGCTGTGAAGCTTTTTATCACCTGTTACAAGTGTGCAGTTCCCCGCATTGTTTTTATGGCGTCTGTAACCTATGAGGGGTTCATAAATTATTGCTGAACCGCCTATTAAATGTGCATAATTAAATATGAACTTATCAGGACAAATTTTCCATTTATTTGTTTTTTTGAAATTAGTCAGTAATTTAATTGATGCTTTTCTAAACATTGCAGAGCTGTTTGGTGACCAGTACCAGCCGCCAAAACGTTTTCTTGTTAAAATCTTATAATTTACTTTGTCTGACGCCATTAAGGTTTCAAAATCATTGCATTCAGGTGATGCAATGGAATTAACAGTGTGAACTTCATCGTCTTCGCCTATTTCAATAATCCTGCATGACGTAAAAGCAACAGATGTTTCAAGATGTGTTTTTATGTGTTTCTGTGCATATTCAGGCATAAGAATATCATCGCTGTCAACAAAACTTACAAACTGTCCTTTTGCCTCTTTTAATCCTCTTAGCATTGAGGCAAGCTGACCTTGATTTTTTTCCTGTTTAAGCAATGTAATTTTTAAGTCCTGATTTTCTGAAATAAATTGTTCAACAATTTGACGTGAATTGTCAGAAGAACAGTCATCTACAATTATAATCTCAAAGTTTTTGTAAGTTTGGGATTTTATACTCTCAAGAGTTTTTAAAATATATTTTTCGTAATTATAAGAAGTTACGATAAATGTTACCAATGGTGTTTTAAGCATTTGGGTTTTCCTGATTTGCTAAAAGTCGTTCCATTTTTTTGTTATGCATAACAGAAGATATAAATGCAAATACTATAAAGCCAAGACCAATGCCGCCTGTTACAACCTCGGGAATTTCTTTAACTGTTGATATAAGCATTAAACAAGCTAAAGCTCCGATTGCCCAATGTGCGCCATGTTCAAGATATAAAAATTGTTTCAATGTTTTCTTTTCAACTAACATAATAGTTAATGAACGTACAAACATTGCACCGATTGCAAGACCTATTGAAATGATTATAATATCTTTGCTTAATGCAAAAGCTCCCAATACTCCGTCCAGTGAGAAAGATGCATCAATTAATTCAAGATAAATAAAACTGATTAATCCTGTACATCCTACAGCTCCTGTAGTACATTTAGCAAGTCTCATTTCTTCATGTTTTTCAAGGTAATGTGTAAACCCGTCAATCACAAGGTAAGTTATAATACCTGAAATACCTGCAATCATAACATGAACTTTTTGTTCAACAGGTACAAAATTTTGTGTTGCAAGAAGCATTAATAAAGAAATAACGACTTCAATTCCTTTTAAATGGTCTAAATGAGAAAGCCAGTTTTCCAGAGGTCTTATCCAATGAACTTCTTTTTCGTGATTGAAGAAATAATTCAAAAACAGCATAATTAAAAACATTCCTCCGAAAGTAACAATCGGAGCGTGAGTTTGATGCAGATAATAAGCGTATTTATCCGCATTTGTTAATGCGATTTTAGCCACTTCGAGCATACTTAATTTTGCAAAAATTGAAACTACCAGGATAGGGAATACAAATCTCATACCGAAAACAGCAATAATAATTCCCCAGGTTAAAAATCTGTGACGCCATTTATGGCTCATTTTTTCTAACTTCATAGCGTTAACAACAGCGTTGTCAAAAGACAAGCTTACTTCAAGAACGCTTAAAACAAGTGCAATAAAAACACAAGCCAGACCTGTTCCGGCATGAACGTGTTCACCCCACAGATAAGCACCAATTAAACCGGCTATTGTTACTATATATGAACCTAAAAAGTATTCCAGCATATTACTCTCCTTTAATTTCAAAACAATTATACCCGAAATCCCAAATTAAGCAATCAACCAAAATTTGTATAATAAATAATATTGAAAACCATGTGGAATTTTGATATAATTAATAACAAACGCAATATAAGAAAGGAGCTACTATATGAAAAGATTTAGCAAAGAATGTGCTTGGTCAG
>ULWD01044206.1_pt1 | contig 16768 bp, 9 predicted proteins | sample 1960011 | NCBI WGS metagenome assembly ULWD01 (sample SAMEA4835803, study PRJEB28245) | human gut metagenome | biome: gut microbiome; material: fecal sample | place: Denmark | collected 2008 | reverse complement strand
TGATGCCGGTGTAGCCGCACTTCGGGTCGCGGTCTATCGGGTGATTTATCGCGCCGTAGCCTATGCCCTGCTCCTTCATGCAGCGGACTATCTGCTCGAATGCGTCGAGGTTCTTCAGAGGGTCGCCGTCAAGCTCGATGTAGCTGATGTGGCCGCCGTTGGTCAGCGCATGGTAGGGAGCCTCAAGCTTGATCTTGCGGAAAGCGCTGATGTTGTAGTAAACCGGTATATGGAACGAATTGGTGTAATACTCGCGGTCGGTAACGCCGGGGATCTCGCCGTATATCTTCTTATCCATGCGGACGAATCTGCCGGAAAGTCCTTCTGCGGGAGTTGCGAGCAGGCTGAAATTGAGACGGGTCTTTTCGCTCTCGTCGTCCATGCGCTTTCTCATGCGGGTGATGATGTCAAGACCCAGCTTCTGCGCCTCGGGGGATTCGCCGTGATGTACGCCGATGAGCGCCTTCAGGCACTCTGCAAGTCCGATGAATCCCATGGAGAGGGTGCCGTGCTTGAGTATCTCGGCAACGCTGTCGTTCTCGGAGAGCTTCTCGGAATCTATCCAGACGCCCTGACCCATCAGGAACGGGTAGTTCCTTACATGCTTGCTGCACTGTATCCTGAACCGCGCCAGGAGCTGGTCAACGACAAGATCCATCATTTCGTCAAGGGAAGCGTAGAACTTGTCGATGTCGCCGTGAGCCTCGATGGCAAGGCGCGGGAGGTTGATGGTGGTGAAGCTGAGATTGCCTCTGCCGGTGACTATCTCGCGGCTCGGGTCGTAAATGTTGCCGATAACTCTGGTGCGGCAGCCCATGTAAGCGGCTTCGGTGTGGTAGTCGCCGGGCTTGTAGTACTGGAGGTTGAACGGAGCGTCGATGAACGAGAAGTTCGGGAACATGCGCTTTGCGGAAACGCGGATAGCAAGCTTGAAAAGGTCGTAGTTGGGGTCGCCGGGGTTGTAGTTGACGCCCTCCTTGACCTTGAAAATATGTATCGGGAAAATCGGAGTTTCACCGTTGCCCAGACCGTGTTCCTCGGCGAGCATTACGTTCTTGATAACCATTCTGCCCTCCGGGGAGGTGTCGGTGCCGTAGTTTATCGAGGAGAACGGATTCTGCGCGCCGGCGCGGGAATTCATCGTGTTCAGGTTGTGAATGAGCGCTTCCATTGCCTGGTAGGTCGCGCGGTCGGTCTCGGATTCGGCGAGCTTTTCCGCTCTGTCCTGGAGGTGCGAGAACTCGTCGCCGTACTTCGCGGACGCGATCTCCCATTCTTTCGCCTTGTATTCGTCGTTGTTCTGGAGGCTGGGGTACAGTCCGTATTCCTTGGCGATATCGCCTGCGATGAGCTTGAATTCCTCAAGCACCTCGGTGTAATCCTCAATGCCGAGGGTAAAGCTTACCGCCTTCGCAAGGTTGGTGGTGTACAGCCTGCGGAAGGTCTTTTTAACGCCCTCCGCCATGGCGTAGTCGAATATCGGCACGGACTGACCGCCGTGCTGGTCGTTCTGGTTAGACTGAATGGCAATGCACGCAAGCGCCGCGTAGCTGGAAATATCGTTCGGCTCGCGGAGGTATCCGTGGCCGGTGGAGAATCCGCCGTGGAACAGCTTGAGCAGGTCAATCTGGCAGCAGGTGGTGGTGAGCGTCAGGAAGTCGAGGTCGTGTATGTGGATATCGCCGTTGATGTGCGCCTGGGAGTGCTTCGGGTCGAGCACGTACATCTCGTTGAACTGCTTGGCGCCTTCGCTGCCGTATTTCAGCATGGTACCCATTGCGGTGTCGCCGTCGATGTTGGCGTTTTCGCGCTTGATGTCGCAGTCAGACGCGGACATGAAGGTCAGATCCTCGTATATCTTCATCAGGGTGGAGTTCATCTCGCGCGCCCTGGTGCGGTCTGCGCGGTACAGTATGTAAGCCTTGGCGGTCTTTGCGTGACCCTGCTCGACGAGCACTCTTTCTACCATATCCTGTACCTCCTCAACGGAGGGATCCCTGCCTATAACCTCTTCTGAGAGCTGCTGGCACACCTTGTCCGCAAGCTCCATAGCTTCGCTGTAGTCCTTGCCGCCGACTGTCTGGGCTGCCTTAAAGATAGCGTTGGCGATCTTCTCTATGTTGAAGGGTACCTGGCGTCCGTCACGCTTCTTTATCATTGTTATCATTGCCATTATTTTGATTGCTCCTTTTTAAAAAATGAAATAAAATAACACAATATCTTGTATCGAAAAAGACGATAAATCTATTATATAGTTTTCTGAAACATTTGTCAAGGTATAATAAAATTAAGTTTTGCACAAATCAGGGCAGGTATTTTCGTGATAAATCACAAATTTATGTACGCAATGTAAATCCATTAAATGTAAACGTTCTGGAAATTCCGCTGACCTATGCGCTTTTCTCTGCTGGTACACATCTGAGAATTTACATAAGGTTGACGAAATCCGCAGGGTATGCTATAATTACATAGAGTTATTCAGAAAAGGGGTGTTCCCATGCCGAAAAAGTTTGCATTTTCCGATGATGGAAGTCGTTACCACACGCTGAAATACCACAATCGGCGGTTCTGGGGCAGACCTGTTTACAAGGCCGTCGTGGACGCAGGCTTCACCTGCCCGAACATCGACGGCTCATGCGGCGTTGGAGGATGCGTTTACTGCTCCGGCGGCAGCGGCTACTTCACGGCGCCGGAGCTTTCCGTGCGGGAGCAGATCCTTCGCGAGACTGAGCGTATCCATGCGGTTCACCCGGAAGCGGGGATAATCGCGTATTTTCAGGCGCACACGAACACCTACGGTACGCTCGGACGGCTGCGGGAGGTCTACTCCGAGGCTCTGGAATGCGAAATTTGCGGCATCTCAATCGCGACCCGAGCCGACTGTCTCGACCGTGAGCGCGCAGAGTTCCTCGCCTCGCTTGGCGTTCCGGTAACGGTGGAGCTTGGGCTCCAGACCGCGCATGACTCCACCGCGCGGCTCATCAACCGCGGGCATGACTTCGCGGAGTTCGTCAGGGGATTCGAAACGGCTCGGAATGCCGGGCTGCGTATCTGCGTGCACATAATAAACGGGCTTCCAGGGGAAACGCCCGAGATGATGGAGCAGACCGCAGAGATACTCGGAGGAATGCGCCCGGACGGGGTGAAGATACATCTGCTGCACGTCATAAAAAACACCACGCTCGCGGGGCTGTGGGAGTCCGGAAAGTACCAGCCGATGGAGCGCGACGACTACATCGGCACGGTGGTAAGGCAGCTGGAGCTGCTCCCGCCGGAAACCGTGATAGAAAGGCTGACCGGCGACGGCGACCGGGAGGAGCTGCTGGCTCCGCTGTGGAGCCTTGACAAGCGCGCCGTGCTTGGCGAGATAATGAAACGTCAGAAGCAGCTCGACAGCGTTCAGGGACTGCGTTTTCAGGAGGGTTAAATGGACATCTGGTCAATGACGCGCCCGGCGCTTGAGAATTGGTTCAGCAGCCGGGGAGAGAATCCGGCGAAGGCCGCGATACTGCTCGAGCGGCTCTATCAGCGCGGTCTGAGAGATTTTTCGGAGCTTCCGTTCGCGCAGAGGGTGATATCCGCGCTGTCGGAGGAATTCACGATGGAGCTACCTGAAACGGTCGCCCGCAGCGGCGACGACAGCACGGAGAAGCTGCTGCTGGAATATCCGGACGGAAGCCTTGTCGAGAGCGTTCTCATGCGGCAGACGTACGGCGGGAGCGTGTGCGTTTCCACTCAGGTAGGGTGCGCGATGGGCTGCGCGTTCTGCCAGAGCGGACGGCTCAAGAAGCGCCGCAGCCTCACAGCCGGGGAGATAATGGCTCAGGTTATGAAAATCCGCCGGGAGTGCTCCGCGGATATCCACAGCGTGACGGTCATGGGGATAGGCGAGCCATTCGATAATTTCGACGCGGTGCGGGATTTCTGCGCCAACTGCGTGGATTACAAGGCGCTGGCGCTCGGGGAGAAGCACGTTACGGTTTCAACATGCGGGATAATCCCGGGGATCAGGGCGTGGACGGAGCTTCCGCACCCGTGCAGCCTTGCCGTGAGCCTCCACGCGGCTGAAGACGCGCTCCGCTCGGAGATAATGCCCGTGAACCGACGTTATCCGGTGCGGGAGGTCATCGCGGCGGCTCGGGAGTTCGCACTGCTCCACAACCGCAGGGTAACGCTGGAGTACGTCATGCTTTCCGGCGTTAACGATTCGCCGGAGCAGGCGGAGGAGCTCGCCGGGCTGGTCGGTTACGGCGCGCAGGGCAGGGAATTCTACGTCAACATAATCCCCTACAACGGCAACGACAGCGGATTCACAAGAAGCAGCCGGGAGCGTATCATGGCGTTCTACGATGTTCTCAAGAAGCGCGGGGTCTCGGTCACGATGCGGCGGGAGTTCGGCGGTGACATCGCGGCGGCGTGCGGTCAGTTGAGTTCGCTGCACTCCGCTGAATGTGAAAAAAACTGTTGACAAAGCCGTCATTTTGTGGTACAATAACTGTATTCTCCGGTGGATCCGGAGTCTGAGCCGGTATGTTGGAATTGGCAGACGAGGAGGACTCAAAATCCTTTGGTAGCGATACCGTGCGGGTTCGACCCCCGCTACCGGCACCATATTAATACTGAGCCGCCTTTGCCGGGTGGTTCGATATACAATAAAACACTCCCGAAGCTGAAGCCAGCTCCGGGAGTGTTCATTTTATTTAAAAACCTACTGCTTTTTTCAAAATAACAGAAGCGTCAAGCGCGTTGACGGTATTATCTCCGTTAAGGTCGTAAACCTCAGGATTTGCGGCAGTCCCCATTCCAAAGATGTATTTCAGCACAGCAGACGCGTCCAACGCATTCAGCACGCCATCATTGTTCATGTCGCCGGGAAGGTCGCTGTAGGCGCACACCATAACGATATATTCGCCCTTCGAATCTGTGCCGGACAGTATAGCAGAGCCGTCTTCGCCAACTCCTGCACATTTCAGGAACTGCGGTTTCCCGTTGACCTGTCTGTAAAGATTTGCGAAATAACCCGCAAATTGTTTTCTGAAATACAGCTTTAAACCGGCGGGGATAACCGTGCCGGAAATTTTCAGATCAGCGCCCGGAATTCCGCGCAGGCTGCTCTTATCATTGTTCCCTGGCAGAATGGAAAAATCCGCGTCAGAAATAGCATTGAGCCTTGATCCGTCAGCCACCCAGCTCTTTGTGCTGTCAAGCGAAAACTCAACCGTAAGGCTGTTTTTGACCATCGCAGCGAATACCATTTCCGGAACATCGGTATTGCCGTTCAGTTCGATGACCGCACTGCTTCCCGGTGCAAGTTCTTCCAGCATTGACGCGATGTCTTTCCAGCTTCCGTCGCCTCCATTCATGAACGGCAGAGTTTCTTTGCGTTTCTCCGCGCCGCCCTTGCCGGAGCCGACTGATCCTCCGGAGCTTCCGCCCGAACCGCCGCTTGTTTTTTTCGGTGTTATTTCATAAGCGCACACGGTGCATATCTCCGGGGAGGTGTAAGTCGCAGGACCGCCGGAAATGTGCGGCTGAACTTCGGAGACTTGGCTGCAGTTTTCACAGATATGCCAGTGACCGTTCCGGTCTTTCTGATATTCCGCAGACCAGATGTGCCCCAGTTTGGGTACTGTCACGGTATCTCTGGAAAGCTCGATACCGCACCGCAAGCACTTTGTATATTCATCATAAGAACCAGGTGCTTCGCACTTTGCAGGCACTTCGTTGTCTCTCAGTATTTTGCTGGTTTTATGCTCCAGGGCAGGAATATCTACTCTTGTCCTTGACTGCTCCTCATTGCACACAGTGCAGTAAATTACCTCGGTACGGTATCCGGGTATCCCGCATTCGGCTTCTTTGAAATCATTGTAATCTTCTTTCGGTTCGCCTGAAATGTGCTTTGCGAGTGGACGCACCGTGCTTTCAAGGCTGACCTCATTTTTTGCGTCAGGGTCGCTGAAATATCTCTGGCACCAGTCGCATGACCAGTACTCAATATTTCCATTTACGGTGCAGGTGGAGGAAACCGCTTCGTGATGAGTAAGCTTACCGTGACCGGTTCTGATGGTAGCTGACGCTGCGTCGCTTGCGGAATACTCCGATGTTTCCTTCATGCGGATATATGCAACAACTTCCGTGTCATGGTCAACAAAGTCAGATACATTATTTAAGCTCCAGCTGAAGCCGTCAAATTTGTATTCCGCGCCGTCGATCGGCTCTATTACTACATTGAAAGATGTTGTGTTCACCTGCTGAACGGACACCACGCATTCCGGAGCCTGCTGCGGCTTTTTGTCAGTGATCAGGATATTGACCGAGAATGTCATATCCTTGTAATTCTGCGTCTTCAGCGTTATGGTTATTTTCGAAGATTTTCCAACAGATGATGAATCAGTTGTCGGAATCATGAAATTAATGAAGCCATTGCTGAAAGATACAGAATCCGGAGAAAATACGACCTCTGCCGGGTCGTCTATTGCAATAACAGGTTCTTCCATGGCGCCGGTATCGTCAGGCAGTCCTTTTATTTCCACCGACTTATAGCCTGCGACCGTCCATATATAGGGCAGTTCTACATCGGGAATGATTTTTACCGCTTTCACGATAGTAAGGCACCATTCACCGGAAGTAAACGGAACTGTCGTTCCGGCGATGTTGTCGGATTCATTCACGCTTACGCTGACGGTGTAGGTTCCGGGAGTTATCGGCTCGGCTTCGTTGTTGTTTTCATCAAAGTACTTCACTTCCAGAAGCTTGTTTACTTCCTCCGGAAGACGGTCTGATGTCACATAAGCTGCCTTTGCACTGCCGCTGTAGCTGAGTTCTGCGGGCGGAATAAATCTGATATCATCTGCTGTGAGGGTCGTCTTTCCGACGGTGAATTTCCAGCTTTCATCGGTAAGCCCATTAACAGCGGGGTACACGCTCCCTGTTTCAACGTCGATTTTTACAGTATAGACGCCGGGTAGTATCGGCTGAGTTTCGCCGCCGTTCTCATCGAAATACTTCACCGTTATCTTACCAACTCCGGTCACACCAGCCGCTGGAACTACGCTTGCCGTATGCGCCATACCGCTGTAATCCAGCGGAAGCCCGGGCGCGCTGAAAACAAAGTCGGAAGCAGTCAGTTCGACAGGAACCAGATTGATCGTTTTTTCCGCAGTCTTTCCGTCAAATAGTGCATTTCCGGTGAACTTCACAACAAAAGAACGCTCCCCGGGTTCAAACCTGTCGGCGACTTCGGCTTCAGCACCGTCTGAATCATATATAACGACTGCGGAAAGCTTCACATTGTCAGAATAAAGTTCCAGCTTATCAGCGTTGCCATCGGAAAGTACCGAGAAATAACCGAAGCTTTCGCCGAGTTTTATCTGCGCGTCAAGCGTGAATGCCGGTACGTCTGCAACGGTAAACGGTTCAGTCCCGGCGCAGTCGATAGTAAGTCTTGCGTCATACTCATAAGCCGGGAAAACGGACGTGTTCTTAAAACCCGGGAAATATAAAGTCGTGTTGTCGTATGGCTTGACGTCCCATATCTTATCGTCAAGCTTCATCAGCGTCAGAGCATTTTCAGATATCATGTCAAATGTGGAAACGCCTGTGCCGATGCCATTGTTGAATCTGTATATATCGCTGTTATAATAGCAGTTTGAAATTTTGCTGGTGTCGGTTTTGCTGCCGCATACTCCGCCGCCGGTTTGCTTGCTCTCCATCTTAACAATGCTGTAGCAGTTTTCGATAGTTCCGTAATTCGTGCCGCAGATACCGCCGAAGTAATAATCTGCCTTAATTTCCACAATGGAAAAGCAGTTGCTTATTGTGCCTGAATTTCGCCCGGCGATACCGCCGACCTCATTTTTTCCCGTGACAGACGAATCAATTAGACCGACTTGCGAAACTGAGCCGTCTGAGCCTATGAAGCCAAACAGACCTACATTATTGCTGGTGTCAGCGTGAAGTCCGCTTATTGTATGCCCACGACCCTCGAATGTTCCCATGTAGCGGTTCTTGTATGTGCCTATGGGCGTCCAGGCGCGGGTGCATACTACATTGTCGGTCATCAGCGCATTGATATTCACTTTTCCACCGTTAACGGCTTCGGAGAACCTGAAAAGCTCGTCTTCATTTGAAATACGGTAAACTCCGCAAACAGTGCATATCCCATTTTCATCGAAACTGTGGTCCTTAAGTTCGCCTGCAACCGGGATTTTCTCGATTGCGTCACAGCTGGAGCACTTCATAACGATATATTCAGGCTCCACACAGGTAGCCGGAATGCGCTGACTGGTTTCAACGTAATTGTGCGGCAGCTTCTCAATCAACGAATCAACGGCTCTCCCACAGCGATCGCAGACATAATACTGAACGCCATTTACTGTGCAGGTCGGCTGTCTGACTACTACTATTTTAGTTTCGATATGCCCAAGCGCTTTTACAGTTTCGTCCGGCACATTTTTCTTCATCTGGCACAGGCTGCACGTCATAATTATCTGTCTGCATTCGGTGCAGTTCGGGGGTATCTCCCCGGTTTCATCCCAGTCATGGTCGCAGGTGTTCGTTGTGCCGTCAAACTCCAACTTGCTGCCGGTTTTCTTCATCGTAAGGGTATATTTTTTATCCGACATCTTATATTTCGGCTCCACTTGTATCAGATAAGTGTCAGAACTGAGCTTCGTCACGCATTTGATTTTCATCCAACTCGTCGCAGAAGACTCCTGCAGAATAAGTTCGTCAGCCGTCAGACTGCTGACTCCCTGGGTGAACTTTACCTCTATCGTCTGGTCTGTGCGCGCTGAAACGCTGCTCAGGAATTTTCCGACTGTCACCCTGACTGTGGCTGTCAGTGTTCCCTCATCATCTGCGGATGAGGCGGCAGTTCTTTTTGAATAGATCGTAATGGTTGCAGTACCCTCGCCCTCAGCGGTCACAACGCCGGTTTTCATGTTAACGGTTGCAACGTCCTTGTTGTCGCTGACATATCTGATAATATCCGTGGAGTTTGATGGAGTCAGAGTCACGGAAATCTCCGCAGTGCTTCCTATGTCTGTAAGGTATATTTCACTTTCAGACGGCGTGACGCTTGTCGCACGCAGACAAACGTTAATGGTTTTTGTGGCAATAGTCTTTCCCGTGGACTGATTCACGCCCTTTATCTTCACGCTTCCCGGACCTACCGCAGTAAGCAAGCCGTTTTTTTTGCCGACTGTCGCCACTTCTTTATTATCCGAATAAAAATAAACTTTCGCACCGTCAACCTTGATATTAAAGCTTTCACCAACGTCTATTCTTGCCGGAATAGCACTTCCGTCATTTTTGGTAAGCTTATATGCCGCGAAAACCGTCTTCGGCATAACTGACATCATCAGAGTTAAAGCGACGGCAACCGCCGTGAAAATACTGGTAAATCGTTTCATTCTTTTTCCTCCCGTTGATCACGCTTCAGACGATACAGCTTAGAAAAAAATAATGCACATTTCTGTATGGTCGCCTATAAAAATGTATATAGCGTACCGCCTGCTTCATCGCTTCCTCTGCAATTCGGCACACTCTGCCCATTTCCATTGATACCCTCTAAAAATCTCCTTCACGGCAGATTTGACTTACCACGAAACGTCGCTTCGCTCCTTGTTCATCATCTGCTTGCTGTCAAACTTTAAACACATACAGTGTTACCGCAGTTTGACATCTAGCATCTGATATAAGTCATGTGCGAAATCTGCTCGTGCCCCGGTTTGTAGAGGTTTTCTCTTTTAAAAGATTACCATTTCAGCTTTGATTTGTCAATGGTTTCTTCCTAATTGTAGCAATTTGCTTCATGAATGTTAAAAGCAGTACCGGTTTGATGTTATATAAGGTCACCTCTAAAAACCTCATGTCAGCAAAAATGGGCAGTGCGCGCCATCTTCGCTCTGCAACATCGTGTTGCACCTCCTCGTAAGGCTTATAGCCTTACGAGGAGGGTTTCTCAGAAGCTGGCATATACTGTCCATTTTTGCTTTTTACACTGGTTTTTAGAGGTTTCCTTATATTAGAAATCAACATGAAAAATCCTCCCCTGCGCTGGAAGGGGAGGATAAAAGCTATTTAGATCAAACCAACTATTTTTTTCAGAATTGAAGAAGCGTCCACAGCGTTGACATTTCCGTCACCGTTGAAATCTGCCATAAGCGGGTTCGCGCCGCTTTCCAGACCAACAATGTCCTTGAGTATCGCGCTTGCGTCCACTGCATTCAGAATGCCGTCGTTGGAAATATCGCCCTGAAGGTCGCTGAATTCGCAGAGCATTGCGATGTAATCGCCCTTTTCGGCGACGCCTGGCAGGAGTACCTTGCCGTCCGCACCAAGTTTAGTGCATGCCACGAATACTAGCTTGCCGTCAACGGACTTGTAGAGGTTCGCAAACTTGCCTGCGTGTTCAGATTTGAACGCGATTTCAAGACCAGTGGGAACTCCTGTGTTGTTGATCCTGAACTGCATGCCCTCAATTCCACGAAGACCGTCATGTTTCTGGCTTGCGGTCCTGATGAAGGTGAAATCTGCTACTGCAGGAGCGGTTATTTCCGCACCATTAACGAACCAGCCGCGAGAGCTGTCAACTATAAAGTGTACTTTAAGATCCTTGTTGTCGATTACCTTGATCACCTCAACAGGAACGGCAGTGTTTCCGTTAAGCTGAATTGTAACCTCCGAACCGTTTGCGAGCTTTTCAAGGTCAGCCGCAATGTCGCTCCAGCTCTTTGATGAACCGCCGATAGTGGGATTGGTGGAAGTTGTGGGTCTGCTGCCACTGCCACTGCCGCCGCTGGAACGCTTGGTAAACTTAGCGGATGCGATCTTGCTGTCGCGGGCGTTTTCCTTTATAGCGATTGCCTTTACGGTCGCGTCTTTCGTAATTGTAAAGGGAGCCGTGTACTTATTGCTGTCCGCCGTAGGATCGGTACCGTCCGTGGTGTAGAAGATCGTCGCGCCCTCCTGTGCCGTAATGCTTACCTTGCAGGACTCGCTGAAGGAGCCGCCGTTGGGATCAATAACAGGAGCGTCAAGCGTAGAAAGTTCTTTGATTCTTGCCTTAAATGTACTTGAGAACTGTGCGCCGCCCTCGTGCGCAGGGTCGTAAACGCCTTCCTCGGCGGTGTAGGTAACTGTTACCTCAACCTCGGAATTCTCGGCAGGGAACTCTCCGTTAGCGCCGTAAAATCCGCTTGCAGAAACCTTTTCGTCCGTCATGGGTACGATTTCAGTATGGCCGCTGTCGTATGTGATCGTCAGCTCGCCGCCAGAGAGGTCAAGGTCCTCGCGGTATTCATAGTCTGTCCTGGGCTGCTTGCTGATTTTAACGGTGTCGATATAATCGGCGCTGCAATTTATCTCCTTCTCAAACTCGACTGGGCCGTTCAGGAATTCAATGTCATTCGCCTCGACACGAGCCTTCAGCGTGATTGTCTGCGCCTTGTGCGAAGCGGGGTCAAAGCCCGATACTCCGACGTAAACCACCTTTGCAATTACTTTCCTAGTTCCGTCCGCGCTGGGAATCAAAGCTCTGCTGAAAAGCGCGGTATCGTCCGTAACGGAGCTGTCCACATAGGCGTCTCCAACGTCCGGAACAGGAACGCTTTTATCGCGGGTGGCATTGTTGAACGAATCAAGGATATCTTCGGCGCTTTCAAAATCGCCCTTGTCTATTGGGGGAAGATCTCCGATGAGCTGAGGCTCGCCAGTTGTGACGACCCTCAACTTATCGGCAAGCGTTACGGTCAATTCGTTGTCAACGCTGTAAAGCGTAACTTGAGTTTTGTTGACCCCGTCATTAAGAGCAACGGACGCACCGCATACAAATTTGTACTTGTTGACCGCGCCCTCGGCTGAATTGAACGCGATCTGCTGATTACCGGTAACAGCGGCGCCGTTCTTGGTGAATGTCTGTACGGCGTTGCTCAGTGTAAATGTGCATGCGCCTGCGTCTGCTCCGTTGCTTGTTACTGTCGACATCGCCAGACCGCCTGACCCGACTTCTGCCTTCATCGCGTAGGTGCCGTCGCTATTCTGGATACCCGCAGCAATTACCGGTCTGGGACCTTTAAGCATATAGAACGTCCAGGGACCGTAATACGCATTTTTATCAGCATCCCACTTAAGGTCAGGCTTCGCGCAGCCGTAGAGTATGCAGCGGTCGTTCTTGTCGTAGAACTTTATGGACTTAAACTCAATTATTGTATATGAGTTTTTCTCAAGCTCCATCCAGAACTTTCCGTTTGCCATGACGGCTTTATTATCGTCAGTAAGAGTATATTCCAGGTCGCCGTTATAACCCCCACTTTCCGAGAAGGAACCGAATTCATTTCTGCTGCCGTCTTTATTATACCCGCCGAATTTGATGGTCGCCTGCGCAGGTATATCAACGCTCAGTGCAAATTTTGCCACCTGCTCCAGCGCAGGCTTTTGATCCGTAAATTCAAAATCATAGCCATTTCGGCGTGATCCGATTTTTGAATCGTTACTGTCTCCCAAAATACCGAAACCGTCTCCGGAAGTGACGCCCTGGTCATAGGGGTAAGCGCTTGCTATCACGCCCATGCTCACCGTTACCGTTGTAACGGTAGCTGCGGCGGCTATCGCCCATTTCACTGATGGTTTAAGTTTCATTATACCCTCCTAGTGTATTAATGTCTGTTATCCGTACCTTTTATATTATACATTTACTTTTTGGATTTGTCAATATACCTGGAACCAATAGCACTAAGCATGTAACGAATAATGCACGAACATGAAACGAAAACCCGTTCGTTCCATGTTTGCGCTTTTGCTTGGACAATTCTGTACAGCTAACACATTTTATTCCATCAGCTTTTTCAGATACATCATTATTGCTTTTTCGCCGACTGTCTTTTCTACCGAGAAATTCGTTTCCGATATATCGAACAGAAGGCAGCCGCAGTGTCCCCTGAACGTAGGGAAGCAGACTATCCGCAGGTATTTGTCTACCTCCGGGCTGTAATCGACTATTTCAAGAGTCTCGCCATACAGCACGGAATGCTCGTAGCTGCGCAGCCATTTTGAATCCATGTTGGGAAAAATGCTTCCGAATGTGTTGCCGATAAGTACATCCAGCGGACATTCCTCCAGCCTGGCAAGCGCTTCGTTTCCATAGCGGAATATCCAGTCCACCGCCTGACTTTCTTCGTTGAATATCATTTCGATGTCGGTGAACGCAATGGGAATGTTGTCAAAGCATTTGTAGTGCTGATGGTATTCCTCGATATCAGTGGGATTGTCGTTGTCGGCAAGCGAATCTATGATCGAATGCTGTTTCGCATGGAATTTCTCCAATATCTCCCTGCGGTGCTGCGTGGCATATTCCAGCGATTCGCCGTTTGACAGAGTAATAAGCTTGCCTACGCTGTGGATAGCCATTGCCGAAACAAGGCACCCGCGGGTTATTCTTATAAAATTTGCGCTGAGCGTATGCTGTATCTTAGCAAATGTCATGCGCGTCTTGAGCACGCTTCCGTCCGAAGTGTGGATAAACGCGTCCTGCTTATTCATAGAAATATACAATATACTGCTTTCGGGTATGTCGTAATGCTTGCGGTCTGATATGAATGAGATGGTTTTTTCGTTGTTCATTTGTTAGCTCCTTTATTGTGTGATATTAACGATATGTCGATAAGTGCAAAGCTGTCATGACGGGTAATGTATGTGCGTATAATAAACGCCCTGCATTTATTATACCATATTTTTTCTATGTGTACAAGTACGCAGTATATTTTGTTTAGAATCTCACTCGGTTTCATATACTCCGCATATTCATAAGCGCTGTCTGCATACAAGCACTGGGGGGAATATCGTCTGTCGGTCAGCGCCTCTGTCACTTCGTGACACTTCCCCTCGCAAGGGGAGACCGCCTAATCATCTTCTGATTTGATATTTTCACTTGACATGTAATTACAATTGTGGTATCATATATAAAGATGATGTTGTATATGAGTGAGCAATGAGGAATTAATTTTCCAATTGTTCACAATAATATCTCGTGCTGATCCGAAGTTACGGAATAACTTGCAGCTTTTTTATTACATTTGAGGTGGTTTATGAAAAAAATAATAGCAACCGTTCTGACGGCCTTTCTTTTGTTATCAGTTGTTGCTTGCGAAAACGTTTCCGATGAAAGTTATGTACAGACAGAACATCCTACGGCAGAAAGCAGCATTACCGCTGCGGCAGAAGAAACAGTCCAAGCCACCCCGTCTGGCGCTGATGAACCTTCACTGTCGCTTCTGAGTTGTCGTGCAGACGAGGATGGAACTTATTGCATAGACCAAACCACATGGAAGTCATCAGACGATTATGAGCTGTTTCGGAAATACTTTTTTGGCACGTGGGAAGGCAGCTTCCGCTTTCCCGAATATCCCGAACAGAAGCGTCTTGTTATTGACGACACTGAGAAATCGTTTGTCATGACTGAAACGGGTATTCGAATGCTTGGATTTTACGAAGCGGGAGTTCACGCATTAGCTTTTATGATTGGAAGCGACAGCGGTAGCGCAATAATTTGGATAAGCCCCGACGAGCCAGATACGATTTACATGACATGGGGTGGAATGACCTCGCCGCTGTGGTCACGGAATGAAAGTGGAGAATATTCGACTGCGCCTGTTGTGTATACCCTGAGAAAAACCAATGAGCCTCTCAACGAACCGGAGGGTAATTTCATGAGTATATTCAGGCTTCGTGAAATGGCGCGGGAATACGGAATCGATACTGATCTTCTTGTCAACATAGAGTATGAAATCGATGGGACGACACTTTATCACAATGATTGGTACCAGCTTTACCCTATGTACCTTGTTTCCGAAGCCGTGGATAAAATCGTAATCAGAACGTCAGTCGGCAATGTTAGCGATATCGACCTAAAACCAGTTGATGTAATATGCACATTTGAAAAGGCAGAGGGCGAATGGAACAGGAGCGTTGAGTTATTTTGACACCTTTTGGGTCTGAAAAAAGAACTGTGTAGATGCGAATAATCCCGAAAAACGTACCAAATCCAGCCACTACGGCGAGGACAGGAACGGTCAGAGGGGGCTATACTCATTAGACCTTTCCGATGAATCCGACGGAACCCGTAAGCTGATGGCGCTTGCACCGACAATAGAATCAGCCCTGCGAACAGGCGGAATACTGCTTGTGGACGAGCTGGAGCGTGAGCTTCACCCCATGCTTGTGAATTTCATCATATCCAAGTTCCAGAGCAAGAAGTCAAACCCAGACGGAGCGCAGCTAGTATTAACAACGCACGACACCGAGCTTATGAGCATGGAGATTCTCCGCAAGGATCAGCTTTATTTCGCCGACAAGGATACCGCTGATGGTTCCTCTGAGCTGTACAGCATAAGCGAGTTCTCCACCCGCACGACCGATAATATCCGCAAGGGATATCTGGTAGGTAAGTACGGTGCAACTCCTGATATTGAGCTTGAGGAGGTGGAGTAATGCCCCGCCGTGTCAAAAGGGAAAAGCCGTACATCATCGTATTCTGCGAGGGTGAGAGCGAGCAGGCTTACGCAGACTTCCTTAAGCGTGAGTTTCGTGATGTCGCCGTGATTCAGCGTCCGAAATCCACCGGAACATTCGACGAAGCAGGCCGCAGATTCCGCAACGACCATAAATACCTCAACAATGCTGAGGTTACGGACGAGATCTGGTTCTTCTTTGACGTGGAAAGCGTTGACATTCCGAAGTGGAGCGGCAGGCTGAGGATAATCAGCAGGCTGAGAAAGCTGAGGAAGAAGCCTAGAATACGCATACGATTACTTATGACGACCGATGTATTGAATACTGGCTCATGCTACACTATGAGTATCTGGCACCGCCTATTCGCACAGTTGCGGACAAGGAGCGTATGTTGAGCAGGGTCATAACAAAAGAGCCGACCTACAAAAATGGCGATATGGACGCTATTTCAAGAATAGCGGAGAACTATCCCACAGCGGTTGTGAACGCCAGGAAAACCGTGAACAACCTATTGTCGCAGGGGCTTCCCGGACTTGACGATACAGATGAGAGAAACGAATGGTTGTGTACACAGTGCCTGACATTCTCAGCGGTTTATGAGGCAATCGAGTTCCTGGAGAGCCTGAAATCATAAAAGAAACAGCAGCACCAAAATCGTGCTGCTGTTATGCGTTTTAGAAAAAATCAATCGTGAAGCAGAAATTTTAGAAATGCTCTGAAATTATAAGGATATTCATTTCCGACTACAAACGTATGCAGAAAATCAAAAGAGCGGCTCCGCACTCGCAAAGCCACTCCGTAAGCCATATATCGCCAATAAAACAAAGAACCGCTCCTCTTTCGAGAAGCGGTCGTTTGGTCTGAGTGACAGGATTTGAACCTGCGGCCTCTACCACCCCAAGGTAGCGCGCTACCAATCTGCGCCACACCCAGTTGCTTTCAACGTTGTATATTATATCACAGAAAAACTACTTTGTCAATACCTTTTTTGAAAAAAATTATGATGTTGTATAAAAAACTTGCCCCCACGCTCAAAAGGATATACTTAAGGCAACACCGCGCAATTAACAAAGTATTATCATCAAAAGCGTGAAACGCAGCGAAGTTCATCAGAGTTACCCATCAGGCTCGCCAGGGTGCACTGAATCAAGCTGCCAGATAAGGTCTGTCAGCCAGAATCAGATTCGCCAGGGTGAACATGATGTTCAGGGTCTGAAAAACAACTGTGTAAACGCGAATAATCCCGAAAAACGTACCA
>ULWD01023867.1_pt1 | contig 17236 bp, 18 predicted proteins | sample 1960011 | NCBI WGS metagenome assembly ULWD01 (sample SAMEA4835803, study PRJEB28245) | human gut metagenome | biome: gut microbiome; material: fecal sample | place: Denmark | collected 2008 | reverse complement strand
AATAAATAAAATTTTTTAAGACATTTTCAAAAATGATTGACATCCCTACATTATCTTGTTTTTAGTTTATGTTAATAAATCTTATTAGATATTAAATGCTTTTTAATAACACTCTAATTAATACAAAAAATAGATAATTTAAGAATTTTTCATAAATTATCTATTTTTTAAATATTTTATTTATTATTTTTTGAATCAGGTTTTCATTATTACCTTTATCTTCTTCAATGCTCGACTCAACATAATCTTTCTTATCTAATGTGACATAAACTTTTTGATCATTATTTAATTTACCCATTCCAAGTTCTTCTTTAGCTTCATTTCCAATATTTCCTAAATTAAGACTTCCCTCTATATTTACTTCTAATTGGCCATTAGATTTTTCAATTGCTGATAACTCATTCTTTTTATCTTGAATCTCATTAAACCTTTCATTAATCAAAGAATTTCTATAACTTATAATCAACAAAACTGCAAAAATTATGAAAACTATTGCAATATTTCTATTATGTACTCTTTTTTCTTGTCTTAATCTTTGTTTTCTTTTCTTTTCTTGCTCTTTTGCCCTTTTTTTATTTAACTCTCTTTTCTTTTTTAAATCCCTTTTAATTTGTTCCTTTGTTCTTTTTCTTCTAGGATATTCAGGTTCTATTTTTCTTGGGCTTGTACCATATTGGTAATTATTTAATGCCATAAAAGTTTATTCACCTCTTTTCTACTTTTGTTTTTTATATTAGTTCTATTTTTTTTCGAAAATTCTAAGCTTCGCACTTTTTGATCTCGAATTCTCTTCTTGTTCTTCTTTACTTGCAATAATTGGTTTTCTATTAACCACTATTCCTTTTTCTTTACATCCACATATGCAATATGGCAAATCCTTTGGACATGTACATATTCCCTTTGCTCTATTCATAGCATTTTTCACAGCTCTATCTTCTAATGAGTGGAATGTAATAACACATAATCTTCCTTTTGATTCCAAACAATCTATTGAATCTTCAATTGTTTTTTCAAGTGGCTTTATTTCGTTATTTACTTCAATCCTTATTGCTTGAAATGTTCTTTTTGCAGGATGTCCATCTTTTTGCATTGCTTTTGGAATAGAATTTTCAATTATTCTTACTAATTCATCTGTTGTCTCTATTTTATTTTTTGCTCTTGCTATACAAATATTTTTCGCAATATTTCTAGAAAATCTTTCTTCGCCATATTCATAAATTAAATTTGCAAGATGTATTTCACTGTAATTATTTACAACTTCTTCTGCTGTCAGTCTTTGTGTTTTATCCATCCTCATATCCAATTTATTTGATCCTAAATAGCTAAATCCTCTATTCCTTTCATCTAATTGGTATGAAGATACACCTAAATCAAGCAATATACCATTTACTTTATCAATTTTTAAATTTTCTAATATCTTTTTTATATCATCATGATTTCCATGAACATATTTCACATTACTAAATTCTTTTAGATTTTCACTAGCTGCTGTTAAAGCTTCTTCATCACGATCTATACCTATTAAAATACCTTCTTTATTTAGTCTTTTTGCAATTTCTTTACTATGACCAGCCCCACCTAGTGTACCATCAACATATATACCATTTGGAATTATATTTAATCCCTCTATACATTCTGCTAATAAAACTGGCTTATGTTTAAATTCCACTTCTTCACCTCTATAAATATCATTGTAAAAATTTATTAATAAAGCAGCAAACGGCATTTTTTATACCTTTTGCTGCCTTTATATTATCTTAAGCGTTTTTTTCTTATGTACCTTTACTGCCTTTTCATTAGTACATAAAATTTTTGATACTTTTGTTCATTTTTTCAACTTTGGTATTTTTTTGCTTTTGTATTTTACTTCATCTTTTGTTTCTAAATATCTCTTTAGTCTTTTTAATCATTTGTAAAATTAACTTATGTATATTTTTCTTTTGTTTTTCTTCTTTTCCTTTGTAAATATTGTCTTTTGTACACTTTACTTTTGTTTTCTCAATTCTTTTGTAATTTAATCTTTTGTATTATTTTATATAAACTTTTGTATAAAAGTTATATACCTAACATCGTCATATTTTCTGCAATTTCGTCTGCAGAAATTTCGTCATCTTTCGCATTCCATGTAGCTCTATCCCAAATTTCAAGTCTTGTCCCTACTCCTATTATTATTGCCTCTTTCTCTAATTTTGCTGCTATTCTTAAATTTGATGGAATTAGAAATCTTCCTTGTTTGTCTAATTCACATTCTGTAGCTCCTGCTAAGAAAAATCTTACAAAATTCCTTGCATTTTTATCTGATAATGGAAGTGCTTTTAATTTTTCTTCGAAATTTAGCCACTCTTCTGATGAAAAAGCAAATAAACATCCATCTAATCCTTTTGTAACTATAAAAGTATCTCCCATGTCTTTCCTTAGTTTTGCAGGCATTGCAATTCTACCCTTTGAATCTAATGTATGTTCATATTCACCAATAAGCACTTAAATTTCACCCCACTTTTTACCACTTTTCTCCACTACGATTAAATTCTAATACACTTTTTTATATTTTGCAATAGTTTTTTAAATTTTTTTTTAATTTTTTTATAATTTTCTTTATTTATAGTTTAACTATTTTGAATTTTATAAAAAAATATATGAGGGTATTAAAAAAGTTATTAATACTTTTTTAATACCCTCAACATTGATCTTCTCTTTTCTCTTTTTCTAATAGAAGATAATTTCTAGTTCTTACTATTTCTTCATAAAATACTTTTCTTTCATTTACAAATTTAGTTATATTATAATCAATTATTTTTATAATAGCTTCATCTATATCCTTGTAAGCAATATTTCTATAGTACTCGACATCCGCATATGTTCTCGTTTCATCGATTTTATCCGAAACATACAAAATTTTTGCAAGCAAAGTCATATTTTCAGTTCCACTTGAATGAACTGCAATTGCATTACACATTTCATCTGTAAAATCATATTCCTTGCGACAAATATCCGCAGCTATTTTTCCATGTAATATTTTAGGAATCTTTAATTCTATTTTATCGACTTTAATTTTATTTTCTTTTATATATTTTATGCTTTCTTCTTCTTTCATTTTTTTGGCTAAATCATGCATCAAGCCTACTTTCTTTGCTTCTTCCACATTTGCACCATATATTTTAGCTAATTTTTCACACATTTTCATTACACCAATAGAATGAGCATACCTTTTTTCATCCTGATTCAAATATTTCTTGAGTTCAATTTTTAATTCTTCTAATTCCATTTCAACATTACTCCGTTTTTTATTTTTTTCATTATATCTACATTTATTTTATTTGTCAATCCTTATTTTCTTCTTCAACAGTTTTTTCTAATTCTAAATATGGTAAAACTTCACTAAAAATTTGACCTCCAACAGGTGCTGCAACACCACCTCCTTGTGTTATACGCCGTTTATTGCAGTCAAATATTTATAAAAATAATTTAACAAAACTGCTAAATTTCAACATTTTAAAGGTTAAAAGTAACTTCAACTCTTAAATCAGAATAAACTTCTATCCTCTTTATAATTTCTTTTAAAAATTCATTAGTAAATTCTTTTCCATTTTTATAGTCTTCTATTATCCCTTTAATTCTTTCTTCATTTATATTACTATTGTGATTTTCTTGAAATTCTTCTATTTTTGATTTTATAGAATTTATATCTGACTTTATTTTTTCATATTGTTTTTTAAATTCTTCAATAGTTATAGTTTTATCACATTTTTTTTTATATAAAATGCTTTTTCTTCGTTCTAATTTTTCAATTTCATTCTTTAGATTTTTAATATTTTTGTATTCTTCACTATTCTGTTTATAATAATCAATAACTTTATTAGTTGTTTGATTTACTTCAATAAAACTTAATCTCTTTTGGACTTCTGTAATTACTATTTCATTTATATGTTTTTCATTTATAAATGCTTTATTTTTACACTTTTCAGGTTTTTTATATACCATACCACATTTAAAACCTGCACTATCATATAAATATTTTTTTCCATCTTTAGATTTGAATAATTTATACTGATACTTTGATTTACAATGACCACAATAAAGTAGCCCCTTTAACAAAAACTGATATGTTGTGCCTTTCTCTTTATGTTTATTGTCTTTTATTTCCTGTACTCTATTATATTGTTCCTTACTAATTATTGCCTCGTGTGTATTTTCTTTTATAATCCAAGATTTTCTATCTTTATTTATTTTACAAGTTTTTTTCATATAATTTGTTATATACTTGTTTGTTACCGTATTACCACAATAAAACGGATTTGATAAAATTGTATTTATAGTTTCTGGACTCCATTTTTTACTTGCATTTTTCATTTTCATATATCTACTAGGATTTTTTATTTTTTTATCATTTAAAAAGTTTGCAATTTGTGAGCCTGTTTTTCCTTGTATATACATATCAAATATCATTTTTATGTTTTCTGCCACATCTTCATCTATTTCAATTTGATGCTTATCATCTTTTTTCTTCTTGTATCCATAAGGTGTATAATGTTCAACATATTGTCCATTATCCCTCATTGCTTTTTTATTTGCTCTTACTTTTTTTGATATATCTGCAATGTAATATTGATTTGCTATTCCTCGTAACATTATTGTATCATCTATTTCATACCTTTCTCCACTATCTAAAAATTCTGTAACTGAAATAAACCTTACATCATTATCTGGGAAAAATTTTTCCGTGTACCATCCTGTTTTATTTTTATCACGAGTTAAACGACTAATATCCTTTACTATAACCATATTGATATATCCTCTTGATATATCAAGCATCATTCTATTTAGTCCTGGTCTTGAATCTAATATTCCAGAATAACCATTATCTTCGTATTCTTCAATTATTTTATATCCATTTTTTATTGCATAATTAGTTACAATTTCCCTTTGTGCCTCAATGCTATTATTTTCTTCTGGATGTTCTCTTGATAATCTCAAATATATTCCTGCTCTATATTCTTTCATTTTGTCACAATTTTTCAAAGATATTATATTTATACATTATATAAATATTATTTTCTATATCTATTTGTATATTATTAATGATTTCTATTATAATATCTTTTTCTATTCCTCTCATATTTAATAAATCCTCAATAATATTAATTATTTTTTCTTCATTAAAAATGTTCTTATGTTGTATTTCTAATATTTTTATTTGTTTTTTTAATAAATATTTTTGATTTATCTTTTCTTTTTGAAATTTTTTATAATCTTCTTTTTCTAACAAATCATTTTTATAATCAATATATAGTTCTTTAATATCTTCTTCTATTTTTTTTAATTCTTTTAAAAGCTCTTTTATCTCATATTTTTTATACGTGCTATTATAAATTTTTTTAATTATTAAACTTTTTAGTATTTCTTTATTTATTATTCGTTTTAAGGTTTCTTCTATATTTTTATAAATAATATCATTAAGTATTTTTTCTTTAATTCCTTTGCTTTTTCTTATGCATTCTCTTCCTTTATATATTTTTAGTCCATTTAAACAACATATATTTTTTGATTTTATTTCATTTGCACTATTTTTTTTATATTCAACTTTCATTGTCATTTTTGCACCACATTCCTTGCATATTACAATTCCATTTAATTTCCATTCATGTTTTCTTTTTTTTATATTTCTATTTATTGAACGCATTTTTTGAACTTTATTAAATAATTCTTCTGTTATTATTGGTTTGTGTGTATTATAAATAATTTTCCATTCATCTTGTGGTACATATTTTACTTTTTTAGATTTATAGCTTAAATTTATTCTTTTACCATATTCTAAATGTCCTATGTATACTTTATTACTTAATATTTTTCTTAAAGTCTCTTCTCTCCAACAGAATCTTTCTTCTCCATTAAATTTTCCGATTTGATGGACTAGGAATTTTACTTTCTTGTAATTCTCTTCTTATATCTTTAATAGATTTGCCTTTACTAAATTCTTCAAAAATTTTTTTTACAACTATAGCTTCAGTTTCTTTTATTTCTAATATATGTTTATCTTGCTTATTTTTCATATATCCATATGGAGCTATTGCTCCTAAAAACATACCTTTTTCTTTTCTAGCCCATACACTAGATTTTATTTTTCTTGATATGTCTCTACTATACCAATCATTTATTAATGTTCTAAATTGTATCATATCATTATTAGAATTTTTTACTCCAGTATCTACATTATCTAAAACAGATATGTATCTTGTATTTCTTTCAAGAAAATATAATTCTATAAAATAATTTGCTTCAAAACTATTTCTTGATAATCTTGATAAATCTTTGGTAATTATAGTGTTTATTATTCCATTTTCTAAATCTACTAACATCTTTTGAAAAGCTGGTCTATCAGTATTAAGTCCTGTATACCCATCATCTATATAATAATCTACTATATAAAATTCTTTTCCTAATTCTTCCACCTTTTTATTTATAATATTTTTTTGACTAATTATACTATCACTTACTTCTTTATCTCCATCTTCTTGTGACAATCTTAAATATGCTGCTACTTTATATTTTTCATTCATCTTTTACACTTCCATTTAATTTTGACAATACAAATTCGCATAAAACATCATATAGTTTTTCAATATTGCTTGGATTATCTACACATTTTGATATTACTTTATATTTTTTATTATCTATTTCATATATTTTTTCTCCCATCATAATATGTCCCTCCTTTTCTTTTTAACAATATTAAAAAATGCAATATTTTATACCAATATTTTTTATTTTTATATATAAGAGCAAAAGCGGGCATTAATAACATTGGCACTTATTAGAACATTTTAAAGTTCGCATCTTTGTTCGTGTGCGAAATTTGCAAAGCAAATTTCTGTGCAACATATTTCTATTATAGGAAGTTCAGAAAACTTTCCTAGTATATAAAAAAGCCGATTTCTCGGCTTTTTTATATTATCTTGATACCTCTTCTTTATTTACTTTTTTTTTTATTCCTTCTACTAATTTAAAAACATCCATTATCATTGTTTTTTCCACATCAGATGCCTTTCTTTTGTTCATTGAATCTAGAACTTTTCTTAGTCTTTTTCTAGAATCTGGTAAAACATATCTATATTCTTCTTCTCTTGAACCATTTATTGCACTTTTTGCATTTTTATATCCAAATTTTCTTGGTATTTTTGAAACATATTTTTTATCTTCTAATACTTTTTTTATAAATTTTTCATTTTCTCTATTATGTACTGAATAAACAAGTATTGGTTCACTTGGTATTTCTCCTCGTACATATATTTCTAATACATCATACATTCCATTTTTTTCTATATATTCTATTGTATTAGGCATTCCTGCATATGTTTGGTTATGATGTTCTGGTACAACTAGTCTTCCCCATCCTTTTGTTGCTACTTGCCCTTCATATCTTTCTAAAATTGATATTCTGCTTTCTAAATCACATACAGCAATTCCTCTAACTACTACTGTGTATCCCAGTTTTTTTAATTCTGTAATTGACTCATCTGCAATTCTGTTATTTTTCATTGTTCCTTCAAATATAATATTATATTTTTCTCTTCTTAATTCTTCAAATAGTCTGCTTGTCCATGTATTACTTTCTTGATCAGTAATTTTTGTATATAATTGTGGGTATAATCTTGCTATTTCGTCACTTTGTGGGTGAAATGGTTTTATTTCGTCACTATTTATTATTATAACATTATTATCTTCAAACATTCTTGAAGAATATCCTAAAATTCCACTTTTTCCTGCACCAGTTTGTCCACCAACTATTACAGCAATAGGATTGTTTTGTGGAGTTTTTCCACTAACATATATTCTTTTTATGATATCATAATATTCATTATGTTCTTCTTCTGTAAGTTTATACTTTTTTAAAACTTCTTCTTCATTCATTGATATTTTCTCCTTTTACTTCTGGTCCATATACATTAATTATTTTATCTATAATTTTTTTATCAAATTGGTACATTTTGGTTCTTTCTTGCATCAAAATTTTTATTTTTTCTTCTTTTGCTTCATTAATTTCTCTTGAAGTTTTTGCAATTTTAGCTGACATAATTTCACTTGCTATTTCTAATTTAGTATTATTGTTCATAATTAATAACCATCTTCTCCCTTCTTATAATATATAAAATTATATTATATTTTTACCTGTATTGTCAATAATAACCTATTTAATTTAGAAAAAAAAGAGTAAAACTTTCTAAAAACAATTTTATTGTTCAAAATATAGTAATAAATATAGTTATTATTTTTTATGTCTTTTTTGATTGCTGTTGAATTTTTACTCTTTTTTTCTGTATTTAATTATAAAACTTCTATTAACATACACCTAGATGGTGTCCCCCCTCTCCAGTTGGATTATATAAAGTAACTAAAACCACAAGTTGTGGATCATCAATAGGTGCTACTCCACAAAAAGATGTAACATATTTTCCTGTATTTACACCGTCTTCAGAAGTTCCTGTTTTTCCCCCTATTCTATATCCTGCAACTTTTGCATTTTTTCCTGTTCCTTCAGAAACAACTGACTCCATCATACTTAAGACTTTTTCACTCGTTTCTTTCGAAATAACCTGACTTTTCTTCTCAATCTCAAATTCTGTTTTTTCGCCTGTTTCAGAATTTATCATTGCTTTAGCTATTCTTGGAGTGATTAATGTTCCTCCATTTGCTATTGAAGAAACAGCTGTTGCCAGTTGAATTGGTGTAATTTCAAAACGTTGACCGAAACTTATTGTTGCAAGTTCAACTGGTCCACATTTATTTTCAGCAATAAAAATACTATTTGCTTCACCTGGAAGATTTACTCCTGTTTTATTAAGTAATCCAAATTTTTTTAGATAACTAAAATATTTAGTAACTCCAAGTTTTTGACCAAGGCCAATAAATACAGGATTACATGAATTCATAAGAGCTTGCCTTAAGCTTTCTGAACCATGAGGTCTATAATATCTCCAACATTTTATTCTAGCTCCTGCAATAGTAATACCACCTGTACAACAAAATTCTCCTGCATTGTCTGTACTTGTTATTCCTTCTTCTAAAGAAGCTGATGCTGTTATTAATTTAAAAACTGATCCAGGCTCATATGTGTCTGATATTGCTTTATTTCTCCACATAGCTTGTAGATTCTTAGTTTTTTCGCTTTGTTCTATGTTATCCCAATTACTTAATAGTTGTTCATCATTTATTGTATATGGCTCATTTAAATCATAACCTGGATAAGTAGCCATTGCTAAAATATCTCCATTTTTTGGATTCATTATAACAATATTTCCACCATCTGTACATACATTATCTATACATGCTTCTTCTAAATATTTTTCTGCAATTGATTGTATTGTCATATCAATTGTAAGAATTAAATCATTCCCATTTATTGCAGATGTATATTTTTCTCCTTCTGTTCCTAACGCTTTTCCTGTAGCATCTTTTGCCTGCGAAATAAATCCTTTTTTACCTGTAATTAAATCGTTATATCTTGCCTCAACACCGTCTAATCCCTGATTATCACTTCCACAAAAACCTATAACTTGTGATGCAAGCTTAGTATATGGATAAAATCTCTTATTGTCTTCATCTATATTTATACCCTCTTGTATATTATTCTCATTCATCCACTTTCTTAATTCATCTGCTTTTTCTTCGTCAATTTTTTTTACTATTGTTTCAATTGAACTTCTTTTTTTTACTTTTTTTAGCACATCATCGTAGTTTAATGAAAAAATATCGCAAAATGCTTTAGCTACTTTTTCTTTGTTTGCTTGTTTTATATTGGTTGGATTAATTGTAATTGTGTATGCTGTCGAGCTTACAGCTAATACATATTTTCCCGTACTATCATAGATTGTTCCTCTTTTAGCATTTACCATTCTTTTTTGAACCTGTTGTTCATATGCTTGATTTTGAAGTTTTTTTCCATCTATAAATTGTATAAAAAATAATCTTATAACCAATAGTAGAAAAATAAAGAATGCTATAAACAAAATTTTTAGCATTCTTTTTTTACACGATAAATTAATATTTTCCATAATACATAAACCTCTCAAAATTCTTTTTTATAAATTTATGCATATTACGGATTTATATTACTAATTCATATGTTTTAATTTTAAATATCCCAGTTCTTCCCAAAAATTATATGCTAAATTTAACCTAAATAAAACTTTTGGCTTTGCCCCCGCTCTATTTTTGTCAACTACACAAGCATAATATCTTATATCAGGATCATCAAATTTTTCTAAATCGAAAAATTTTGTATCAACCTCATTAAGTGAATATTCGTAATCTCCTAAATTTTCTCTGTTTATTTGTTTTATTAAACAAAGTGTATCTAAAACCTCTTTTACCGTTCTACTTACTGCTAAATCATTAATTGTAAGATTAATTGGAAGTGTTGTACTTTCTGTAAGTTGAAGTGTAGAACAAATAAAAAGATTAAAATTTTGTGCTAAATTTGAAAGAATTGTAGCTGTTCTTTTTATCTCTTCCCCGTTTCCTATATTTGCTGTATCTGTTTTTAATGTATCATAAAAAACATAGTGTATATCTTCTTTATAATAATAATTCATTATAGATTTTTTTAGTTCTTCATTTGTATGATCAGTTATATTTGAAAAATAAATAGAATTGTTTATTTGTTTTTTCACCCAATCTGTAACTAATATAGTCTTATTAAATTCTGTTGAAACCTCTGAAAGTCTCTTTACGAATTCTTTTTGGGTTTCTTTCTCTTTTTTTACAACAAATCCTTTTTCATCAACTTCAACTTTTTTACAATCATCTGGTCTAAATTTAAATTCTAAAAGTTCTCCTTCTGATTTTTTTATTATTTGTCCATGTAAATCCTGAAAGGCCTTATTATTTAGAATAGTAGTAATTAAACATAATTTCATTTTTTCTTCTGACATCTCATTTGAAATTATTAAAACTTTCTTTTTGTGAACAAAAGCTAAATAACTTGCTAGGTTAATTGTAAATCTACTTTTACCACTATTAGATGGCATTGCATAAGCCATCGTTTCTCCACAACGTATACCTTTAAAAACACTAGATAAAATAGGAAATGGTAACTCCAATCCATTTGTTAAATTATTATCACTTTCTAATAGGAAATCAGTTAAATCATCATTTAATATTGCTTGTTTAAATTTATCTGTTACTGCTACTTGATTTACAGCTCCTTCAACCTCTTCTTCTGACATTTTGTCATACAATTTATATTTTACTATGTCTGCTATCTTATCCTGAATAGTTTTTATTGGTGTTTCTAAGTAATTTTTTCTTAATATTAATAATTTTTTTAATTCAACATATACCTTTTCATCATTTATTTTTTTACTTTCTACTTTATGTTTTAAATTTTCTTTTAAATCATTAATTTCTAATGTTATTTTTCCAAAATTAAAATCTTTCTTAGCTATAGATGGTGCATATTGCTCACCTTCTGTAAAAAGTATCCCTTTATATATTTCTAATAAATTAGGGTTTTCAAAAAAACTTTCAGAATGTAAAATGTAAAACTTTGATATTAACTTTGGATTTAATAATAGCATACCTATATATGTTTCTTCTAGTTCTCTGTTCTGAAGTTGCTTAGGATATACACTTTCCTTTTCTTCTTCAATTTCATCATTTTTTATTTTTTTTACTTTTGGCTTATCAACATTTGATTCAATATTAGATATTGCTCTTAATTCATTTAAAGCTTCTTTATACTCATTGTTCTGAATTAATTCATTTATTTTATTTATCTTTTCTAAATTATTTTTATTTGGCTCTACTTTATTTAAAAGATCATATATTTCATATAATTCATTTTGCATCTTTAAATTCTTTCCTTTCCAAAGTCATAAATTCGTATTAGAATTAAGCTTAAATATTTTCTAATATTTCTTCTTTGGCTGTTAAACCTACAAATTGTTTTTTTACTTTTCCTTCTTTGATTATTAGAATTGTAGGTATACTCATTACATTATATTTTACAGCCATAGAAGGATTTTCATCTACATTTAGTTTTCCTACCTTTATATTAGGATTTTTTTCTGAAATTTCTTCAATAATTGGTGATTGCATTTTACAAGGTCCACACCAATCTGCATAAAAGTCAACAATTACAGTTTTTTCTGAATTTAAAACTTCTTTTTCAAAATTTTCATCTGTTATTTTTAAAGTACTCATAAACTTTCCTCCCTGTTTTTATTATGATTTAAAATTTAAGTTTCATTCATTTAAATTAATTGTATTTTAACATTAAGCTTTCTATTTGCCAAGTATTTTCTTCATTTCTTCAAATCTCTTAACTTTTTTGGTTGTCGTCTTTACAAGTTCTTCATCAGTTATTATCATATTTTGAATGTGTTTATATCTTGGAAAAGAAGTATTTAATTCCTTTATTTCATTCCAAATAATATTATATAATTCTTTTTCATCAATTTTTCCATATTTTTCATTTACAAAGTCTTTATCATATACAATTTTTACTGAAAGTTTCAAATCTTTTTCATCACCATTTTCTGGCATTCCAAACACCATACATTCTGAGACAATTTCCATTCTATTTATTAAAGTCTCTATTTCTTCTGGAAATACTTTTTTACCATTTTTTAAAACTATCATATTTTTATTTCTACCAGTAATAAAAATATATCCTTTTTTATCAATATATCCAAGATCTCCTGTATAAAACCAACCATCTTTTAAGACTTCATTTGTAAGTTCTGGCATTTCATAATAGCCTAGCATAACATTTGGCCCTTTTACTCTAATTTCTCCTATACCATCTGAATCTTTATTTACTATTTCTATAGTATCATTTAGCATTGGCAATCCAACAGATCCATTTCTTTTATTTTTAAAATCTTCTGCTGCTATAACAGGTGCTGTTTCACTTAATCCATATCCTTGAACGACTTCTATTCCTAAGTCATTAAATCCTTTCATAATTTTAGCATCTGCAGGAGCTCCTCCCGAAATTATAAATCTAAGTTCTCCTCCCAATTCATCTATCAATTTCTTAAAAATCTTTCTTCTTATGTCAATATTACATTTAACTAAAAAATTACTTATTATACGGGCTTTTTCTATTAACTTTGTTTTGTTTTGTTTTTCAACTTCCTTCATTATAGTTTTATACATTGCTTCTATTAGAACAGGTACTCCTACGAATATTGTTACTTTATATTCATTTAAATTTTGCTTAATATATCTTAATCCATCAGGGAATACAGTTCTTACTCCACACGCAATCATCATTATTATACATGTAGAACCAAAGATATGATGAAACGGTAAGAATGCAATATTGGTATCTGTTTCTCTTATATCTTCAACACATTGCATAGCATAAATATTTGAAGCTATATTTTTTTGAGAAAGCATAACAGCCTTTGAAGACGATGTAGTTCCAGAAGTAAATAGTAATATTGCCATTTCATTTTCATTTATTTTGTAATCTTTGTATCCGTTTTCCCCTTTATTTAATAAAATCTCTCCTTCTTCCAAAAGTTCTTCGACAGATTTAAAACCTTCTATTTTACTCATACATATAAAATTACTTAGATTTGTTTTATTATTTGAAATTAAGCTTTCTATTTTATCTAAGTGCTTTTCATCAAATATAATACAGTCTGCTTTACTTCTAATTAGAGAGTTTTCCAATTCGTCATATTGCAAATCTTTATCCAATGGAACAGAAACCATTCCTCCTAACATATTTGCTAAATGAGAAATGACCCATTCATATCTATTCTTTCCTATAATTGCTATTCTTTTACCTTTTAATCCAATATTATAAAAAGCTGTTCCTAATTTATTTATATCTTCTAATAATTTTTGATAAGAAATATTTTTATAATTGAATTCTTTACTTTCTCTTTTGTTATTTTTTTCTTTTATTACAAATGCTATTCTCTCTTTATATTTTTCTGCAGAATTATAAATTATTTCTTTTATCGTGTTGAACTCTTTTATAGTATTTTGTTCTTTTATTTTATTCATAAATATATTCTCCTTTATAGTTTTAACTTAGTATATCATAAATTTTAAATTTGTCACTAGTATTAACGGTCATTTTTTTATTAATATATAAATAACCATAATAATATTTTTATTATTATGGCTTAAATTATGCTTATATTAATATATAATTATAAATTAAATATTTCATCACTCTTTTATAATCTTTGAAAAAACTGTAAATAGAACAAATAACGCTAAATTTGTAATAACAATCATTGCTCCTGTACTAATATTATAAATATATGAAAGAAATATTCCAATTAAAAAACATACTATACTAATTATTCCCGAACTTATAACTACACCTTTAAAAGACTTAAAAACCCTCATTGATGTAAGTGCCGGAAAAATAACGATGCTACTAATTAAAAGAGTACCCATCATCCTCATTCCTACAACAATTACAACTGCAGTTAAAATTGCAATTAAACTAGTATATCTTTCTACTTTTAAACCAATAGCTTTTGAAAAATTCTCATCAAAAGTTACTGCAAATAATTTCCTATAATACACTATAAATAAAATCAAAACAATAATACTTACCACAATACTTAGTATAACATCACTTGTATTCATTGCTAAAATGCTACCAAACATGAAATTGCATACATCTGTATTCATTCCTGTTGTAGCAGATGTAATAGCTACACCTATTGCTAACGCTGAGCTTGAAATAAGTGCAATAGCACTATCGCTTTTAATTTTATGGTTGTTACCTATTTTTAATAAAATAATTGCCACTATAATTACACCTGGAATTGCAATTGGAAGTGGACTAAAACCAAAAGCTATTGCTATTGTTGTAATACCATAACCTACATGAGATAATCCATCACCAATATTGGCATATCTTTTTAAAACCAAACTCACACCTAAAAGAGCTGCACATAAACTTACTAAAACACCAACTAAAATTGCCCTGTTTATAAAAGAAAAACTAAACATTTCATTTATTGCCTCTATCATTTTTTAGTACCTCCTTTATGTATTTTTCAGATGTCATATCTTTTACCACTTTACCGGTTTCAATTTCAATTACCCTATTCACATATTTTAAAGCTCTATCAACATCATGTGATACCATTACTATTGTTATATTTTTTTCTTTATTCAATTTATAAAGTAATTCATATATTTGATTTACTATTTTTGTATCTAATCCATTTACTGGTTCATCTAAAACCAAAATATTATCTGTCGCACATAATGCTCTTGCTATTAAAACTCTTTGTTTTTGACCTCCTGACAATTCATAAAAGCATTTTTTTCTTATTTTCCAAAGATTTAATTCCTCCATAATTTTTTTTGCTTTTTCTTTATCATCTTTTGTATAAAAAATTTTAAATGGAGAACTTGGAATAGTTCCTGATAAAACTATTTCTTCTATTGTTGCAGGAAAATTATTTTGTATTTCTGTAAGCTGAGGTAAATACCCTATCCTTCCTTCAACCTTTATGCTACCATTTTGAACTTTGTTTAACCCCAAAATACATTTCATTAGAGTTCTCTTTCCCGAGCCATTTTCCCCAAATATAGCCAAAAAATCTCCTTTTTTTACATTTAATGATATATTTTTTAATGTTTCTTCACCATTTGAATAACCAAAAAATAAATTTTTTACCTCTATTAAATCCATTTTTCCTTTGATGCTTTTTGCATCTTCTCCTTCTTTCTTTTTTAATCAAGTGCCTTTTTTAAGACATCCAAATTTTTTGTCATTAAACTGACCCATGTTTCCCCATTTTCAAAATCTTCTTTGCTTATATTGTGCAATGTTTGAATCTGCATATTTTTTGCTCCAGTTTCTTTAGCAATTGTTTCTGCGGTTTTTCCATTACTTAGTTCAATGTATAAAACTACTGGAATTTTTTCTTCTCTTACTTTATCTATCAAATATGCTATTGTTTTCGCACTTGCATCAGACTCTGTACTACATCCTTTTAGCGCTGCACTTGCTTTTAATCCATATTCATTTAAAAAATATTGCATTGGCATTTTATCACCAAATACTAATCTATCCCTTTTTTTACTTGCAACAATATCTGCTATTTTCTTCTGAACATCTTTTATTTGCTCAACATATTTTTCAGTATTTTCTGAATAAAAATTACTATTTTTCTCATCAATATTTGAAATTGTCTTATTTAAATAATACATCATTTTTATTGAATTTGCGGGGGATGTCCAAATATGTTCATCAAAAGCTCCCTCAAATTCCTCATCTTCATCAACTTCTTCCTCAGTACCATCAACTTCTTGTTCTTTAATTGTATCTATTGCATCGGAAATCTTTATTAATTTAGTCTTATTTGAAATAATATCTGTTCCTAAAATTTTATCTGTCCATTTTTCCATTTCTCCACCAATATAAATAAATACATCTGAACTTTGAATTTTAGATAAATCGTTAGCAGTTGGTTCGAAACTATGTGCATCCACCCCTGGTCCAAGTAAAAATGTAACATTGGCCTTATCGCCTACAATCTGTCGTGTAAAATCATAAGCAGAAAATGTTGTCACAACAATATTTAACTTATCATTTTCTTTATTTTTGCTTTTTATAGAATAATTGCAAAATATGGCTAAAACTAAAATCACAATAACAGTTAGCAGAATTATTTTTATATTTCTTTTCAATCTTATTTCCTCCAATTTAAATATAATTATTTAGTCACTTCTTATTCAATTTACAATTGTAACAAGTTCCATAAATTATAGCATTATTATCTAGCACAAAATTATGCTTTTCTTTTAAATGATTATTCATTTCAATAAAATCGTCACAAACTAAATGAATTATTCTTCCACATTTTTTACACTTTAAGTGAAAATGATTTGTACACTCATCTGAAATATATTGAAAATATTTTGTATGATTTCTAATTTCAGTCCTGACATTTTTGTTTTTTTCCAATAAATTCAAATATCTATAAATAGTTGTAACTCCAACTTTTTGTTTCTTTTCTTGCATATATTCTAATATTTCTTCTGCATTTACAAACTTATTTTCATTGTTTATTAAGTATTCTGTGATCAATTTTCTTTGATCAGTGTTATAATTATTTTTCAACGTTATCACCTCAATTTGAAAATCATTTTCAATTTTAACATTTTTAATTAATTATGTCAATATATAAATTTTTATTTCTTGAAACAATATGATTCATTTATGATAATGTCTTAATAAATCATTTAGGAA
>ULWD01017886.1_pt1 | contig 17270 bp, 16 predicted proteins | sample 1960011 | NCBI WGS metagenome assembly ULWD01 (sample SAMEA4835803, study PRJEB28245) | human gut metagenome | biome: gut microbiome; material: fecal sample | place: Denmark | collected 2008 | reverse complement strand
GCTTCTGGCTTGATCTCTGTTCTCTCGGTTTTCCGGAATTTCCCGTATAGTTGCCGTTTTTCCCATATGACTTTCGTCTGGAATTCGTCTCCCCATATACAGATCTGTTTTCCCTCTGACGGTAATTATTCCTATACTCTGCCAATTTTCTCTCTCACCACCTTTCCTATAGTTTTTTACTTTATAGGACATCTTATCCTATAAAGTAAAAAATCGAGCTTATTGTAACATTTTATTCAAACATCTACAATAAGCTCTTTAAAAAGGAAATATATAAAAAGGAACTATAAGAATAAATGAATATACCTATAATGCTGCTTTAATCTGCTTATAGATGCCCTCTGCGTCGAGTTCACACTTATGAAGCAGGTCTTTTGCCGGGCCGGATGTCCTGCTTTTGCAGAATGTACGGCTGATACGATTCCTTTACGAACCTCTACAGCAGTTTTCTGAAGTTCTAATTTATTCATTGTATTCTCCAACCTCTGATAAATCTAAATAACTTTTATTCGCCAAATACAGCCTTGTAATCTGCCTGGAACTTTGCAATACCCTGATCTGTTAACGGGTGCTTTGTCATCTGCTCGATTACCTTGTATGGTACAGTTGCAATATGTGCACCTGCAAGAGCACAGTCTGTAACGTGGATAGGATTTCTTACAGAGGCTGCGATGATCTCTGTATCTAAACCATAATTGTCAAATATTGTTACGATATCTTCGACCAGGTTGATACCTGTTGTGCTGATATCATCTAATCTTCCAAGGAACGGAGATACATAAGATGCACCTGCTCTTGCTGCAAGAAGCGCCTGATTTGCCGTAAAGATCAGAGTTACGTTTGTCTTGATTCCTTCTGCCGATAATACCTTGACTGCCTTTAAGCCTTCAACTGTCATAGGGATCTTAACAACCATATTGGGATGGATCGCTGCAATCTCTCTTCCTTCTTTGATCATGCCTTCTGCATCTACAGTTGTTGCCTTTACTTCTCCACTGATAGGACCATCTACAATTGTTGTGATCTCTTTGATAACTTCATTAAAATCTCTTCCTTCTTTTGCGATCAGAGATGGGTTGGTTGTTACACCACAGATCACTCCCATGTCATTTGCTTTTCTGATGTCATCTACATTTGCTGTATCAATAAAAAATTTCATATTCCTTTACCTCGCTTTATTTTCTTTTTATTCTTTTTATTTACAGGCATGTCATTCATGCTTTGCTTTTATATGCATACATGCAAATTTCATGCCTTGTTTTCTCCTTTATCTGCTGTATCAGTCTGCCGACAATGCTGCCTCTACTTCTTCTCTCTTTGGAATTGACTGAACAGCTCCATTTCTGGTTACTGCTATAGAAGATGCCTTCGCACTCATTCTTAAGATATCCGGTATCTCCATGCCGCGGATCAGTCCTGCAAGAAAATATCCGGTAAAGGTATCTCCTGCTGCTGTCGTATCGACTGCTTTTACCGGAAAGATCGGCTGTTCATACTCACAGTCCTTGTCTGAATACCTTGCGCCATCTTTACCAAGTGTCAGTACGATCTTTGCTTCCGGGAAACGCTTTCTCATGGAAGCAAGTATATCATTCGGCTCTGTCAGTCCTGTGATCTGTGCACCCTCGATCTCATTTAACAGGAAGATGCTGATCTTTGAAAGATCACAAGCTTCAATCTTTTCATTATATGGAGATGGATTGAGTGCAATCACAAGCTTTCTGTCATATGCCCGGTCAATGATATAATCCAACTTATTAACTTCGTTCTGAAGTAACAGAATATCTCCGGCTTCAAAATGTTCTAATACTTCATCTATATATTCCTCTGTCAGGCTCTGATTTGCTCCTCCAAAGAGCAGAATGCAATTCTGTGCATTCTTGTCTACCTGAATGATCGTGTGCCCGGTCTTCTCATCGATCGTACGGATAAATTCATCATGCACACCATGATCTCTGCATGCATCCAAGAATACCTGTCCGTCTTCTCCGATCATTCCACCATGATAGATATCTACACCTGCCTTTGCAAGTGCAATGGACTGATTAATTCCTTTTCCTCCGAGAAATACATTCATTCCGTAGGTTGCCTGCGTCTCACCCGGTGCGATGATATGATCGACACTGTAGACATAATCAAGATTCATGGAACCAATATTTAAAACTTTCATCATTCACCTCCAAAATCTGTATTTTTCTGTCGTTATTACTTATGCAGGGAATGCAACTCCTGCTGTAAGGATAATATTTGGATATGGTGTAAATTCACCTGTCCGAATTGCAAATTTCACGTTCTTTGACATTTCCTTTAATGCCATATGAGAGATCATGGATTCTTCTGCCTCCGGAAGACTCTCTCTTATATATGCAAGGAGCGGCTGATTCTTCTCAACAATCTTTGCTTCCGCTGTGATACTTCCCGGATGGCTAAATGCAAGTGGATAGGTAAGCTTTGCTTTTCCCTTTGCGATTGAGATCGGCCATGGTCCACAGTGCTGAAGCAGCTCACCATTTGGATTGTCAGGATGACGGATCGTCCAGTCCGCAAAAAAGCTTCTTGACTCTCCCATACCTGCTGCCTCAACCATCAGTGAGGTGATCGCTCCGTGAATATCAGTCTCACATACAACCGGAATACCTTCATCATTTAACAGTGCGTTTACTGCACATGGCATAATTCCGATCTCGCTCTGTAAATCTCTCTGCTGTCAGTCCTCTGTACTTTACAGCATCCGGTGCTGAGAAAATACTTCTTCGTGTCGGTGCATAACCTATTTTAATCTTATCCATGTTATATCCTCCTTGTCCTTTTCTTATATTTCGTTTTGTCGTTTTTTGTCTGTTCGTTTGTTATGAGCTGATTATATGCCTCCGGCAACTTAATTAATAGTGTAAATTAAGTATAATTAACTTAATCATCAACTTAATTTAAAACTTAATATTGCTTTTATTTTCATTTTATGTATAATGAAAACATACCAAAAAGAACCGCATATTTTTTGAATTTTCGATTATATCTTGTGCAGTTTTTACAATACAGACAGAATGTATTATTACTTTCTTCTGAATGCAAGGTTTAACGACTATAATACAGCTTATGATAATTCAATTAATCGGGAACTTAATTCATATATGAAGGGAGTGTATTTCATGTCAATTACAGCTAAAGAACTTGCTAAAATACTTAATCTGTCTGAAGCCGCCGTATCCATGGCATTAAATGATAAGCCAGGTGTAAGCACGGAGACACGAAAGCGTGTATTGGAAACTGCACACAATTATGCTTATGATTTTACAAAGATCAAGAAACCATCGAAATCATCCGGAATAATCTATCTTCTTATATATAGGAAGCATGGAGCTGTTATTTCAAACAACTCTTTCTTCGATGTTCTGATTGAGAGCATTAATGAGAATTGCAGCGCAAATGGCTATCGCCTATATTCACACCACGTTTATGAATATGCTGCCGAAAGTGTCACCAACCAGTTAAACCACATCATCAAATCGGAATGTGACGGTGTTATCTTACTGGGTACAGAGATGTACAAAGAGGATTTCTTCCCATTTGTATATCTGACGCTTCCGATCGTGGTGGTCGATACCTACTTCAACAGCGTAAAGATGGACTGTGTCAATATTAATAATGTACAGGGCGCCCAGCAGGCAACTCATTTCCTGATTCAGCGCCGCCAGAAGATGCCGGGCTACCTACACTCTTCTTACAGCATCCATAATTTTGAAGAACGAGCCGACGGATATTATCAGGCACTTCGAATGGCAGGTTTTGCCGCATCAAAAGCTATCGTGCATCAGCTTCCGCCATATATGGATGGCGCACATGCAGAGATGCTCGCAATATTAGATAATAACGAACCGATTGCTGATTCTTATTTTGCAGATAATGATCTGATCGCCGCCGGTGCTATGAAAGCATTTAAAGAACGCGGTTATCGTATTCCGGAGGATATTGCCATCGTGGGCTTTGATAATGTACCGATGTGCACTTATCTGGAGCCAAATCTGACAACCGTTAATGTTCCTGTTAAATACATGGGAAAAATGGCAGTAGAACGACTGATTTCTGTTATTAACAGCAAACAGTATATGCCGATCAAAATTGAAGTTAACACTAATCTTATAAAGAGACGAAGTGTATAAGCCCTCCCCCCTCCTTTCCGGGCTGTGCACTTCGTCTCAGGCAGAACAAATAAATAAAGTTAAATCTTTCTCGCCTGTATATGGCATTTTCTAATCTTCTGATCTGTTCGATACATTCTTTCTTGTGATCTTTAATAGCGACAGGATTGTCTGGCTGATGACTTTTCGGTTGGCTTCGTCCATCTTCTTGATCGAGGTCAGAATCCTTCCGATATCCTTATGCCAGTTATTTTGCAGATCATCCGTGGTCTTCGCATCGCATTCATCCAGCAGGTCGAACAGGGAGTTTACGAACTGCCTGCGCTGGTCGTAGTCCATATTGTCGATCCATTCTTTTAAGGAAGCATTTAACACACGACATTCATCTGTGATCCCCTCCTCATGGATCAGGGATGGTCCAAAAACCTCCCAGCTATAAACATCATGCTGCATGAAGCCCTCCTGCATACTTCGGATCACGACATATTTCTCTCTGTGCTCAAGCAACATTCCCACTACGGAATTCTGTGGTATGTATGTGATCATCCGTGATAGCATTCGGTTGTAACCGGCAAGCTCTAACACATTTGGTTCAAATCCCGGACCATCCATACTGCATACCTTCAGAATCCTATCCTGCAGAGTACGTTCACAGGTTGCTGCTGCATAGATTGCAAGATTTCCGCCTTTGGAATGTCCACACAGCAGGAATGTTCCGGGTATCTGTTCTGCTGCCTGCCGCAAATACTCGACTGCTGTCCGCTGGGACGGAACCGGTGAAAGAAATGCCATATTACAATCCTCCCGCCAACCGACAACTGTTTTATCGGTTCCTCGATATACCACACAGCTTACATCGTCAAATATTTTTACTGTGATTGCTGAAAACTGTTTCTGTATCTCCTCATCCAACTGATTCACATAACCGCATAAGAGCAGATTGCCAAATCGTCGGCTTGCCCCCATTGCAGCAAGCAGCTTCAGATCATCTTCATAAATCACCTGTGTCATGCGCTCCGCATCTCCTAAGAAACGCTCTGCCGCCTCTGCTACCGTGACAGTATGATTAAAATCATCCGGCACAATCCCCTCAAACGGTATATATGAAAATCTTGAAAATACAACTGCATCCACCTCATTAAAAGCCGATGTCTCAAACGGCAGATCACCCCGCCATTCCAGATAGTCTAATATATTTGCCATATTCATACCCCCGGCTTATCTAAAAACCTTCTTTACGTCTCTGTCCTCTGAGTTCTCTCCGTTTCTCTCCTGCCAGCCATTCTGCTTGTTCACTTTCGTTCTCAAGTGTCAGCCCCGGAACCGGTCTTGGTTTGTCATTTTCATCGACAGCCACCAATGTCAGATACGCTCGATTGATCGAGCGCCGGATTCCTCTGTGATCCTCGATATAAGTATCCACACGGACATCCATCGAGGTATGTCCGACATAGGTAATACGGCCTACTAATACGATCAGATCCTTCAGATAAGCACCTCGCATGAATTTCAGATTATCAACCGAGGCTGTGATCACATCTCCATTTGAATGACGAATCCCAACAAGACCTGCAACTTCATCAATCCATGCCATTAACTGTCCGCCAAATAATCGTCCGGCACCATTTAAATGCTCCGGCCGCACCTGAAAAACCTGCTCTACCATTGAATCACTGACTTTTTTCGTATTTCGCTCCATACACACCGTTCCCTTTCTGTATTTTCATCCTGTTTATAATTGGAGTATTCATCCGGTATTATTCCTGTTCTGCTCATTTTATCATAACAGACGCAAATACACAATCGGCAGCCGGTCTGTCCGACAATACCCTTTTATTCCGTCTATCCTGCAATGCTCTCTTGTCCGGTCTGTTAAACAATATGCTTTCTTCTGTCGCGTACATCCATACATATGCACAGTATAAAACATATAAATCCTGATATCGTGATAATAATTCCCGGTACAAACATAGGATATACAAAGGAAATCTCTGTATGCCTCTCATGCACAACAAGAAGATTCATCTGCTCGGAAATCTCCTGATCAGATGTAAATATGTCCTGTGCCGCAATCGACGTATTGACACCTGTTTCCTGATCAAAATCCGCATCAACATCGATCGATAGTCCATCTTCTTTATAAGCTATTGTGATTGGAACAAGTTCTCTGTCCGGAAGCTGTTCATTTGATATCCCGAGCACATCATTTAAGATGTCAACCAGTGCCGCATCCTTCCTGCTAACAGCTTCATACATCAGGTTCAGTCCGAGGAAATATACATTTGGCAGATCATCTTTCATACCTAAAAACGTCAGCTTCTGATCGCCCATCTGAAACGTTCCGATCTCGGTATCGGTTCCGGTTATATAAGCTGTACTAAAATCCCTGTCTTCCTCCGCAAAGTCATCACTTCGGATCTCACTGTTCTGATAAGAAAGAACCGGATACCGTTCATCAAAATGGATCTGCTGTGCAAATACACCGAGAAACATTTCCTGTTTATTACTCTTATTAGCCGGAACATGGGTACTGTCGATCACAACTCTGGTACCTGCTGCCGCCACGTCCGTAAGTATCGCTTCTGCCTTACTCTGATTCCTGTATTCAAATCCGGTTAAGAACAAAGTATCATACCGGCTCAGTTCTTCCACTGAATAATCCTCGATCATATCCGAGTTTCCTGCCACAAATGCCGGATAAAGCAGAGTCATTTCATTTGCATATTTTCCGATTGCAAGCCCATAGTATCCGGTGACCGTTCCAAAGTTCTCCGGTGTCTCACGTTTATAAGTATATGCAGTCGTCATTTCTTGCACCATAGAATAACCGCTGGCTGCCGCATCCTGCTCAATATCAGAGATTGTGATATCCTGCTTCTCAAGATCACTCTTCCGTATCAGAACCGTATCAGCCCCAAGCTCTACTGCCCGATCAAACAGAAAACGATAGTATTTTCGGTCAAGTGCTTCATTTAACAGAACAATATTATCTCCTGTCTCAGCACCCTGCCATGCCCAGCCATACGTGTACATCGTATGACTGCTGCCACTGATTCCATAAGATGGATAAGAACCATAAGAACTCTTATCGATAACAGCCGTCCGCTGGTCTGTCAGTTCCGTAAGCTGCTGCATCTCCATTTTTGTTTCATCTGATGTAGCAACGCTGTAAAAATCCAGATTCATACATGATATACTGTCTACACACAGAAGTGCAGCCAGAAGCACACAATATTTTTTCTTCAAGCGAACCCATTCCAGACATGCACTGAAGAAAAAACCATAGACCATCGGCGCAAACCGGGTCATCCAGAACAACTGGCTGAACGGAAGCTTTACCAGTATCCGGTATGCAGCAGGCGTTGTACAGGCAAGCATGATCAGTAAAAATACAAAACCGGCTTTCTTTCCGCCTCTTGCAAGCAGGATTCCGGCTATCGCGATCAGTACTGCTGCCAGTCCGAAATAAAAGCTGTCATTTCCTGCACTCAGACGTTTAAATGGATTTAATGACGTCGTAAGTGGATAGATCAAAGTTGACATAACACTTCCGTCTCCACTCTCCGACGTCACAAGCCCGCCTTTTAAAGAAGGAATCACCCATATACCCGCTGTCAGGATTCCACAGATCATATAGATAAGAGCAAATATTTTTCTTCTAGTATCCTTATTCCATATCTGATCGATCAGCAGATATAAAAATGCAGATACACCCATGATCGCGGTAACCATCAAATGCGTAAAACTCATCAATGTCATACAAACAAACAATCCGACAGCTGCACGATTATTCTTCTTTCTTACATAGAGCCATAAGAACCAGATCACATACGGTACAAGCATCGTCGTCACCATCTGCGGCAGATTTCCCGCTGTAAAATAAATCCTGATATGCTCCGGCATAAAGAACCAGAGCACTCCGAAGAAGGTTCCAAGCACTCTGCGGTTCTCATGGATCCCCCATAGAATCCACGGAAGTCCACCGACTACGAATATAACAAAGGCAATCAGCCTGTAAGCCAAAAGAAGATCACCACTTGTAAGAAACATCAGTCCCGCCATAATATAATAAGAGAGCGGTCCCCAATATCTGAAAAGCTGGATTCCGTTATACCAGTATGGGGAGAACAACGGAAAGACATTCCCTTTTTTCAGGCTCTCATACATTTCCTGCGACTTATAGAGATGTCCCCAGATATCACCACCGGACGGCTCATATCCTGATAGCACAAGATACAGTACAAGCCCTGCACCTGCAAGTAACAGGATACTTATACATATGCAGTTTTTCCGAATTCTCTTGTGACTGTCTGTCATATTTCTTACTCTCCAATATGTTTTATCTCATCTAAGATCAGGTCTGTAAGCGTCTGCACCGTCTGATTCTGCTCCATCTCCTGCTCATCCAGCATACTGATCACATATGTTCTTCCCGGTGTCTCACTCATCTCGATCATCAGGAAGATCCATCCCATTGCATTTAATATCTCCTGCAATTTTTCTTTAAAATACAGGCATACGTTTTCGATCGTTGGATTTAATATATCAAACGGCTTTATATCATTCAGATAATTATTCTGAAAAGGTTCCAGAAATTCCTCAACTGCCTTTTCAAGTATATGAAATGGTTCAAAATTCTCCTTTCCCTTCACCACATGCAGAACGATCTCCCAGGTATGCGGATGTACTTCGCCTAATTTTCCACCGATATAGATAGCATGCCTGGCATCCATATAGAATTTGAATTTATACTGTTGATATCTCATTCTGCTACACCTCCTCCTGCTTTCTGGTATAAGCATCGTACACATCCACTGGTTTTTTTACCCCAACATCGATTAAGTCATATCGTATCGAGCGATATGCATTCTCGGACTTTCGGATACAGTACCGGTAAATCTCATCCGCCCTGTCTTTTGCCTGTTGTTCGTCCAGCCTGTAAAGCAGAATAACAAAAAATCCTTTCTTCACCTCACCCATGATCTCGTTTTGGTGAAGTCTGGAACGGATTTTCCTCATAAAATGAAAAATCTCCTGTCTGCTGTAATAACGATCCATCATGTCCAGATGAATGAACATATAATGGATCGGTTTTAACGCCTCATCATCCGATTTCTGAAGCATGATACGAAGAAAATTATTATCATAGAATTCATGTGAGCTGTTATATTGATTCTGCACATAGATATTCTTTGCCATCTCGTCATCTAAAGCCTTTTCAAACCCCATATTCCCGGCATTGCTCGTCACCTTTTCGAGCTTCCGGTTACGTTTGTCCAGTTCTTTTTTCGTACCCTTCAGATTTTTCTCCGCCTTGTTCCAGGATTCCAACAATGCAATCAACAGACCGAGCAGAACAACACTTACAAGTCCTGTTGCAATTACAATATAATAGCCATGCTTTATTGTAAATGTCCGTTCCAGAATACTATCCGTATCAGACACCACACTGATCGTACATTCTTCCTGTCCGACCGTCCATCTGACTGTATCCACCACAACATCCTGCTCACGTATCATCTTCCAGAATTCTGTGATCTCTGCATATTTACCTAATGTATTCGTTGTATTCTCATTCTTTGCCCACAGCACTTCCGAATCTCTTGTATATACCAAGAACCTCTCTCCGGAGGAAACAGTCTGCTCCTGTAAAAAAGCAAGAACCTCCGCATCTTTTCCTGACTTCTGAACCGACTGAATGTTGTAGGCTAATAACTGTAGATAGTCCTCCTGATTATCCTCATACGCCTGTATCACTGCTTCCCGGTTCTGTAACAGCTCATAACAGATACAGCCCATAAATATCATGATAAACAGGATCGCGGTTACTGATATCGAGAAAGTTCTCCGATTCGGTGATGTATACAGTTTTTTGATCCATGATTGTTTTTTCTCTTTATTCACTGGTATTTACCTCATCTCTGATCTTCTCCAGCACCCGGTGTGCTCCTGCAAAATCATGCATCACGACCTGTTTAAAGTCATTCCATTCTTCATGCAGGTCTCTTGTCCGCCATGTTCTTGTTTTTCTGGTTGAATTAATAATTCCTGCAAACCGGAACCAGAATACAATAAAATTAAACAGCGGAAGTAAAAAAATCAGATACCATTTCCTTGCATAATATTTTCTCAAATACGGAAAATCCTTTAAAAACAGAATAATACAGATATACAACAGGAAGTTGGCCATACTGTATAAAAAGAATAAGAATACGAGCGATGTCACAATAAGCTTCATCGGATAATTGATAAATGCCAGACAGATAATCGCAAAATACCAGATCATCCGAGGGAACGCAAACGTGTGATCATACACAAGGATCCGCATGACGAAATCTTTAAAGAAACTCCTGCCAATGTTCATCTTATCCTTTCGGAACATATGAAGCACTTCCAGTTCACCGCTCTGCCACCGCTGCCTTTGAACATACAGTTTATTCAAGCTCTCGATCGGATCTACAAAAAAGATCGCATTCGGACAAAGTGCCACACGTTTCTTCATCTGAAACCGTACCTGAAAAGTTACATGCGTATCCTCGCACAGGGTATCCGTATTATATAACTGCGTCTTCATGATCGCAGATTTACGGAACGCCGAAAAAGCACCCGACAGAGTAAAGATACTGTTCAACTCCGACTGGAAATTACGGCCGGATAGAAATGCCTGACAATATTCACCAAACTCCATCTTCTGCAGTAACCGTAAAGCGCATCGATTCGTCTGATCGATCAACTCCGGATTCGTCAGTACTGTTCCGGTCAGGCTGTGGACTTCCTGTTCATTCTCAAACATTGTTACAATATTTCTGATAGCATCCGGTTCTAACATTCCATCACTGTCAATATGGATAATATATTTACCCTGGCAGTTAAACAATGCCAGATTAAGGGCTTTGGATTTTCCCTGCTTCGAATTCATCCAATTAATCGAAAGATTCGGGAAATCCTTCTGACATTTGCTGTATATCTCAAAGCTGTTATCCTGACTCATATTATTGACAAGCAGAACAAATATCTTATCCTTCGGGTAATTCGATTGATAGATCGACTGCACACAGGCATACAGGGTTTCAGCCGAATTATAGACCGGAACGATCAGAGATACCTCCGGATAATGGGATAACGGCTTATATTTCTTCTTCATGATCCTGCGTTTTAACAGGATGATAAAATTCCCGACCGTCGGAATCACTTCCATGATCAACGGAATGACGATCCATGCCACCCAGAAGATCACGGAAGACATAAGCATATTTTTAATTGCTGTCATAACGGAATGCACCTACCTTCTGTCTGACAATCTGTGGTTTCGTGAATACATAGAAATACAGGAATACTGTACATCCATAGAACAGGATTCTGGCAAATATCGTATGTGCAAAGAAATACATATCGATGCCCCATATATGAACTAACAGGCAGATAAAGAAGATTCGAAGTACATTTGCGAAGAAGATCGCCATCACTCCGATCATACTTACAACCACTCTCTCATATTTGTCATAAACCGGAAAGAACCAGAGCAGTGCAAGAAACGCCAGCATCTCGATCACACCGGAACACTCAAAATCAATATATAAGGACAGACTGGTTCCGCCATTCTGGATAAACAGAATCCCCTGCTGAAAATAAGAATCATAGAGATGCGTCAGCCCACCGATCACACCGGCAACAGCAGAGACAGCCTTTTGAAGCGGAACTACGACATACGGTTCTATCAGTATCAGACTGAAAATAAACAATCCCACACTTCCGCAGATATAATACCAGAAATTCAATTTTGCCCGATATAATACTGTTAATATATAGATCCAACCAAGAAGACAGACAAATACCAGCCAGTTCATCCTCTACCTTTTATCCTTTCTTTTCTTTGCAACATAGCCTGCTGCCAGTAACAGAGCGATCAACACACCTACGACCGGTCCTGTAGAAGATCCGGCAATCGACACACCCTGACCTCCGATATTCGGATTCTGGATCGTGATAGTTCCCATCTCATCCGCAGGAATACCTGTTAATTCTGCCAGACGTTTCAGACTGAGCGAGAATTCCACCTCATCTCCCGGCGTATTATCCTTATGTTCTGCATCATACACTGTATATGCTACTTTACTGTCACATTCATTATTATTTCCATATCCGATAAAAGCTTTCAAGTTAGTATGGATTCCTTCTGATCTCGGAGCCTGCGTACTCCAGTCGATATTTCCGTTCTTTTCCGGCTGGATCTGCATGGCAAATGTCTTGCCGTTGATCGTCAGATACCAGATCTGAAGCTGCATACCGGAGGTATATAATTCATTCATCTTAAAATGGCCATATAAGGTATCCCCGTCTAATGCAAGCTGACCATAATGATTACACTGTTTGTTATTACTGGAATATGTAATCTCCGTCTTCGGTCTTCCTTCCCAATCATCATAATATCCATCGATCTGGATATTGCCGCCTACATGGATTCCGCCTGTTGTTTCTGTTGTTGCCTCGTCCGTCATTTCTCCGGTAGTGCTTGCATTATTGTTATCCTCCGATGTAGTCTCAGGAATTGTTGCACTGCTGTCTTCTGATTCCGTACCGGATATCTCTGTTGTGCTCTCATCAGTACTGTCTGCAGTAGTATCTTCACTTACTGCTTCAGTAACACCCTGTTCCGTTGTCCTGGGAACTGTTGTATCATTTTTTTCAGTTTCAGTTGTATCTTCGGTCGTCAGAATTTCTTCCGTTGAGTCCTTCTCTGTAGCAGATGTAATTTCTTCCGTATTTTCTGTAGAAGCTTCTTCCGTAGTATTCTTTGTACCAATCGCAACTTCCGTGCTCTGCCCTTTATATGTTACCTTCAGCGTATCAAGATTAAAAGCCTCATAAGTATCAAGTGGAACCTGAATCTTCCATGTCATAAATTCATATCCGTAATATTGTTTTTTTCCGGTATTTGTAACCGTTCCGGAAGCCCCGCTGATTTCCGCACTCCAAGCATCCTTTACTGAAAATGAACTTCCGTCTCCATTATTTTCATTATTCAATATGATCGCATTCAATCGATCCAATGACACTCCGTCTGCCGACAAGTCAAAACGCTCATTCAGATATCCTGACCAGCTTCCATTATACCGAATACACAAATAATCATTATCCGTATATATATCTACTGTATTTCCATTATCTTCAAACGTTGCTGCCTGACTCCTCATTCCTGTCATTGGCATACAGGAAACAGCGATCAACAATACCGCTATCCCTACAGCTATTATTTTTTTACAGATTTTCTTATGTCTCATCATACATGCCTTCTTTCTGTCTGTTTTATGACATTCCACACAAAAAAGACCCATCTTATCCGAATGAGTCCCTATCTATTTTTTCTGGTCTAACATCTGTTTCTTATAGAACAAGATTGCCTCCAGATTTTCTCTGCTCCGTCTCTCATTAACCGTCGGTAACAAAATGCGATCACACACCTGATACACACCAAGTGGTGTATCCCCTATATCAAGCTGCATCAGCTCCGCATTCAATTCCGATAATTTTATCTTTAATTGTTCGTAAAAATAATCTCCGATTGCCTCTATACTTGCATTCCCGGCAAAACAGGAAAGTTCATTCAGATATAAGCCCTCATATCTGCCGAGAAAAATCTCTATCATTCTGTCAAGCCGTTTAAAATCCATATCTCGGCCAGAAAGATTACGAATATACAGTATCATCGTAAATGTATGACTGTGTGCCTGTTCTTTATTGCCATCAAAGCTATGGCTGGCGTTAAAATGATACTGACACTTATAATAATCAATCACATTATCACCTCAATCTTCTAGCCATTTGGGCATTATGCTACCTTTTCGACTGCTATTCTAGTATAGAAAACAAGCAAATTCAAGGAAGTACAGCATTTTTTCACATTTGGAGATAACGAATTTTTTCAGCTGTTTCAGTCATTTTGCACAATTTACGTGTGAAATCCATATTCTTATATTTCATCTATCAAAAATCTCAGATTATTTCTGAAAAGGTTCAACATTTTGCCTAAAACAAAACCATTATACAAGAGGTTTTTATTCGATCATTCAAAATTCAAAAAAATCACATTTTTTCCTTGTCTAATCGGCACAATAATATTAAGATAGAGATAATTTGTAAATAAAAATAAAAATGCAGGAGTTTATTATGAAGAAAGTTGTTAAATTTGGTGGAAGTTCCCTGGCAAGTGCAGAGCAGTTCAAGAAGGTCGGTAAAATCATCCATGCAGATGATAGCCGTGTATATGTTGTTCCTTCTGCTCCGGGAAAAAGATTTGATGGAGATACTAAGGTAACCGATATGTTACTTCATGCATATCAGACCGCCAGCGAAGGCAATGATGTTGACGAAGAATTAAAGGCGATCAAAGCAAGATATGATGAGATCATCACAGGTCTTGAGCTGAAGGATTTCAGTCTGGATGACGATTTTGCGGAGATCAAAAAGAACCTCGCCGAGAATCCTCAGAGCGATTATGCTGCATCCAGAGGTGAATACTTAAACGGTAAAGTCATGGCAGCTTACCTTGGTATTCCATTTATCGATTCGGCAGAAGTCATCTTCTTCAACGAAGAAGGAAATCTGAATGATTATAAGACATACAAGCGTCTGACCGAGCGTCTCGCTCAAAATGAACGCGCCGTTATCCCCGGCTTCTACGGAATGGGTAAAGATGGAAATGTTAAGACCTTCTCTCGTGGTGGTTCCGATGTAACAGGTTCTATCGTTGCAAGAGCCAGCCGTGCAGATGTATATGAGAACTGGACAGATGTATCCGGTTTCCTTGTAGCCGACCCAAGAATCGTTCCGGATCCAAAGCCGATCAAATATATCACATACCGCGAGCTTCGTGAGTTATCCTACATGGGCGCTTCCGTTCTCCACGAGGACGCTATCTTTCCTGTAAGAAGCTGTGGTATTCCTATCAATATCAAGAATACAAATGCACCGGAAGATGCAGGAACATGGATCGTTGAAAGTACCTGCCAGAAGCAGGATTATGTTGTAACAGGTATTGCCGGAAAGAAAGATTTCTGTACGATCTTCATTACAAAAGCAATGATGAATTCAGAGATCGGCTTCGGCCGTAAGGTTCTTCAGGCATTTGAAGAGAACAATATCTCCTTCGAGCATATGCCATCCGGCATTGATACTATGACCATCGTTGTTCATGCAGACGAATTCATCGATAAGGAACAGAGCGTTGTATCTGCTATCCATCGTCTGGCAGAACCGGATTCTGTTGAGATTGAATCCGGTCTTGCACTGATCGCGGTTGTAGGTCGTGGTATGAAGTCAGCCAGCGGTACAGCAGGTAAGCTTTTCACTGCTCTCGCAAACAAGGGCATCAATATCAAGATGATCGATCAGGGTTCTTCTGAGCTTAACATCATCATCGGTGTTGAAAACCGTGACTTCGAGACAGCAATCAAAGCAATCTACAGCACGTTTATTACAAAATAATATTTATTCAAAAACAATCACCAGAGCATTGTGTAAACACAGACTTTGGCATTATGAATCTCACTGATAAAACAACGCCTGTCATTGGTTATATTATATCAATCCAATGACAGGCGTTTATGTTCACTCAAAAATATCTTTATCAGACTACCATACATCATTATAGTTCTGATATGTAATTTTCTTAAACTTTCCTAATGATCTTATTTTTTTCTGATAAGCTTTTTTGTTGTCCTCTTACCATTTACATAATACTCGTTTATTGTTACCGGATCCATGCGTGTGCTATATTTCGCGACCTCTGTTCCACCCGACTTTGTCTTTTTGAAATATGTCTTTATATACACACCCATACGTCCGGTAAATTCATCTACAAATGCTTTATCAGACATTTTTGTTATACGTGTATATATTCCATGTTGATCACTCTATGTACTTTTACTTCTAAGTTTTCCTTTATAATAATATTTAAACTTTAAAGATTTACCATTTGTCTTATAAAAATATTTATCCAAACACTTCTTGTATGTTGCCTTTGCTTTTTAGTAAACTTAGATGCTGTCTCGCTTCCACTACATGGCAGTATGAGTGCAATGATCAATAATGCACATAATAATAAAATACTTCTTTTTCTTTCGTAAATGTCTCCCTCCAAATTATTGATATATAAATAATAATATATATTATTTATTATTTCAACCAACTCATTTTCATTTGACATTTACACAATAAAACATTTGCCCACGACTTTAAGAACAGTTATAAATTTTATCTCTTACTGTGCGTCCGGCTGGCACATCTTGATCCGCTCTGCCGTATCCTTGGTAATTGCAAGGCATCGTCCGTGTACCCGGACGATGACATTTCCGAAAAACGATGATACCACCTGAACCTCATCCCCCGTATCTAACGGACAATCTCCAAATAATGCTTTATCTGCATAGTTCCACGCGATCGTTGAACAAAATCCATCCGCTGCATTTGATAATGACATCATAATAACCACCCTTTCTTCTAACAAATATGTGTCAATCATCTGCTGATATATGCTTAGTATATCCCCGATTATATAAATTATACTTCCGCACTCCCTGTGCGAGTCAATGCTAATTATTGTTCAACAATCTAATCTTTCTTATCAGAAACTAACTATCTGGTCAACCATGCTTTAGAAACCTTTTTGTTCACAAGTTCTGCTATTTATATTTTGTGTGAACAGCTCTCAAGTTGATGGGAAAAAACTAGAACATTCACAACATTTCCATCAATATTAAATACAACCACATAATTCATCTGTGGCACAACCGCCTCTCTGTTATCAACATACATAACTCTTCTAATACATTATTCCTTGTCCGACAATTATAGAGCTATCTTTATATGAATATGGTTCATTCTCCTTTCGTTTAGTTTGCCCACTTCATTGCCCACCTAAAAAAATAAAGCCCTGAAAACTCAGTGTTTTCAAGGCTTTCTAGCAGGGGATGAGAGAATCGAACTCCCACCAAAGGTTTTGGAGACCCCTATCATACCATTTGACCAATCCCCTATACTGCTTAAGTGTCCTAAATTGGGACACTTAACAGGTAGATGAAATATTTACTTTTCATGTACCTTCAGAATTTCATACAGAAAGTCTTACGACTT
>ULWD01001182.1_pt1 | contig 17349 bp, 9 predicted proteins | sample 1960011 | NCBI WGS metagenome assembly ULWD01 (sample SAMEA4835803, study PRJEB28245) | human gut metagenome | biome: gut microbiome; material: fecal sample | place: Denmark | collected 2008 | reverse complement strand
GAAACGCGCCTGCCGCATCATTGGAGCGTCATTCATCTGATCCCCGAAAACCATCGTCTCCTCCGGAGAAACTCCCAGTTTCCGCTGAATCAATTCCAGGGCGGCCCCCTTATTGGCCCCTTTCCGGCTGATATCCATCCATTTCTCTCCGGAGACAGCCACCTGGAAGCCATGTTCCAAATGCTTCAGCCGGGGAAAACTGTTTTCCCCGGCTCCCAGGAAGTCATATACTGCTATTTTCAAAAGTTTGTCCCCCCGCACGTCCAGCAGGTCCCCCACTTCTTGACAGCGTGTGTAATATTTGCGGGCCTCCCGGACGAATTCCGGCTGTTTGTCCTCAATATATGCGGAATCCCGCCCTGCGAGGACGATGCAGGTTCCTTCAATGCGCCTGATCCCGGCAATCAAACCGGCTACCGTTTCATGATCCATGTCCAGAAGCAGCCATTCTTTTCTACCCGCCGCCGCATAAGCGCCATTCTCGGCAATAAACAGCATCCGGTCCGCCACGGGGGCAAAGGTCCGGAGCAATCCGTCATACTGGCGGCCGCTTGCTGCCGCAAAACGAATGCCGCGAAGCTCAAGTTCCCTAAACAAGGGAAAAAACGCAGGGTCCAATTCACCTTTTCCATTAAGCAGCGTCCCATCCATATCGGACGCAATAAGTTTGACGGAATCCATAACGCTGCCAGAATCATCGTTTATCCTTACTTCCAGGGCAAGAGCGGCTTCAGACAGCATGGAGCGGACAGCGAAAGGAAAGACCAGGAGGCCAGCATCAAGGATACAGTTCTCTCCATCATTTTACGGAAGAATCTCCATTTCTTCCATAAGTTTCAGCTTCCTTCATTCTACCGTGAGTGCAGCAGCGGCAAATGCAAATAATTTGAAACCATCCGCACATCCGCAATATTTAGCGTATCACACCGAATTGCAAATTCGGAGGAGAATTTTTTTCCTCTTCATCTGGGAAAAAAGCTCGTGGATAAAGAGAATTACGAAGGAAACGGAAAATATGGTGTCATGGGCCGGACTTCACAAAAATTATGGAGTTTATGGCGTGGATCATTTAACTCCAATTATTTGAATTGTATCCGAATTTGCAATCCGCCACCCGAATTCCCACATGGTTTGCCCCGGGCATTCTTTGCTCATACTATTTTTTCATTGCCCGGAGTTATGGATTCCTGCATCATGGCCTTTCGCAGTACCCCTGCTTATGATACACATGACTTTAAGAAAGAAAACTCTCTGGTTTCTTGGAGCTTTGAGCTTTTTTGCCTCTCTTGCCGCGGCTTTCGCTGTTTTCTGGCTGAACAGGAATGATTCTTCTCCCGCGGAATGGAATTTCAACCCTATCTGGACAAAAGCGGAAAAAGAACAAATTCTTACCGCAGCAAATTTCACAGCCCATCGAAGCCCGGAACGTTTCATTTACCGCGGGCTTTCCCTCAATTCACGCCATATTGACTGGCACATGTTTTCCGAGGTTTCCATGCGCCAATATATGAAGGACGAAATCAGGGAACGGCTTCAGATGATACGGGACACGGCGGAAAGCGCAGACGGACGCTGCATCACTCCATCCCATGAAACCCTGCTGCATCTCGCCGCCGGGCTCGGAGAAGTGCAGTTGCTGAACCGCCTTTTACAGCGCCATGCGGACCCGAACGTCCAGATCATCCTGCCGCAACAGGCCTTTCCCTCCATTCCGGACTCCGAACAGGGAAATACCCCCCTGACTTACGCCTGCCAGCCAGGCATGGACGACTCCACGCCCCTGCCGGTGCATAACAGGCTCTCCTGCCTTAATCTCCTGATTCAGTACGGTGCGGATGTGAATAAACCGGGGCCGCTGGGCTGGCCGCCCCTCGTCATCACCTGTGTGGCCGGTATTGGAGGAGCACCCTATGAGGAAGCGGCCCTGTTTCTTCTGAAATGCGGTGCGGATATTTCCCTCCAGCCTGAATTGAAAGGTAAAAAAACAAGTCTGCTCACATGGGCCGCGGCCGCCGGATACCCCCTGCTGGTCCGCAAGCTTTGCGAAGCCGGGTACGATCCCAATTTCCGCGGGGAAATGGCCCCGCCCCTTCTTTCCCTGAACCTGAACACTCCGAACGCCGCACTGCAAATTGCACATATTCTGCTGGAATACGGAGCGGACGTGAATGCGGCCATGCCCGCGTCCACCACCCTGCCGGAAACAGCGGGAGACACGGCCCTGCTAAACCTGTGCCGCCAGCTGGCTTTCATTGATGTGTCCTGCCTCCCTCAAATCAGGGACCTGGTCAATCTCTTCATCAAAGAGGGAGCTGACGTCAACCATCAAAACGCCGCCGGAGAAACTCCCCTCATGGCATGCTGCCGAGGCATGCTGCTGGGAGACGATTCCCTGGACCGGCTGAAACTGGGTATTGCGCGTCTTCTGCTGAACCACCACGCAAACCCATCCCTGAAAGACAAATACGGACGCACAGCCCTCCAGAGGATAGGCAACCGGTCAAACGAACATCTCCAGATGGTGCTGAAATACCTGCCGGAATTAAGCGCTCCGCCGCTTCCGAAGAAGGAAAACCATTGAATCCCGCCGATCCTTACTTCACCCGGGCATTCACCGTATCCAGCAGAATGCCGGCATCCGGTTGGGACCCGGTGCTGATGAAATGGATATAACTGACTCCATTAGGGGACTTATTAGCCATTTTCAACGTTCCGGCCTTCTTTCCGTCCAGAGACACCACGGCCTGCCCACCCTGCCAAAGAAGGGAAATTTCATGCCACGCGCCGGGCGAGAAAGGCACTTTTTTCATCCCCAGCAACAGATGGGGCGCAGGTCTCAGCCTGATCGGGAAGGTAAACAGGGCATAATCCTTCGTAGTGGAATCACAGGCATTGAACAGCCGGTCCGTCAGAGAGACCTGAAGGCCGGAATCATCCGCCTGCTCCCCGTCCGCTACACGGAAGCGGAATTTGACCAACCCCGTGGTTCCGTTCGGAAAGTTCCAGGTAGCTCCGCCGTTCCGGTAATCCACATTGGATTTTTCATTGACCAGTTCGGGATCATCCAGACGCTTGATTTGCAACACCTTCTTCGTGCCCCCGGACGGATCCTGAATCAGCTCGGCGGAAGGCTTGCGGTTATAACTGCAATGGCCTTTTTTGTGGGGGATATAAGTGTGAATGGTCCACTGGGAATCCAAATCTTTCCCCGTCTGCGTGGCACGCGTCTTGGCCCCTACCCAGCGGCGGTCCACAATAACCAGGCGGCGGTGGTTTTTATGCTGCCCCAGGGAAATAAGGATGCGGTTTTTGTCCAGCTGCACCATTTCGCTCTGGTGTTTGCCGCGGTCTTCCGGACCATCCAGCGTAGCATAGCCGGGATGGTTGCGGTGTTCGTCCAGGATAATCTCCCGGAACCCGTACCAGGTTTTGCCCTCGTCCCCGGACATAGCAATGTGGTGGGAATCACGGTTGGTGAATACATCCTCCCACGTTCCGTTGCCAGCTGTGGCGTTTTCAGGCAGAGCCATTGTATTCGTCCACAGGGAAACGATAGTTCCGTCATCCAGGCGTCCCAACGTGTTCATGGTCAGGGTGCCGAAAAAGCGGGAAGGCTCCGGTTTGCTCCACGTTTCCCCGTAATCCTTGGAAAAAGCCTGCCACGCCTGGTCCTGGGAGGTGCGGGCAAGCGCCCACAACGTACCGTCTTTCATTTCCAAAACCGTGGCTTCCACGGCATTGTTGAACCATCTGACGCCCTGGTGGGGGGGCCTGGCTTCATGTCTGGGGGAAGTAACACCGTTCCTGGATACATGCCAGGTCAGCCCCCCGTCATCGGAAATATGGAACTTGGTGCCGCCGCCCATGTTGTGGAACGGCACGATCACCCTGCGGCCCTTGTTCACAAAAACGGGGGTCCGCATGATGCCGCCCAGTTTTTTCAGGCTTTTCCTCTTTTCCGGGTCTTTCCAGTCTTCTTCCAGTTTGCCGTCATTCGTGACGGCAAGCCACTTGCCGTCCAGCCCACCCCTGGAAAGAAATACAAAGCCCCCGATAGGCTGCACACGAATGAATTCCCTGGTCAAAGGGTTGCGCACAATAGCCGGAGATTCCTTGGGAATGCCACCGTAGTTGGGAGGGTAGCCAGCCGGAGCGGCCTTCATTTCCCATGTTTTTCCGTTATCCCTGCTGACCAGGTAATCCGGTTCCTTGCGGGTACCGGAATAATGGCGTATTTCACGGGAGTCCACACGGATAAGGCCGCGCCCCGCATCAGCCGGCGGAGTGGCGACAACTTCAGGCTCCGGAACGGGTGCGGCCTTCTGTTGGGCATAACAACAACAAAAGGAACCGGTAAACAATGCAAACAACAGGTTTTTCATAAACTAAATATCAAAGGCCGTATATTTTCCTCAACCGGGGCTTTCCCTTCAAGCAAAATCCTACCTTCCATCAGAAGACGATCATCAGGAATGCTTTCCCGCCTGCTTCCCTCCCCGGTATTTTGCATCAAGCTTTTTCAGGAGTACGGCCAGTTCCTTTTCCAAAACCTCGTACCCCCTGGCATTGGGATGCACCACATCCTTCATGAATTCATTCTGCGGAGAAGCACCGTCTGCGGAAAGAAGCGCCTTTCCCGGATCGGCAAAGAAAATGTCCTTTCCGTTATGCAGCCCCGCCAACAGTCTGTTCGTCTGCTTCACCGGTTCCGCCAGGTTTTTCTCCTTCCGTGGGAGAACGCCCAGCAACAGGATTTTGGAAGAGGGGCACTTCCGGCGCACCAGGCGGACAAATGCCCTGATATTGTCCGCACATGCCTGCGGCGTATCCTTGCGGTGCCCCAGATTATTGGTCCCCAGCAACACAATGATGACCCGCGGAGAAATGCCGTCCAGCTCCCCGTTTTGGACACGGTAATAGGCATTATCCACATAATCAAATCCAAAGCCCATATTCGTCGCTGCATGCGGACCGAATAATTTCTCCCAGGACCCCGATCCCGTATTTTTTCCGTCCCCGGAAGGCTCCCCTCCCCAATGGTGGGTAATGCTGTCCCCTATCATCACGTATTCAGGCTTGACGGCCCGGTTTCTTTTTTTAACGGCTTCATGCCGGGCATTCCAATCATACGGGTCCCGCTGATGGGGCTCCGGCTTCAGGGTAGCGGGCAACGCGGAGGCCGGAATGGAAGGCGCAGAAAATGCCAGACTGGAACTCCCCAGCAATATGGCGAGTATGTAGGAGAGGAAATTCATAATCAAAAAGTAAAACCGGTTTTCAGTTTAAGCAAATCCTGCCGTGCATCAAGATCGCAGGCGTCTCTTCCGCCGGCAGAGTAAAAAAGACCACTGCCCGTCCGGCAAATCCTGCCGCAACCACGGCCAGGCGAGCACCGTGTCCGGCCTCTTCCAAGGCGCGCTCCATTTCATCCATCCCCCGGCCTCTCCCGGAACAGGAACGCCCTCCCCCGTATTCATCTACCGGGGAGCGGGCAGCTTGCCGTACTTGTCGTCCATTTTCTTCAGCAATACGCTCAACGACTTCCCCAGTATGTCGTACCCCCTGGCACTGGGATGCAGCCCATCCTCCAGCAGCCCGGGTTTTGGGGACACTCCGTCCTCCCCCAGGAATTCCTCGCCGGGATTGGCGAAAAACACGCTGTTTCCGTCAGCCAGGCCGGATATCATTTTATTGGTTTCCCTAATCAGGGGAGCCAGCTTTTTTTCCTCCCTGGGGAGAATGCCCAGCAACAGGATTTTGGAAGAGGGGCACTTCCGGCGCGCCAGGCTCACAAAAGCCTTGAGATTGTCTGCGCAGACCCGGGGAGCATCCTTCCGCCCGCCAAGATTATTGGTTCCCAGCAGCACGATGATGACCCGCGGAGAAATGCCGTCCAGCTCTCCCAGCTGCAAGCGGTAATAGGCATTATCCACGTAATCGGAACCAAACCCCATATTGGTTACCGCATGGGAAGAAAACAGGCTATCCCAGGCGGTTTTTCCTGTTCCGAGAGCCCTGTTGTCCCCGGAAGGCTCGCCGCCCCAGCGGTGGGTAATGCTGTCACCAAAGACGACATATTCCGGTTTGACGGTCCGGTTCCGCTCCATCACTGCTTCATGACGTTTTTTCCAGTCATACACAGCCCGCGGGTTCACCTGGGGCTTCAGCGTGGGCGGCAATTCATCAGCACAGGCACCGGAGAAACAAGCAACGCAAAAAACTCCCGCCAGCAATAAACAAAGGCATGCATAAGATTTCATAACGGTAAGCGTTGAGATACTGCAATAGAGATTAAGAAAGTAAAGAGAAATAATCTTCCGTCACTTTTCCGCAATCGCATGTTCCCCTCATTTTCCGCTCCGCAACGGACAGACAGGTGAAACATGCCAAAGCCAGCGCACCCGCGTTCTCTTCGCAAAGAATTAGCCTTGTTGTCCCCCGGAATTCACGATATAATTACGCGGCGCGGAGTTTTGCCGTTTCCAGCCTTTCAGGGGCTGCGGAACGTTTTTCTCCAGTCTTCTTCACTACATTCTATTTATGATCAGCATAGTAAAAGACTTGAAGGAGTCCACCGCCCTTCCGCAGGAATGGCAGGGATTCAAGCCGGGAGCATGGACGGAGTCCATTGACGTACGGGATTTCATCCAGCATAACTACACGCCCTATTCCGGCAATGAAGAGTTTCTTTCCGGCCCCTCCCAGCGCACGCTTCGTTTATGGGACGAGCTGAAAGTCCTGCTGAAACGGGAAATAGACAACGGCGGCGTGCTGGATGCTGATGAAGAAGTGGTATCCTCCATCACATCCCACAAGCCCGGCTACATTGACAAGGAACTGGAAGTGGTCGTAGGCCTCCAGACGGACGCCCCCCTGAAACGGGCCCTGATACCCTTTGGCGGCTTGCGCATGGCCCAACAGGCCCTGGAATCCTACGGGTTCAAGATGTGCGAGAAAACCGCAGACATTTTCAAAAAGATACGCAAGACGCACAATGAAGGCGTTTTCGACGCCTACACTTCCGATATCCGGGCGGCCCGTTCCGCCGGGATTATTACCGGCCTTCCGGACGCCTATGGCCGCGGCCGCATCATCGGGGACTACCGCCGGGTGGCCCTGTACGGCACGGATAAGCTGATTGCCGAACGCCGCAAGGACCTCAAAAACCGTGAACATTCCCCCCTTACGGATGAGCTGATCCGTCTGCGCGAAGAAATGAGCGAACAAATACGCGCCCTGGAAGAACTCGCCCAGCTGGGCGCCTCCTACGGCTGCGACCTCACTCGCCCCGCCGCAAACGCCCGCGAAGCCGTGCAATGGACGTACCTGGGCTACCTGGCTGCCGTGAAGGAACAGAATGGAGCGGCCATGTCCCTGGGCCGCGTTTCCACTTTCTTCGACATTTATTTCACCCGCGACCTGGAACAGGGGCTCATCACGGAAGAGGAAGTTCAGGAAATCATCGACCAGTTCGTGATGAAGCTGCGCATCGTCCGTTTCATCCGCACGCCTGATTACAATAACCTGTTCTCCGGAGACCCCACCTGGGTGACGGAATCCATCGGCGGCATGGGAGAGGACGGGCGCACCCTCGTCACCCGCAGTTCCTTCCGCATGCTGCAGACCCTGTACAACCTGGGGCCGGCTCCGGAACCGAACCTGACCGTTCTGTGGTCCCGGAACCTGCCGGAAGCCTTCAAAAGCTTCTGCGCCAAGGTTTCCATTGAAACGTCCTCCGTCCAATACGAGAACGACGACCTGATGCGCCCGCATTGGGGCGACGACTACGGCATCGCATGCTGCGTGTCCGCCATGCGCATCGGCAAGCAGATGCAGTTCTTCGGAGCGCGCGCCAACCTCGCCAAGTGCCTTCTCTACGCCCTGAACGGCGGCGTGGATGAACTCAAGGGCAAGCAGGTGGCCCCGCCCTCCCCCCGCTACACGGAGGAAATTCTCAACTATGATGAGGTGATGGCCCTGTACGACAAGATGCAGGACTGGCTCGCCAAAACTTACATTGACGCGCTGAACATCATCCACTACATGCACGACAAATACTGCTATGAACGCATTGAAATGGCGCTGCATGATCCGGAAATTCTGCGCACGATGGCTACGGGAATCGCCGGGCTTTCCGTGGCGGCGGACTCCCTGTCCGCCATCAAGTATGCCACCGTAAAAGCCATCCGCAATGAAGAAGGGCTGATTGTGGACTTCAAGACGGAAGGGGAATTCCCCTGTTACGGGAACAATGACCCGCGCGTGGACGACATAGCATGCAGCCTGGTCAGCAATTTCATGGAAAAACTGCGCAGGCTCCACACTTACCGCAATTCCCTGCCCACCCAGTCCATCCTGACGATCACCTCCAACGTGGTGTACGGCAAAAAGACGGGCAACACGCCAGACGGCCGCCGAGCCGGGGAACCGTTCGCCCCCGGAGCCAACCCCATGCACGGAAGGGACAGGAACGGAGCCGTGGCCTCCATGCTCTCCGTAGCCAAGCTGTCCTATGACGACTCCCTGGACGGCATCTCCTACACCTTCTCCATCGTTCCTCAGGCCCTGGGCAAGGAAGAACGTGAACGCCGCGTCAAGCTCGTCTCCCTGCTGGACGCCTACTTTGCCGCTACAGGTCACCACATTAATGTGAACGTACTGGAACGGAAAACGCTTCTCGACGCCATGGATCACCCGGAAAAATACCCGCAGCTTACCATCCGCGTTTCCGGCTATGCCGTGAATTTCATCAAGCTGACCCGGGAACAGCAGCAGGAGGTCATCAACCGCACTTTCCACACCCGTTAACCCGGACTGCAAGCGGATGCCGCAGGTTTTTCCACAAAACCATGATCCGGACGGAGAAAGCTCCGTCACCGGTTTGGTTCATTCCGTGGAATCCTGCGGCACCGTGGACGGCCCCGGCATCCGCTTCGTCCTTTTCCTGTCCGGCTGCAGCCTGCGCTGCCGCTACTGCCATAATCCGGATACCTCCTACGTGCGGAGGGGCCGGCTCAGGAGCGCAGATGATGTCCTCAAGGAAATAGCCCGTTACCGGGATTTTTTGCAGGCGGCGGGCGGCGGAGTCACCCTCTCCGGCGGGGATCCCCTCTTCCAGCCGGATTTTGCCGGTGCCGTGCTGAAAGGCTGCCGGAAACTGGGCATGCACACCTGCCTGGACACCTCCGGCCATCTGGGCGTGAATGCGGGCGAAGAAATGCTGGCGGATACGGACCTGGTCCTGCTGGATATCAAGGCATGGAATCCGAAACGGTATCGCGCCCTGACAGGCGGGGAACTGCACCCTACACTGGAGTTTGCGGAACGCCTGGCCTCCCTCCGCAAGCCCGTGTGGCTGAGGTATGTGCTGGTACCTGGCGTTACGGACAATCTGGAAGAAATTGAGGAACTCTCCCGCCATGCGGCGCTTCTGGGCAACGTGGAACGCGTGGACGTGCTCCCTTTCCACCAGCTGGGGAGATTCAAATGGGATGAATTGAAGCTGGACTATACTTTGAAGGACGTCCCGGAAGCGTCCGCAGAACTGGCGGAACAGGTTCGCGGCATTTTCCGGCGGGGCGGTTTTCCGGATTGCGTGCATTAACCGGATTTTCGCGCTTTGGCGCCACCAACCGCAGCAAACCGGACGCAGGCATCCCCCTCTTCCGGATGAGGGGCCCTCTTCCCTCCACTACAGAATCCATGCAAAAAGGAAGACGCATTTCTGGAATTGCTCCGGAATACGGCATTTCCGCAATTCCTTTCGTTATTCCATCATTCTTTACGGCAACGGCAGCATTCCCGCCATTTTTCCGCCAACGCCGGGGGGGCGGCATTCCGTCCCTTCCCAGATTATTCTTTCCCGGAAATTTCCCGCAAGGCTTCCAGTACTTCCCGCACGGCAATGTGGCGGTTGCAGGGAACATCCCGGTCACATTCCTTCCGGAAGCAGGGAGAACAGCACTGGTGGCTGTAAAGGGAACGGTTGAATGTGCCCATAGGGCGGTAAACATCCGGAAGCCGGGTGGAAAACAGAGTCACCACCGGAAGCCCCCGGAAAGAACAGAGGGACGGAAAGTCGCCATCCACAGCTACTGCAGCCGCAGCGACATCCATGACGGGAAAGAGAGCCTCCGGCGCACCCACCGCCAGCTCCACATTCAAATGTTCCGCCAGGGAGGCGGCACGCTCCCGGTCTTCTTCCAAAGCCGCCAGCACCGTCCGTCCCGGCAGAAGGGAAACCAGCTCCCTCCACTGCTCCCAGCTCCATTCACTGGCGCTCCCCAGGCGGGAAAACGGAGCGATTAAAATGGGGGCGTCTTCCGCCGGGGCCGCTTTTTTCACAGGGAACAAAGACGGGGTGGCGACGTCCAGCCCATGCAGCCCCCCCAATTGCAGATAAAGCTGCACCCGGTGCGCCGGGGGGGCGGTGCGCAGGACGGGGGCCTTTACCCGGAATTTGTACTTCCGGGCACCGGGATGCGTGTCCAGCCCGGAAAACATCATGGGGCCATACGGTTCCAGCGCTTTCAGGGTTTCCATATCTCCATCCAGCATGACGCCCAGATCCAGCGGTCCGTCATTGTAAAATTCATCTGCTGCCAAAGCTTCCCGAAGCTGCTTCAGGGAGTCGTGCGGCAGCACATGGGTAACTTCCGGCACCGTCTTCCATATCCCCAGCTGGGCAGACGGGCAGACGATGTTCACCTGCATGTCGCACCGGACGGTTTTCAAAGCACGAATCAGGGGAACAGTCGCCAGGGCTTCATCCAGCGCCCTGGGAACGGCTACCAGAATGCGGTACGGCTTCAGCTCCATATTTTCCAGGAGCGCAGCCGTTTTTTTATCCTGCGGGGCAAATCGGTCAACGGATTTCCAGCGGTGGTGCATCCAGAACACATCCAGCACGGATTCCCGGATCAACGTTTCCAGCCCCCTGTTCACTTCAATCGTGTCCCCCGCCAGAGAGCCGTCCGACCTGGAAAAATCCACCACATTCCCCATATCCGCTATCCAGTGGCCGGGAGCATCCGTGCGCACCGCTATGGCCACCATGTCCGCGCCAGCCCTTTTTCTCAGCAGAGCGGGCAGCGGAGTCGTGCCGGTCACCTTGCCGAAAAAGGGGACATACACCCCCTCCCATACAAACTGGTCGCTCAGCACGCCCAGGGCCCCCCCTTCCTTGAGCATTTTCATGGGAGCCTTGATGCCTCCCTCCTTGGAGAACATCTGAGTTCCACGTTCCGTGCGCCGCTGGTACACGTATTCCTCCATCAGCGGATTGTCAAACTGGCGGTACATGGACCCGTAACGCTCCACCTCCGGGTAAAATGCGCGTATTCTCGCCAGCGCCTCCCAGTTGCCGGAGTGGGCTATGGCGCAAACCTGCCCGCGCCCTTCCAGCACAGGCGCGGCAAACTGTTCGTGCCCTCCGACCGTCACGCAATGCTTCAACTGCTCATCCGTCAGGGTGGCCGTCTTCGCGGAACACAAAAAATTGGCAATGGTCCTTTTGAAATTTTCCCGGCTTAATTTCTGCAGTTCCTTTCCGCGCAGGGCCGGATCCAAAACGATGCGCAGATTCCTTTCCACAATGTTCCGGCGCTGGGGAAGCAGATGCCACGCCACGGCCCCTGCCGCGCGCCCCAGCCGGTACAGCGTTTTCATGCCCACGAGCTTCAACAGCCCTTCCATGAGCAGAAACCCTTTCATTCCCAAATGATGGGCAAACGTATTCCGGGAAGCCGGGGAGGAATCAGGAGAGGAAGAATCAGTCATAAGGAAAACCGGAAAAGATGTTATACGAATCCCCTCCGGTCCACAAACCCTTTATTCCCCCGGCAGAGGTCCCTTCCCGCATTTTATTTTCCCGGCTAAATGACGTCTTCCCTAAATTTTTCCGCCGGCGCGGAATCCAAAGCCATCCCATGCTTTACTGCATCTTCCTCATAAAAGCATCTCTGCAGAGACGGCATCTTACTTTTGGCAAAGAAATGACTTTACAATTCTTAACTAAACGGTATATTCCGTCTCCCGAACCGAACACCAAACCGGAGTTATACACCATGAAAGTTCTTTCTTCCTTAGCCTCTATGAAGCGCCGCCACGCAGACTGCCAAATCGTGAAGCGCAAGGGCACGCTGTATGTGATCTGCAAGAGCAATCCCAAGTTCAAGGCCCGCCAGGGCGCTACGGCAGGCACGCGCCTTTCCAAAAAGGGCGTCAAGTAATCCCTGGCCCAGCACAGATTTCAAGAAGACCGCCGCCCGCCGGGTGCCGGTCTTTTTTTGCTGACCAAGCCCCTTTCCGTACATCCATGCAGCTTCCTGCCGTCCAAACCAAATTCCTGGATCTTCCCAACTCCTTCTCCCTGAGAAATGGAGCTACGCTGGACAAGGTTCGCGTCGCCTACGAACAGTACGGAACCCTGACGCCGAACAAAGACAACGCCATCCTGCTGTTCCATGCTCTTTCCGGTAGCCAGCACGCCTACGGTTACAATCCGGAAGTCCCGGGCATCGGTTCCCTCTGGAAACCGGAAAACCACGAGGGCTGGTGGAACAGCATTATCGGCCCCGACAAGCCGCTGGACACAAACCGCTTCTGCATCATCTGCGCCAATTACCTGGGAGGCTGCTACGGCACCACAGGCCCCGCTACCGCCTGCCCTGCGGACGGCCAGCCCTACGGCTCCCGCTTCCCGCATGTGGAGGCCGCAGACCAGGCACGTCTCCAGGCCCTTCTGCTGGACAGCCTGGGCATAGAACGCGTTCATCTTATGGGACCCTCCGTGGGCGGACTGATCGCCCTCAGCTTCGCGTGCCAGTTCCCGGAACGGGTCCGGAGCTTCATCTCCATCGGCTCCGGTTACCGGGCTTCCATTGAACACCGCCTGTCCCTGTTTGAACAAATCCTGGCCATTGAGCTTGACCCGGATTTCCAAGGCGGGGATTACTACCGGGGACCGGCGCCAAAAAAAGGGCTGGCGTTCGCCCGTATCATCGGCCACAAATCATTTGTTTACCAGGAAGGGCTGGAACAGCGCGCCAGAAAAGAGGTGGGAGGCAACTACGGCCTGCTCACGTGGATGACCCCCACCCGCAGCACGCAAAGCTACATGCTTCACCAGGGAACCAAGTTCGCGGAGCGCTTTGACGCCAACGCCTATATCCGTATTGCGGATATGTGGGCGGAGTTCGACATCCGCGACCACACCCCGGACGGAACATTTCAAACCGCCCTGGAAGGCTTCCGCCGCGCAGGGATTCCCGCGCTTATCTTTTCCATTGATACAGACTGCTGTTTCCGCCCGGCGGAACAGCAGGATTTCGCGGCGCAGCTTGAAGCCGCCCATATTCCCACGGAGTTCCATACCATCGCTTCCACCAAGGGACACGATTCCTTCCTGCTGGAGCCGGAGCTTTATGCGGAACCCATCCGGCGCATTCTGGCGGCAAGGAAGCCGAAGGGGACGGCGTAAGCTTTTTCCCGCCGCAAGAAGACACGGCGGAGCAACGCTTAAAAAGAAGTAATGCAGGGAACCGGAAGCAAGAGGAAAAAATCAACCATGTCATGAAGGAACGGCCAGGTTCCCTGCAAAGCGGAACTTCACGGCTCTTCAACGTGAAAATAACCTGAACCGGATGAACCCGAACAGGGTTTTCGCTGTCACACCTTCATGACTGATCATTATTACACCTCCGAAACGGAGAACGTCGGACAATTCCGCTGCGAAACCACCTTTATTCCTTCCAACGTCACGTTTTCCACGGACCTGCCCGCTTCTTTTGAAGGCCGCGCAGAATTCCCCTCCCCCGGAGTTTTGCTCGGTTCCACGCTCGCCTCCTGCATGATGAGCCTGGTTTCCGTGGTCGCGGCCAGAAAAGGAGTGGATTTGAAAGGCATGCGCGTTCTGGCGCGTGCGGCGGAATCATCCAAGGGAATTGAAAAAATTGAACTGAAGGTAATCATGCCCCTGGAAGGCAGCCACCCTCTCCGCGCCATGCTGGAAAAAACCGCCTTGTCCTGCCCTGTGCGCCAGGCGCTGCGGCCCGATCTGGAAACGCCCATTGAATGGGAATGGAAGTAAGCAGCCATCAGGGACGTCAACCCAAGCTTGAAGTTATCCTTAAAGAAATCCCGCCCATTCATGAAAAAAGCCGCTGCGGAATCATCCGCAGCGGCTTTCCAATTGGCCGACGTTTTTTCCTTTAGAAGTTGTAGCGGTAGCCGATACTCCCGTTGATGGAGCTGGAACCGCTGCGGATATCCGCATTGCCGTCCACAAAAATGACGCCCTGGGTGCCCACGGGAACGCTCAGCCCCGCGCCAATCTGGAAGGCCGTGCTTCCGACCTTGGCGCCATACACCGGACGCGTATAGGAGGGATCTGCCAGGAAGCCCACATTAGCCTGCCCGCGGCGGTCTCCCATATCCTGGGAAACGTTCACCCGTACTTCTCCCAGCGCTTCACGCCCGAAGATATTGGACCCCATGAGTCCGGAGAGCCGGGCACCCACAGCGACAGCAGCCGTAGTCAGTTCCTGGTCTTCCACCTTCAGTCCGGCATTTCCGGCAGAACCGCTTTCCCGATAGCCGTCCATGCGGGTCGTCACGATGGAAGCGTTAAACAAAGGCTGGAGAATCACGCTCCTGTCTTCATTGAGAGCGATGTCATACGCCAACTCGTACATGGCGCCGAAACCGGCTCCCGTCGTATTGCCGCGGGCCTGGTAAGACCCCGTACCGTAATTCACCGTGCGCGTCAGCGAGGCATCATTCCAGCCGCCCGTCAGAATCAGCAGATGGGACCATTTACGGTACTGGTAGCGGGCGAACAGATTGACATAGTAACTGTCCAGGTCTCCGTCCGCCATATCCGCCGCGCTGGCCGTCAGGCTTCCGTAATTGGCAGTAAACGCAGCTCCCGCAGTGAGGCGGTCGTTGATATCCACGTCCATGCCTACCGTGCCTCCCCAGGTGGTGAGTTCGTAGCCGCTTTCATCCCCCCTGGTGTCCAGCTTGGCATAAGACCCGGTTCCCTGCATCCACATATGGAAGTAGGGCATGTCTTCATGGACATATGCAGGGTTAACGCCCATCTGCGCCACGCGGTTGCGTATCCAGCCCATCTGGTCGCGCAGGGAGTCGCGCTGGGCGATGCCCAGGCTGGTAACCGTGCTGCCGGCGGCGGCGGCCAGTTTGCGGGCGGCGCCGGAATAGTCGCCTGAATTCTGGGAAAGAAGAACAGAGGTATAGAAATCGCGCAAAGCAGAGCCTTCCTCCATGTGATAGCGGGAATTCCAAAGGATGTCCGCTCCAGTAGCGGCATTCCGCGTCAGGGAAGAGTCACGGAAAATGTTTTCCGTGCGCGCCGTACCGGTGAGGATGATGGCCGTCATGCTGTCATTGGTGGTCAGCTCCAGGTTTTCATACATGGAACCAAGAATCATGTCCTGGAGGGTGACATTGTCACCCAGGGACACCAGCGCGCCGTCCGTTGTCTTGAACAATTCCATATTCAGCGTTTCCGAACTCCCGGAAACCAGGGTATCCAGATTGTTCATGACCAGCGTGACTTCCCCCGTCCCGTCTCCCAGCGTAATATTTCCGCTGGAGGTGACAAAGGGATTGCCCAGGCCGTCCACCGTTGTGGAGGAAGTGGTAATGGCCACTGTGCTGTCCCCTGTCACGCTCAAGCCGTCCGAGCCAAGCGTCAGCTGGGTTTTGGGATCGTCTGCGCTGCCGATATTGAGCGTGCCGCCGTTCACGGTAATCCCCTGATAGGAAGCCTGGGCGGGATTGCCGCCCTCCCCTGCCGTTCCGGCCAGGGTCAGCACGCCGCCGTCACTCACATTCAGGTGATAACCTGCATTGCCCGCACCCTTGATAGTCTGGACGCTTCCGTTGCCGGATTTGACGTTGAGCGTTCCGGATGCCCCGTCCAGAGTACCGGTAAAGGTATGGGAATCGAAAGAGCTGATCGTCATTTCCGCACCGCTCAGCTTCAGAGCTCCGCCGCCCTCCAGTCCGGAAACGGTATTCACGGAACCGGTTGCAGCGGACAGGGCGGACCCTTCACGGATATCCAGCAGGACACCGTTCAGGGAAGAGCCGTTGCCCAGTGTCAGGGAGGAGTCTGTTCCCGTACCACCCAAGGTCAGCGTACCGTCCCCGGAGATAGTCACTTCCGTGACATGGCTGCCGGCCTGCTGGCCGGTAAGAACCATCTGGGCTCCGTTACCCAAATTCAGGGTTCCCCCTCCCGCGCCGGCAGCCAGCGTCTCCACCGTGGTTACACGGGAGGCGCCGTCATTCCGTCCGCCCAGCGTTATGTCTCCGCCCGCGAGTTCCAGCGTAGTAAGGCTATTGCCTGCACCGTTCAGGATGATATTTCCCTCCGAGGAACTGAGACTGGAGTCATTCCCGGTGAAGTTTCCTTCTACGGTGAGGGTTTCCGCACCTTTCTTGACAAAATCCACATGGTCCCCGCTGATGGTTCCGCCGTAGCTGTTGCCGCCGACGTCAACATCCTGAACCAGATCCACCACGGCGTGGTTGGAAGCCGCATCATCCGCCGTATTCGTCACGGTCAGCGCACCGTCGCTGCCAACCAGGTTGCTGACTTTCAGGCCGTCCCCATTCCGGGAGGCTTCCGGAGCCCCGTTCAGGCTCACATGAAGCGTGGTGCCATTAATGCCGACAGCCTTGTAGGGATCCAGCGCGGCGTAATCGCTGATATTGGGGTTGTCTGAATTGGGGGTGGTGTCCACCAGATAGACAAGATCCGTATTGCCGCTGACCATCAGCGTCCCGTCCGCACCCAGGACTTCCGTCACGGTATAGCCGAGGGAAGCCAGGAGAGGAGAGAATCCGATTTGCTTGAAATTATCCACAGCCAGGGTTCCCGTTGTCAGTACAAGCCCTACGCCGTCAGTGGAATCCCGGTTGGCGGCAAGCAGGTCCAGAACACCCTGGTTGCTGAGGTTGATGGTTGTTGTGGCGGCGGAAAGCGTCAGGCTGTCCGCATCAATAACGCCCTGTCCGGTAGTTCCGCCCGCTGTAAGGCTGCCGGAATCCAGTTTCAGCGTCACCGTCTTGCCCGTCATGTTCAGAGCACCGGAAACGCCTGTAAGCCGGGAGTAATCCTCCATGACGATGGAGCCGACCATGGAGCCGGACAGGCCGCCCAGATTGATGGTATTCAGGGCTCCCTGCGTTCCGGCGGAAGCGGCCACTTCCACGTTTCCGGCGGTTTTGGCTTCCGCGTTTGCCAGGCTTCCCTTCGTAATCAGAATAACGTTGGCCGCATCCAGGGAGGACAGATTGAGAACACCGTTATTGACGGTG
>ULWD01037078.1_pt1 | contig 17458 bp, 13 predicted proteins | sample 1960011 | NCBI WGS metagenome assembly ULWD01 (sample SAMEA4835803, study PRJEB28245) | human gut metagenome | biome: gut microbiome; material: fecal sample | place: Denmark | collected 2008 | reverse complement strand
GCCGCAGCCAAAATTGGCTGCGGCCCCTTATTTTGTCAGGCGGTTACGCCTGTTTTGCCTCCCCTTCCGGGAAGATGATTTTGTTGACGAAGAAGAATATCACCATCGAGATACCGCCGTTCAACACAGTAGTGCCGATGTTGTAGATGAAGTCCGGCACCAGCAGGCCTGCCACCGCCACCCAGATGCAGTTGATGGAGTTGACGATGCAGGTGATGATGCAGAACGCCACCACATACCAGGCAACCTGCTTGGCCAGATTGCCCTTGCTGCGGAACACGAAACTGCGCTGAATCGGAAAGTTGATGCACTCGCCGATGACCATTGCCACCATATAGGCACAGAAGTACGGCAGACCGCCGTGGGCGGAGTCATACCCCAGAATGTTCCACTGGAAGGTCTCGCCGAAAAGCGTCACCGGGATGCCCGGCCAGCCGAAGTCCACCACCGGCAGGCCGCTGAACGCGGCAGGCAGGAACTGCAGCAGCAGATACTTGAATACGGTAATCAGGTTGGATACGATGACGAACAAACCGCCCTCGCGCACCCACTTGGCAGCGGCCGGGTGCTTGGCCGCAAAGCTATTCCAGAACTGCATGGTCTGCTCCTATTCAGCTGTTGCGCAGCCGGCCTTCCAGCTGCACGTTGAGAATCACGTTCTTGACCGCTTCCACAATGACACGGCACAGGCCGATAATCCAGAAGCCCTTGGCCTCCATCACGATGCCGTCCACCATGCCCATGCTGATGGCGCCGTTGGTCATCTTGGCCAGAGCGCGCAGCGGCATATTGTACTGGAACATCACGTTCAGGTCCGGCTTGCCTCTCTTGTAGCTGGCCGTCAGCAGGGTGTGCAGTATCAGCCAGACCAGCCAGCAAATGGGGCTGCGGCTGTGGTTGAGCTCACCCAGCGTCATATTGCGGTCGATGCGGACCTTGTCCTCCGGGATGGGGCAGCCCATCAGGGTCTCCCACTCGACATCGGGTACGCTCTGCACCTTGCCGCTTTCGTAGTGGGGCAGGCTCTTGCCCGCGTAGGGGTTGGGGGCCTCGGTGCCGGCCACCTCCACAACAGCCGTCAGGCGGATGTCAGCGGAGGAAGCGCCCACGCGGATTTCGTAGCTGCCGCCCTCAACTTCCCAGCTGTCGGTCTTGGTGTTCCAGTAGCGGAACGCCTTGTCGTCCAGCGTCAGGGTCACGGTCTTGCTCTCCCCTGCAGCCAGCTGCACCTTGGCAAAGGCCTTCAGCTCCTGCGCGGGGCGGAACACCTTCGCGTCCGGCTTGGCAATGTACAGCTGCACAATCTCGGAACCGGCACGGTTGCCGGTGTTCTTTACGGTCAGGGTCACGCTGTGGGCGTCTGCCTTCAGGTCAGAGTAGGCAAAGCTCGTGTAGCTCAGGCCGTAGCCGAAGGGGAACGCCACCGGCACGCCCGCGGTCTGGTAGTAGCGGTAGCCCACGTACAGCCCCTCACGGTACTGCACGGTGCGGCCCTTGCCCGCAAAGTTGTCCTTGGCGGGGGTGTGCTCATAGGCGTTGGCCCATGTTTCCGCCAGCTTGCCGCTGGGGTTGACCTTGCCGGTCAGCACATCGACCATAGCGCCTGCACCGGCCTGACCGCCCAGTGCGCCGTAAACCAGCGCCTTGCAGTGGGTCAGCCACGGCGTTTCCAGCGATGCACCCGCGCTGAGCACAACCACGGTGTTGGGGTTTGCCTGCTGCACAGCCTGCAGAAGCTCAATCTGGTTGTCCGCCAGCTTCATATCGGTGCGGTCCAGACCCTCGCTCTCCTTGATTTCATCAAGGCCCAGGCAGAGCAGAACCACGTCCGCCTTGGCAGCCAGCGCGGCGGCCTCAGCCTTCTTGGCGGCATCGGGCTTACCCTGCCGGTCAAAGCCGGTGGCAAAGCCAACGCTGTTCAAGCCGCTTTCCTTGAGACATTCGAGGAAGGTGTCCACCTTGATGGAGTTGACCGCGCTGGAGCCTGCGCCCTGATAGCGGGGTGTCTCGGCAAAGTCACCGATAACGGCCACGCGGGTACCGGCGGCCAGCGGCAGCAGGCCTTCCTCGTTCTTGAGCAGGACGGTGCTCTCAGCGGCAGCGCGGCGGGCCAGCGCATGGTGGGCGTCGGCGTCAAACTCACGGCTGTGATTTTCCACAGCGGCGTGGGTGTCAAAAACCAACGTCAGCAGTTCATCCAGGCGGGCGTCCACGTCAGCCTCGGTGATTTTGCCGCTTTGCACGGCTGCCAGCAGCTCGCGGACGGCATCCCCGCCGGGGGCGGGCATTTCCAGCGTAGAGCCGTTCTTTACGCCCAGCGCGTGGTCGTTGGAGCCGCCCCAGTCGGTCACGACGGCACCGGTGAAGCCCCAATCCTTGCGCAGGATTTCCTGCAAAAGGTGGGCGCTTTCGTTGGCGTAGGTGCCGTTGACCAGATTGTAGCTGGACATAATGGTTTTGGGTGCGCTTTCCTTGACCACGATCTCAAACCCGGTCAGGTACAGCTCGCGCAGGGTGCGCTCGTCCACCACGGAGTCGGACGCCATACGGCGCAGCTCCTGGCTGTTGGCGGCAAAGTGCTTGGGGCAGGCGGCGATACCCTCGCTCTGGATGCCCCGCACATAGGCGGCTGCCATCTTGCCCGAAAGATACGGATCTTCGGAAAAATACTCAAAGTTGCGTCCGCACAAGGGGCTGCGCTTAGTGTTCAGACCCGGTCCCAGCAACACGGAAACCTCCTGCGCGGCGGCTTCCTCGCCCATGGCGCGCCCGATCTCCTCGCCCAAAGCGGGGTCCCAGCTGCACGCCACCGTGGCGGCCGTGGGAAAGCAGGTGGCGGGAACACTGGGGTTCAGCCCCAAATGATCCGCTGCCCCGGCTTGCTTGCGCACGCCGTTGGGTCCGTCCGACAGAGTGATGGCAGGTACGCCCGCCTTTTGGTAACCGCGGGTGGTAAAGGTACCCGCGCCCGAAAGCAGCGCACATTTTTGCTCTAAATTCAGTTTTGCAATGATTTCAGTGTTTTTCACGGGGACGCACTCCTTCTTTTAGGGGGAATCAGCTTAGTTGTTCTTATTTTCAGCCTTGCGGGCTTTGTACAGCTTGACATCGCGCACAACGCCGCGAATTGCCAACGCAAACAGTGCCACGGCGACAAGGTCAATCAGAGCAACAAGGTGGCGCCAGCCGAGCACTGCGGGCTTAAAGTCGTGGCGCAGCGCGGCGGTATCGCCGATGCTCTCGGCATAGTCGCGGTTGATCACGCGGACATGCAGGTACATGTAGAGGGTCTCCTTGGCGGCACGGCGCAGCGCCTGCATATAGCTGTTGGAGCCAGTCTCGCAGCAGAGCTGGCCGCCCATCGCGCCGGACATCCAAAGGCTGCCGCCTGCACGCAGGGCCTGGTCGCCGTTCATGTAGCTGTGGTGGTCGCAGTAGTCAGTGATGACCGCGCCGTCAAAGCCCCATTCATCGCGCAGGATGCCGGTCAGCAGCGCCTCGCTGCCGCCTGCCCAGACCGCGCCGATGCGGTTGTAGCTGCTCATCAGACCGACAGCATCGTAATCCTCTACCAGCATCTGGAAGGGGCGCAGATAGGTTTCGCGCAGGGTCTGCTCGGTCATCCATGTGTAGACGGAATCGCGGTAGATGCCGCTCTCGCCATCGTTGCAGATGAAATGCTTGACATAGGTGTAGACACCGGCATCGTTGGCGCCCTGCACGGTGTTGCCGCAGATGACGCCGGACAGCAGGCTGTCCTCGGAATAATACTCATAGTTACGGCCATTGAAGGGGCTGCGGTGCATGTTGGTGGCAGGGGCATACCTGCCGGTGTAGCCGTTCTGCAGCGCCTGCGTGCCGATGGTACGGCCCTCCTGCAGGGCAAGGTCGGCGTTCCAGGTCTGGGCCAGCGTGCTGGAGCTGGGGAAGCCGGTCCCGGCACCCATGCCGGTAAAGCCGCCGATCTGTGCGGGGCCGTCGGCGTCCTTGCTGCGCACCTTGCCAACGCTCTTGAGCTCTGCCAAGCCGCCGTAAGCGTTAATGAACAGGTTTTCCATCTCGTCCACAGTCAGCTGATCCAGCAGGGCATCCCACTGCGGGTCGTTAAAGTCAGCGCCCAGCTGGTAGCCCAGCTCGGTAGTCTTGCCGTTATCCTCGATCTTCAGCCCGTTCTTGGCACCGGTGGTGATGGCCTCATCGGCCTCGTTGATGTAACCGTTCGCCATATCGGCAGTGTAGAGGTTCAGCGCCTTGACGTTGTCGGTCATGGCACGGCTGGGGGTGCAGCTCTTGGGGAAGGTGCCCGCAAAGTCGGCGCGGGTCAGGTAGGTGATGTTCTGCTCGGAATCGCTGCCGTCAAGGCTTACGCCGTCAATGGCATCGCTGCCGGTGAACTTGTTGCCGACCTCGCTGCCGGAGACACTGTCGGTCGGATACTGCACATTGGCGGGCAGCGTGCAGGTCAGGGTTGCCTTTTCGGCATCGTCCACGGTGTGGGCATCATGACGCACGGTAAAGATATAGTCACCAGCGTCCAGCTCATAGCCGGTAAAGCCGTTGTGGTTGGCATCGTAGGCGTCGTAGCTTGCCATCTTCTCCACGGGGACGGTCAGGGTAAGCTCCTCGCTTTCTCCGGGCTGCAGTTCCTTGGTCTTGGCAAAGGCGCCCAGCTCCACGCTGGATTTCTCGATCTCGCCGGTGATGTAGGGGGCGGTATAGTACAGCTGGACAACATCCTTGCCCGCGCGGTCGCCGGTGTTGGTAACAGTGACCTTGACCGTCACATCGCCGTCCTTGGTCAGTGTGCTGCCGTCGGCGGCGGCATCGGTGATGTCCCAGTCAAAGCTGGTGTAGGACAGGCCGTAGCCGAACGGATACTGCACAACACCGTCATAGCCGGTGCCGTACTCGTTGGAAACATTGCTCCAGTAGCCCTCGGCGTCAGCGGTCTCGTACCATTTGTAGCCGATGTAAATGCCCTCGGCGTAATCCACATAGGAGACCTGCTCATAGGCATAGGGGGCACCGAGGTTGCCGCAGGTGGTGCCGTCCGCCGGGTAGAGACCCTCGGCGGCGGTGTAAGCGCCCACGCCCTCAAGCCCGGCGTTGGCGTAGCTGGCGGCGGTGGTCAGATCATAGGCCCAGGTGTCGGCGGTGCGGCCGCTGGGTTCCTTCTCACCCCACAAAACAGCGGGAATGACCGAGGCAGCCTCCGAGCCGGACAGCCCGGCAATCAGGCAGGCGTCCACGCCGGGGATGGTTTCCAACTGCCCCAACTCCATCACATTGGTGGAGTTGACAAGCACGACCACGTTCTTGTAGTTGGCACCGACATAGGTCAGCAGGGCTTCTTCCTCGGTGGTCAGCTCCAGCATCGTGCGGGTGTCATCCACCACTATGTCGCCGCCCTTTTCGGTGCGCTTGTACTGCTGCTTGGTGGCATCGTTGCTCTCGCCCGCCAGACGGCCGATGACGACCACGGCGGTATCGGAGTAATTCTTGGCGTTATCGAGCATCGACTGGGTGTAGTAGGCGGTGTTGTTGATGTCAGGCTCGTACAGGCGACCGGACTGCTCGGGACGGCTGTTCAGTGTTTTGAGATATTCGCGGCCGGGCTGGAAGTCCTTGTACATATCGGTCAGCTCGGTGTTGTACTCAATGCCGTAGGCGGTCAGGGCGGCGAGCAGGTCGGTGTTGACGCTGCTTACACCGCCGGAGCCGGAGCCGCCGCCAAGCCATGCGGTGGATGCCCAGCCGAACACGTTGACCTTTTTGGTGTCGGCGCTCAGGGGCAGGGTGTTGTCGTTATTCTGCACCAGCACGGTGCCCTCGGCCTCGACCTCAGCGGCGAGGGCCTCGGCCTTCAGCTTGGTGTCTGCGATCTCGGTCTTGGAATAGTTGCCGCTGGGCGCACCGATAAAGCTGTCGATGATGGTGGCCATCGTGGACAGGAGATAGGTACCGGCCAGCACTGCAACCAACAATATCGCGGACAGTGCCAGCCCGATCCCGTGCAGCACGGGATGCGGCTTGCGGACTTTCGGTTGTTTTGCCATTTGCGTTTCTCCTTCTTGTACACATTGTATTAGGCGTCTGCCTTTGTGTTGTCTTTATTGTAGCAGAATCGCTGCCCCGCGGCGCATTTTTTGCATAATCTGTTGTTTTTGAAGCATAACTTGCAAAAAAGCCAAAATGCGCAGGCGTTTTCCTGCGCATTTTGGCTAAGTTTTATAGATTTGTATTGTGCAAGTTGCTGTTTTTACGCTTTGTTGGCCTTGGCAGCAGCCTTGGCTTCCAGTTTTGCCAGCTTACGCTTGCTCGGCTTCCAGACGCGGAAGATGCGGTAGGCAAAGAACACCAGCAGCAGCGTGCAGAGGATGTTGACCACCGTGCGCACAACCGTGGCAATCTGCGGGCCGTCCTTGTAGACGCTGCCCGGCATAGCGTGGTTCATTGCCTTGGTGTTGGCCGTGGTGTACAGCACATGGTGCAGTGCCTCACGGGCGTAATGGTAGGTTTCCGGGTCGTTGGCGTCGTAATTATCCCAGCGGGCCGCGGACGTATCATAGGTCAGCTTCATATCGGCGCCTGCCTCAATCATCTGCTGGCCGAGCATAAATACGCCCGTGTTCGCGTTATCGGTGATGACTGCGCCGTTGAAGCCCCACTCGGTGCGCAGGATGCCGGTAATCAGCGCATAGCTGCCGCCGGTCCAGGTTGCACCGATGCGGTTGAAGGCCGTCATAACGCCCATAGCTGCAGGAATCGTGGTTTCTGCGTTCTGATAGCTGCCGTCCGCCTGCTTCTCGACATAGTTCAGCGTGATATCGTCCAGCTTCATGCACATCTCGAAGGGCTTCAGGTAAATTTCGCGGGCAGACTGCTCATTCAGCCAGGTTGCTGCACCGTACTGGCCTTCACGGTCGCCGCGGTGGTTTTCCTGGTCATTGAAGGCGAAATGCTTGATGTAGGCATACAGCCCCTTGGTGGCAGCACCATATACCTCCTTGGAGGCTACCGTGCCGGACAGGAACGGATCTTCGGAATAATACTCGCCGTTACGGCCGCTGAACGGCGTGCGGTGAATGTTCATAGAGGGCGCATACCAGCCGTCGCAGCCGCCGATAACCGCCTCATTGCCAATCATCGTGCCGTATTCCAGTGCCAGGTCCTGGTTCCAGGTCTGTGCCAGCGTCATCATATTGGGGAACATAGCGCCGGTACCGCCGTAAATCAGGCCGCTGGCAGTATCTGCATCAATCACAAAGGGCTTGCCGACGCTGTCGATGGCCGGCACGCCGTAGCCGGAGCAGGTAATGATGTTATAGTAGTCCTCTGCCGTCAGCTGGTCGAGCAGGTCATTCCACATCGGGTCGTCATAGCTCTTGCCGCGCAGGTCAATCAGGCTCAGACCATTCTTGGCGCCGTAGGTAATGGTATCGCTGTAGGTGTCCCCTACCGTCGGGTTGCCGGAATCTGCAGAATCCAGCTGCGCCACCAGCGCAGCATCCGCAGTCTTTTTGTACTGATAGGAAGCCGGGTTGCCGTCTGCATCGGTGCCGTTGATTTCGTTGCCCCAGGTGCTGATGACGTCACTGGGCTCGCCGTCCGGCTTGGGGAAGGTCCCGGTCCAGTCGCTGCGGGTCAGGTAAACAGCATCGCCCTTGGCAGCGTCCAACTGGTTGGTGATGGCCGCGCCCGTGCGGCTGTCCGTTGCGTAGGTCGTGGTATCGGTCTCGGTATTGGCGGGGGTGTACACAGCCGTGAAGGCGGCATCGCCGTCCGCTGTCATGCCATCGGCTGCGGTCTTGCCCTTGGCAGCCAGCACATTGTTGACAGCCTCATGGGCGTCCTTGGCTGCGGTGATGTAGTAATCCCCTGCATCCAGAATGTACGTCTTTGCGCCGTTGGCGTCATACGCCTTGAGCTGATCCTTGGTGAACGTGACGCTCACGGTCTCACTGGCGCCGGGGGCAAGCTCTGCGGTTTTGCCGTAGCCAACCAGCTCCACGGCGGGCTTCTCCACGCCGTTTGTCTTGTCATAGTCGGTGTAGGGGCTCTGCACATACACCTCCACAACGTCCTTGCCGGAAACGTCGCCGGTGTTCGTCACCGTAACCTGTGCGGTGCAGGTATCGCCGCTCCAATCAGCCTTGAAGTCACTCCAGTCAAAGCTGGTGTAGCTCAGGCCGTAGCCAAAGGGATAGATGACCTCCTTGGCATAGTCGTAATCGCCCGCGTTGCCCTGGCCGAGAACGGTGTCCTCGTAGCGGGTTTCATAGTAGCGATAGCCGACGTAGATGCCTTCCTCGTAGGTGACATAGTTGTACTTGGTGATATTGCCGTTCTCATCATAGTAGGCATAGTCGCCAAAGTTCTGTGCGGCCGGGGATGCGGAGGCATCGGCGGCAAAGGTGTCCACCGTGCGGCCGCTGGGGCTGACCTTGCCGGTCAGAATGTCTGCCATGCTGGCACCAATCGTGGGGGCATACAGCACAGACTTGATGTTGGGATAGTCTGCCAGCCAGTCCAGCTCCAGCGCTGCGTTAGAGTTGATAATCAGCACGGTATTATCATAGTTGTCGTTCAGGTATTGCAGGATTTCACGCTCGGTGGTGTCCGGCTCCAGATAGCTGCGAACCTTATCCTCCTGCGTGTCTGCGTGGTTGTACATGGAGCGCGGCATATCGCGGCCCTCGCCTGCCACACGCTTCAGCACATAGACCGGGGTCGTGCCCTGCACGCTGTCCAGCAGGCCGCTCTCGCCCTGCAGAACGGACAGCGGGCACTCATTGATGCGGAAGTCCTCGGCATCGCCGAAGCTGATGGAGCCGCTGGCCAGACCGTAGCCTGCACCGGCACCCGCGCTGTAGAAGTTCCATAGTGTCTCATTCACATTCAACCCGTGGGAGGCAAGTGCCGTGTTCAGCGGAGTGCCGCCGCCCATCAAACCGGCACCTGCATTCTGGTTGCTGTTGGCAGAGAACAGGCTGACGGTCGTACCCTCTGCCAGGGGCAGGCCGCCGTCATTTTTCAGCAGGACAACGCCCTCGCTGTTGATGCGGTCGGTCAGGTCGGCTTCCGCAGCGCCGATATTGTCTGCCGTGTAATCAGACGTGTTGTAGTCAAGGTTCAGGCCATCCGTCTGCACCTTGCTGTTATCCCACGACTTCTTGTAGCACAGCATGGCATTGACCATGCGGGCATACCCGGGCAGGATTACGTTGGCCGCAAACAGCAGAACCGCCATGACAACTGCCAGAACGCCCAGAATAGCGGTGTGCAGTACATGGCCCACGATTTGCAGCGGGGTCAGTTTTTTCTTTTGCATTTGCTTTTTCCTCCTTGCATTCTAAGACACTGCACAATCAGTGTTCTTTCGTTGCAGATTCTATTATAATCATTTTTTCCGGAAAAGTTGCTTTTTTGCATAATCTGTTGTTTTTGAAGCATAACTTGCAAAAAAGCCAAAATGCGCAGGCGTTTTCCTGCGCATTTTGGCTAAGTTTTATAGGTTTGTATTGTGCAAGTTGCTGTTATTGAGCCTTCTGGGCCTTGGCAGCCTTCTTTGCGGCGCGCTTGGCCTTGCGCTCTGCCTTCTTGGCAAGATAGCGCTTGCTGGCCCACAGCGCGCGCACCGCCTTGAAGCCGAAGAACCACATCACCGCCACAAAGACCGCCAACGCCACGTAGCCATACTGCCATGCCGGGATGATGTTCTTGACCGTGGTATCGGCATCCACACCGTTCATTGCGTTGGAGTTGGCCACCGCATACAGATAGCGGTGCGCGGCCGTGCGGGCGTTCTGCATAACCGTTGCAGTCAGCTCGCTGTCATTGAGCGCCCACATATTGTAGGCCGTGTTCAGCCACAGGTCATTGCCCGCAGCCAGACCCTCGCGGATGTCGCAGTAATCAAAGCTGTTGAAGGAGGTCTGGTCAGTAATGACAAAGCCCTTGTAGCCCCACTCACCACGCAGAATGTTGGTCATAATACCCTCATGGCCGCCAATCCAGCGGCAGCCGATGCGGTTCATACCACTCATAATGCCCACAGCGCCGCCGTCCACAACGCTCATCTCAAAGGGCTTCAGATACAGCTGGCGGGCGGCCTGTTCATTGACGAACATCGCACCGCCGATACGGTTGGTCTCCTGGTCATTGAAGGCGAAATGCTTGATGGTGACAATGCCGCCCTTGCTCTGGAAGGCGGCAGTCTCCGCTGCGCCGAACACGCCGGAAAGCAGCGGGTCCTCGGCATAATACTCAAAGTTACGGCCGCTGTTGGCTGCACGGTGGATGTTCATAGCCGGGGCATACCAGACCTGCACCCCGCTGGATAGGCTGTCCTCGCCCACCAGCTTGCCACGGCGGGACGCCAGCTCCACATTGTAGGTCGAAGCCAGCACCACCGCAGGCTCATACGCCATGCAGTGCAGATTGCCGCCCGCCAGCGTGCTGGAAATGCCTGCGGGGCCATCCTTATGTACCGTGCCAGGCACGCCGATGCTCTCGACCGCCATCGTACCATAGCCTGCATGGCGAATCAGATTGTAGGTGTCCTTCTTGCTCATCTGGCTCAGCAGCGTTTCCCAGCGGGCATCGTCATAGTCCACGCCAATCAGGTCGCACAGCTTCAGGTTGCCCGCCTCATCAAAGGTCGGCATTTCGGCGCTTTCATCCTCCGGGCGGGTAATTTCCAGCGCGGTCAGAACGGTTTCTGGGGCCTCCCAGCTGCCATTCTGGTAGGTGGCTGGCCAGGTGCCGCTCCAGTCGCTGCGGCTCAGATAGGTAAAGTCAGCGTCGTAGGTCGTAATATCCGCATCCGCCATCTGTGCGGTGACGGCTGCGCCGGTTTCTGCCGTTGCAAAGGTCTTGGTGTCGGTCTGCGCCTGATTGTAGAGCGCGGTCATAGCCGCATTGCCGTCCACCTCTGCGCCCTTGGCGGCCAGAATGTTCTTGGCAGCCTCATGGGCGTTGGAGGCAGCCGTCAGGTAGTAGTCCCCTGTCTCCAGAATGTAGGTGCCCGCACCGTAGGCGTCAAAGACCTTCAGGGCGCTCTTGTCCACATCAATCTGGACGGTCTGGCTTTCGCCGGGCTGCAGGATATCCGTCTTGGCAAAGCCGACCAGCTCCACCGCCGGTTTTTCAATGCGGTTGGTGCGGTCATATTCCGTATACGGGTTCTGCAGATACGCCTGCACAACCTCCTTGCCCGTAGCCTTTCCGGTGTTCGTGACGGTAACGTTCAGCGCAAAGCCGTCCGTCGTTTCGGTCATCTTGTAATCCGACCAGCTGAAGTCCGTATAGCTCAGGCCGTAGCCGAAGGGGTACACCACCTGTGCATCGTAGTCAAAATCCCCCGCATTGCCTTGTGCCAGAACGGCATCCTCATAGCGGGTCTCATAGTAGCGGTAGCCGACATAGACGCCCTCGGCGTAGACAATATACTTGTTACCGGCAAACACATCGCTGTTTGTGATGGTGTAGTCGCCCAGATTCGCAGCGGCCGGGGCAGAGGCTGCGTCAGCCGCCCAGGTGTCCACCAAGTGGCCGCTGGGGTTCACCGTGCCGTTCAGTGCCTCGCCGATGGCATAGGCCCCTTCCTGCCCCAGTGCGCCCACCCACAGCACAGCGTCAATGTCATACCGGCTGAGCTCCGTCATATTGATGGGGTTGGTCACATTCAGCAGCAGAATCACCTTGTCAAAGCGTTCGGTTGCCATCTGAATCAGGTTGCGCTCCTCCTGTGTGAAGGAGAGGTACTCTGTCGGCAAATCCACGCTTTCACTGCCGCTGCGGCCAATCACCACGATTGCGGCATCGTGGTACTGCGCCATGCTGTCAAATTCAGCCTGCGTGTAGGCGCTCTGCGGAGCCTCGTTGGCGGCAAAGCGGCCCTGCCCGGTAACGCTGGGCACTTCCTTTTTATAGGAGGCACCCGCGCCGGTGGTGTAAAAGTCCCACAGCACCGGGTTGACGGTAAAGCCTGCGGCCTCCATAGCCTGCCGCAGGTTGGGCGCAGTGGAGGTGTCCACGCTGCCCGCGCCTGCGCCGCCATAGACAAGGTCGGCTGCGCTTTCGCCCAGAAGGGTCACGCTTGCGCCCTTGGCCAGCGGTAGGGCATCTCCATTATTGCGCAGAAGAACCATACCCTCCTGCTCAATTTCGCGGCAGAGCTGGGCCGAAGCCTCCTGCACCGCCGCGGCGGAAGAATAGTCACTGGTGAAATACTGCGGATTGCTGCCGCCACTTTTGGCGGTGGTCGGCATTGCTATGGCCATACTGACCATAGCCGAATAGTTGTTGGACAGCGGAATGGCAATCAGGCAGGCAGCCCCCAGCAGCGCAAAGATAAGCGCCAGCAGAACCGCCAATACCCGCCGCACAACGCAGAGGAACGTTTTCATGCTTTTTTCTCCTTCTTTTTCGGCCTCGCCGAATTTTGTCCCTTTATTATAGCATTTTTTAACAGAAAAAACACAAAAAATACATAAATTGTCGGTTTTGCTTCACAATCTGTCAATTTCGTCGGAGTATGTCAATTTTTATTGGTCATTTTGCCAGTTTTCCGTCTTGTCTGTTTGTGCAATCTGCGCCATCAAAAAAACTCCGGAGCTATCTCCGGAGTTTTTTCACAGTTCATTCTTTTGCGGCAGCAGTACCCGCAGGGTGAACCACTCGTTTTCCCAGTGCAGGGTCACAGTGCCGCCGTGGGTCTCGGCGGCGGCGCGGACGCTTTTCAGGTCATAGCCGCCGTGGCTGCTCTGGCGCGGCAGACCGTCCGGCCCCAGCTCCACCGGCTGGGCGCAGTAGTTTTCAAACCGCAGCATCACAAAGCCGTTCTGGGCGTAGACGGCCACGCGAATCAGCCGCTTCTCGGGGTCTGTCTCGGTCAGCACACACTCGGTAGCGTTGTCCAGCGCCGTGCCGACAATGGTGCATATCTCCCCTGTTGACAGAAAATCCAGCAGGGTGCCGTCTGCCACGCAGGTCAGGTTGATGCCGTGCTGCTGGCAGTACATACTTTTGGCGGTAAGCAGGGTGTCCAGCACCGGGTTGCCGGTCTTGTTCTCGGCCTCATAGCGGTGGATGTCGCTTTCCATCTCGGCCAGTGCGGCGTCCTGCTTGACCTTGTCGCGCTCGGCACGAATGGCCGCAATCTGCATTTTCAGCTCATGGTAGCGGCGGTTAATCAGGCGGATGTTCTCTTTGCTCTGCTTGTATTGCTCATACTGGCGGTGCAGGACGTTATCCATCGCCGCCAGCTCGCTGTGCAGCGCCGCCTCCCGCAGTTGCTCATGCTGGACGCTCAGAATCAGCACGCCCGCAAAGTCCACCAGCGTGCGGATGTAGAACACTACGATTGTGACCTCGTTCCCCGAGACGAAGCTCAGATTGCTTACGGCAAAGACCGTCACTGCCATTACCACCGCCATCAGCATGGCGGTGGGGGTGATGACCAGCCGGGCCGTAATCTTGCGGCGGCTCTCAAAACAGAACAGAAAACCGTAGACCACCGCATAGACCACCGCCAGCAGCAGGGACAGCGGCTCCCCTGCCCCGCGTTGCGGCCAGATTCCGCAGTGGAGCTGCCATTCCACGCTGGCGGCGAACTCTGCCACAATAAAGGCGCGGGCGCAGCAGTAGCCCGCCTCCAGCAGGTTCAGCTCCCGCGTAGCCAACAGGTACAGATAAATCCACACGATGGCCGCCGCCATGCAGGGTATCCACCAGAGCAGCGGTACATCGCCGGTCAGGTAGAGGAACGCCGCCAGCAGTGCACCCCAGCCCGCCGTAATGCCCCAGTACACCGGCTTTGCGGTGCGGGACGGCGCGGCTTGCGCGTAGAGCACCGCGCCCAGAATTTCCGCCAACGCGGTGTAAAGCCGCGGAATATCCGGCAGAATCATGCGCCGCCACCCCCGATATAATCCGCCAGCGCGGCCAGAAACGCCTTGCGCTTGGGGCGGCTGATCTGCAGCTCATGCGGGCCGACCTGCACCGTGTTCTGCTGCACGCCGGACACGTGCGCCAGATTGACCAGATAGCCGCTGTTGCAGCGGACGAAGGCGCTGTTTTCCAGCTTTTCCTCCCACGTTTTCAGGGTGCCGGGGGCGGAAAAATCTCCGTTTTCCGTATAGAAGTTGATGCGGTGGCCATCGCTCTCGATGTAGTAGACCTCGGCGGCGTCCACGCGGCGCATACCGCCGTCCACCGGCACGGCCAGATACTGCCGCGCCCGCCGGGTCAGCTGGCCAACGGCCTTTTGCAGCTGCTGCGAGAACGCAAAGTACGGCACCGGCTTGAGCACATAGTCCAGCGCCCCCACCGCGTATCCCTTGATGGCGTACTGCGCCATATTGGTAATGAAAATCAGCTGCACCTCGCTGTCCATAGCGCGGATACGGCGGGCCGTCTCCATACCGTCCAGCTGCGGCATCTCCACATCCAAAAAAATAATGTCATAGACAGGCCGGTATTCTTCCAGAATTTCCAGTCCATCGGTGAACATCGTCACCTCAAACAGCGTGCCATACTGCCGTGTGCAGCGCTGCACATAGCCTGCCAGCTGTTCGCGGACCGCTGCCTCGTCCTCGACGATTGCAACGCGGATCATGCCAGCTCTGCCTCACAGCGGTCAAGCACGGCGGCGATAACCTGATCCATATCGTAGTATTTGTACTCGCCCAGACGGCCGCCGAAGATAACCTTCGGCTCGGCCTCGGCCAGCTTCTTGTATTCAGCGTACAAGGCGCCGTTCTTGGCATCGTTGACCGGATAGTACGGCTCATCGCCTGGCTTCCACTCGGAGGAGTACTCGCGGCTGATGATGGTCTTGGGCAGGTCGTTGCCGTTCTCGTCCTTGCCGAACTCGAACCACTTGTGCTCAATGATACGGGTCCACGGCGTCTCGCGGTCGGTGTAGTTGACCGCAGCATTGCCCTGGAAGCTGGGCTTGTCCAGCAGCTCGTTTTCAAAGCGGACAGAGCGGTACTCCAGCGTGCCCAGCTTATAGTCAAAGTAGGCGTCGATGGGGCCGGTATAAACCACCTTGTCAGCCAGTGCATCCAGTGCAGCCTTGTTTTCCAGATAGTCAGTGTTCAGGCGCACTTCAATGCCGTCCAGCAGGTTGGCAATCATCTTGGTGTAGCCGCCGATGGGGATGCCCTGATACAGGGCGTTGAAATAGTTGTTGTCAAAGGTCAGGCGCACAGGCAATCGCTTGATGATGAAGGCGGGCAGGTCCTTGCAATCGCGGCCCCACTGTTTCTCGGTGTAGCCCTTGATGAGCTTTTCATAGATGTCGCGGCCCACAAGGGAGATGGCCTGTTCTTCCAAGTTCTTCGGCTCACCGGTGATTTCTTTGCGCTGCTCCTCAATTTTGGCGGCAGCTTCCTCCGGCGTGACCACACCCCACATCTTATTAAAAGTATACATATTGAAGGGCAGCGAGTAGAGCTCGCCCTTGTAATTGGCAACCGGCGAGTTGGTAAAGCGGTTGAACTCCGCAAACCGGGTGATATAATTCCAGACTTTTTTGTTGTTGGTATGGAAGATATGTGCGCCGTACTTGTGGACGTTGATACCCTCGATGTTCTCGGTGTAGATATTGCCCGCAATGTTGGGGCGCTTATCAATCACCAGCACGCTCTTGCCGTGTGCCTTTGCCTCATGCGCAAAGATAGCGCCGTACAGGCCGGAGCCGACTACCAGATAATCATACATATCGCTGTTCTCCTATATTTCAATTTGCTGTGCAGATAGTTTGAAATCAGTATACCACGATTTGTATGAAAAGTCCATGTTGCGGCACCATTTTTATCCCCTGCCTTGCAGCTATCCTTCCAGAGTGCCAGCAGAAGCAGCAGATTCAAAAAATGCCGGTATCTTGTTGTTACAGGCACTCCATCAGGATGTCATAGATTTCGTCGCGGCTCAATTTACGCGGGCCGCATTTGATGATGTTGCAGATGTCGGCCACCTTGCGCAGCACCTCCGGGGTGATTTCGACCGTGGATTTGAGCTGGCCGAGCCTTGTGGGCAGGCCGCACTCCTTGATGAAGTCCGCCAGTGCCACATCGTCGGAAACATTGTCCTCATCCGATGCACCGAGGTAGGTTTCCATCACGTGGCTCAGGGTGTCAAACGCGCCGGAAAGCACCTACATCGGCGGCACAGAGGACATGTAGGCCGGGTCAAGCACCGCAAAGCTGGCCGCGCTTTTTTCGCCAAAATAGACCTTGGTCGGATACGAATAGACAAACTCTTTCATAATCACACGCTCCTTGCAATGCAGATTTTTTATAGTATACTGTAGAGTATAGCAAGCGGTAGTAACTACCGGTCAATAGCTTTTGCCAATTTTTTTGTAAAAATAACGGATGCGCCGTATGTATACCATGATGTAGGTCTGCCGGAAGCTGGATATGACCTACCAGACCCTGAAATTTTACTGCAATGAGGGACTTGTTCCCAACGTCAAGCGGGACGCCAACAACCGCCGTATTTTTGACGAGAAGGACGTCAAGTGAATCAAGGACCTGACCTGCTTAAAGCGGTGCGGGCTGAGTATTCAGGAGATGAAGGAATATCCTGCGCTCTGCCTTTCGGGCGAGCCGACCATCCCCGCCCGCAAGGAAATTCTAGCAAAAAGCAGGACGAGCTGCGGCAGTCCATCCGGGAGCTTGAGGACAGTATTGCCTACATTGACTGGAAGCAGAATTTCTATGATGAGGTTCTCTCCGGCCAGCGCCCCTACACCAGCAACCTGATTTGCACCGAACAGAAGTAATGCACAGCAAAAGGCCACCCTTCCGGCGGCCTTTTGCTGTGCTATTCCTCCCTCGTATTGGCTCTATTCCTTGTCCCATAATCAGCGCATTGGAACCCCCCTAAAGTGAATCCAAAAAAGAAATCGCTGCAGTCGGAATCGCATCGTCTGGCGCTGGGCTTGCAACAGCGCTGGTTATGTTGACTGCCTGCAACTCTTCCCGCACCACCTTGCGGATGCTTTTCTCCAGCCTATCCGCCTGCTCCGCCGCAAGGATGCTCTGTACCAGAAACTCTTTGCGTTTGGCTGGCGGCATCTGCTGCAGCAACGCCCACGCGCGGCGGTGTTGCGGTTCGTTGAGGTTCGGGCGGAAAACATATTGCGGTCGTTTCATACCTCGGTATTGCACCAACAAAACGCCATTGAGGAATAGGAGGGCTTATTTTGACAGTCCTCTCCCCTTCTGATATAATTTACTCTTGATTGTCGCCTCCAAATCATGAGGAAGGTGAACGCTTGAGTTTTCAGGAAATAATTTTGCTGCTTACTTTTATCGGCAGCTGCATATATGCTGCCGCATCTCTTACACTAAAAGTTCTTGAATTTCTCTTAAAAAGCAAAAAAAGCCGTTGACTCGGTCAGAAGTCAGCGGCAAAACGAAAGCACTCACACAAAGCGGCAATC
>ULWD01016911.1_pt1 | contig 17734 bp, 16 predicted proteins | sample 1960011 | NCBI WGS metagenome assembly ULWD01 (sample SAMEA4835803, study PRJEB28245) | human gut metagenome | biome: gut microbiome; material: fecal sample | place: Denmark | collected 2008 | reverse complement strand
CGCAGATGCCGTGCCGCGGCCGCCGGAGCGGTGCTTAAGCCGTAAGACGGGAATTGTGCGGTGTTGCCATAAAACCAAAGGGGGGATACCCAATGCATGAACAGAATGAAAGCCAGCCCAAAGCATTCATAAAAATTCTTTTTGCCCTGTTTACGGCGCTGCTGGTTGTGGTGCTTGGGTATCTCTGTATCCAGATTTACACGATCTTCCACCGAACTTACAAAACCGAAACCGCCATTGCCTACACCATGTCGGATAACATCACGCTGAAAGGCGTGGCAGTGTTCCAGGCAGTGGATGTGCCTGGCAGCGGCAACCTGGGATATGTGGTGCAGGATGGTGAGCGCGTCAGCGCGGGCACCATTCTGGCGGAACAGTATACGGATGATTCCCAGGGAGCAATGCGGGAACGGCTGGACCGGTTGGATCGTGCGATTTTGCTGCTGACAAAGTCGGAAAATTCCTCCGGCAGCGATCTTTCGGTTCTGACCACCCAGACGCGCACGGCGCTGTATAACCTGCTGGACCAGATCGACACAGCATCTTACGGCGCAATTCAGGATGCTGCGGAAGATTTTTTGCTGGCGCAAAATAAACTGCAGATCAGCACCGGCCAGGCGGCGGGCTTTGGCGAGGTGCTGGCCAGCCTGCAGGCCGAGCGGGACGGCATTGCTGCCCAGCTGAACGGCCTGCAGACGATCGAAGCGGATACCAACGGGTATTTTGTCTCATCCGAAAGCGCCGCCCCGGTGGTGCGGGATCCCGCGGAGCTGGATGCCATGAGCCCGGCTGATCTGCAAAAGATGATCAACGCAGGGGAAACTCCGTCCAATGCCGACCTTGCCGGGCATATTGTAACCGGGTTTTCCTGGCGGTTTTATGCCGTGTGTTCGGCCGACCTTGCCGGGCGGTTGAACGGCCTGTCCCGCGTGAGCATCAGCGTTCCGGGCAAACAGGAAGAGCCTTTGGCTGCCACCGTGGTGGATGTGACCACCGACGAAGAAACCGGCCTTGCCAAAGTGGCGCTGGAATGCCGCAGCATCAATGCTCAGGTGCTCTGCCTGAATTATGAGGAAGCCGAAATCAGCCTGCACACCTACCAGGGCATCCGCATTGACCGCAGGGCCCTGCATATCGTGAACGGCCAGCGCGGCGTATATGTCAAATACGGCGATTTGCAGCGCTTCCGCCGCATTACCATTTTATATGAGGACGATACCTACATCCTTGTACCGGAAGGCGGCAAAGTGGGGGAGGATAACGAGCTGCGCCTGTACGATGAGGTGATCGTGGAAGGCAGCAACCTGCAGGACGGCAAGCTGCTGTAAGGACAGAAAACGGGCGTTTTGCCCCACATTCTGTTATATTTGTATTGACAACGAAGCAAAAATGGAAGATAATAAATACTGTATAGTTGTGACAAAAGCCGATCGGGGCTTTTTTTGTGCAATTTATACAACTAAGCAAACGTAAGGAGTAACTGCCATGTCCATGATAGATGGTTTGAGAAACGTCCTCGGAATCAACCAGGATCCCGAAGCAGATTCCTATGTGGATGATAACGAAGAGGATGATATCTTCCCTGGCGGTGGTCAGGGCGGTTCGCCAGCCCCGGAAGAAGCCTACCCCACGCAGGAAACTGCTAAGCAGCACAGCAACAAGGTGGTCAACATCAACGCTACCACCCAGCTGCAGGTTGTACTGGTCAAGCCGGAACGTTTTGACGATGCTGCTGCCATTGCAGACCAGCTGAACGCAAAGCGCACCGTTGTGCTGAACCTTGAATCCACCAACAAAGAAGTCTCCCGCCGTTTGATCGACTTTTTGTCCGGCGTGGCTTACGCCAATAACGGCCAGATCAAGCGTGTAGCAACCAGTACATTCATCATTACCCCGTATAACGTTGATATTATGGGCGACCTGCTGGACGAGCTGGAGAACAATGGCGTCTTCTTCTGATACAAGGACCCGCGGCTTTGTGCCGCCGCAGAACGAGGATGAACGCTTTTTGATGCGCCGGGTGGAAGAACTCTGCCGTACCGCCATGCAGCGTGGCATCCCGCGGGCAACGGGCTTCCTTTCGGATCGCGAACAGGCCCTTGCGCAGGCCGCGCTCAACCGTGAGGGCTGCGATTTTGCCCGCTTTCAGGGCGGCTGGCCGGATGCGGAACGCAAAGTGCTCTGCATTGAACCACCGGATTCCTGGCCGGAAGAGCCAGTTGCGGTGCTGCATTTCACAGCGCCGCAGCAGGGCGGCAGCGCCGTGCCGGGCCACCGTGACTATCTGGGGGCAATCCTGGGTCTTGGCCTGGATCGTGCCTGTTTGGGGGATATCCTGCCGGATCCGGCCGATGCCCGCAGTGTGTATGCCTTTGTGCTGGAAGATAAGGCGGATTTTATTGCTTCCAACCTGACGGAAGCTGGCCGCAGCCCGGTGCATGTCGAGCGCTGCAATGCCGTGCCGGAAGAAGTCCTGCGCGGGCCGGAACGCCAGACGCAGGATGCAACGGTGCCATCTTTGCGGGCAGATACCGTATTGGCAGCCATGATGCGCACCTCCCGCTCCATTGCGGCGCAGGCAATCCAAAGCGGCAGGGTGGAAGTGAACCACGTTCCGCTGCGCACCGCCCATGAGGATGTGTTTGAAGGCGATATCTTCACCGTGCGGGGCGTTGGGCGCTACCGTCTGGTGGCAATCGGCGGCAAAAGCCGCAAGGACCGCATCTTTATCACGTTTTATCAGTATTGAACATAAAACCTGAATGTGAAACCCATGGGCCGGGGCAGCCCGGCAGCCGTGCCGAACGGTAAAATTTCGGATACCATTCCGGGTGTGTGCCACCCGAAACAGGAGGAATTTGGATGATTGCTTCGGATGATGTGCGCCGCGTGACCTTTGACCGTGCCATGCGCGGTTATCGTTGTGAGGACGTAGACGATTACCTCAAACAGGTTGCGGACAGCATCGACAGCCTGGCCGCAGAAAATGATGACCTGCAGAAAAAGCTGGTCATACTGGCCCAGCGCATTGACCAGTACCGTGCCGACGAAGATACCCTGAGCACAACCATGATCAATGCCCAGCGCCTTGGCGAGAACGTCATCAAGGAAGCCAAGCAGAAAGCTGCCGAGATCATTCGTGCCGCCAACATTAAGGCGGAGGATCGTGAACAGCGCGCCCGCGATGAGGTGGAGCTGGCCCAGCAGGAGCTTGTGACAATAAAGCAGGAAGCGGATGCATTCAAAAAGCGCCTGATGGACCTGTACCGCCAGCACATCGAAATGATTGCCAAAATTCCGGAGTATCACACCAACCGTGCAGAACAGCAGGCCGCGCAGCCGCAGCCGGAACCGCAGGAGGTCCCGCAGCAGCCTGCACCCCAGCCGGTAGAACAGCCTGCCCCGGCTCCGCAGCCGGAACCGGAACCCAACCAGCCAATCCCGGAGGATGTCCCGGCTCCGCAGCCCGCAGCCCCGGAGGAAAGCTACCCGGCATATGAGGAACCGGAATATTACGAGGCTGAGCCGAAAGAACCCGCCCAGCCCGAAGAGCCGGAACCGACTCCGGCACCTGCCCCTGGCCAGCCGCTGGACGAGGAAAAGATCGATACGGTAGAATTTGCCTTTGCCCCCAAAACAAAGCCAATCCTGCCGGACGATGATATGCCATCCGTTGCCGGGCTTTACGGCGGGGATATGCCGGAAAAGCCCGCCAAGAAATCCGGCTCCCGCAGCCGCGGCGCTTCGGCCCGCAGCACGGGCAAAAATGCCCGCAAAACCAAGAGCCCTGCCAAAGCGGAGCTTGACGCATTTGATGACATTGATTATGATGTTTGAGGTGCCGCTTTTGTGCGTGCGTGTACCCCAAGCATTTTAAGACCTGCCTGAATGGTGCAGAACTGCCGGGGCAACCTGGTATACTGCGCTTTGGACAAGCCGCCATATCAGCTATAATAAGGAAATAGAGGAGAGTTGGAAACTTTGCCGCAGAATTACAATGATACCATCCATAAGATGGCTACCCCCTTTGAAATGCGTGCCGGGCTGCCGAAAAAGGAGCCCAAAATGCTGGAGGATTGGGAGAAAAACCACGTCTACGAAAAAATGATCGAACATAACGCGGATCTGCCGCGCTTTGTTCTGCATGATGGCCCTCCGTATGCCAACGGTAATATCCATATGGGTACTGCCCTGAACAAGATCATCAAGGATATCATCATCCGTGAAAAGAACATGTCGGGCTACTGTGCTCCCTATGTTCCCGGCTATGATACCCACGGTCTGCCCATTGAGCTGAAGGCTCTGTCCTCTCTGGGCGATAAAAAGGCCGGCATTTCCAAGCTGGAACTGCGCAAGATCTGCAAAGAGTTTGCTACCGAGCATATTGATGTGATGAACAGCCAGTTCGCCCGCCTGGGCGTTCAGGGCGATTTCGCCAACCCCTACCTGACCCTGCGCCCCGAATTTGAGGCACGCCAGGTGGAGATCTTTGGCGAGATGGCCAAGAAAGGCTATATCTACAAGGGCATGAAAGCCGTTTACTGGTGCCCGGAGGATCGTACTGCTCTGGCAGAAGCCGAAATCGAGTATGCCGAGGACGAGTGCGATTCTATCTATGTCCGCTTTAAGCTCACCGATGACCCCAACGGTGTTCTGGCCAAGTACGGTATCCCTCTGGACAAGGCATGGATCGTGATCTGGACCACCACCACCTGGACCCTGCCCGCCAACGTGGCAACCTGCCTGAACCCCAACCTGGAGTATGCCTTCGTCAAAATCGGCGATGAATATCACCTGATGGCTGCCGGTCTGGTGGAATCCACCATGAAAGCCTGCCATATCGAAGATTACGAGGTTCTGGAGCCCCGCGTTCTCGGCGCTGAATTTGAGCTGATGCAGTATCAGCACCCCTTCCTGGACCGCAAGGGCCTGGTTATCCTGGGTGACCATGTTACCCTGGAAGGCGGCACCGGCTGCGTTCATACCGCACCTGGCCACGGTGTTGAGGACTTTGAAGTCTGCGTCAACCACTACCCGCAGGTTCCCGTTATTGTCCCCGTGGACGATGGCGGTTACCTGACCGAAGAAGCAGGCAAAGAGTTTGCAGGCCTTAAGGTCTGGGCTGCCAACAAAGTTATTCTGGAGCACATCAAGCAGTCCGGCCACCTGATGGGCGTGCAGCACATCACCCACCAGTACCCGCATTGCTGGCGCTGCCACCATCCCATCATCTTCCGTGCAACCGAACAGTGGTTCTGCTCCATTGATAAATTCCGCGAGGAAGCCTATAAGGCCATTGACGAAGTCAAGTGGCAGCCGGCCTGGGGTCATGACCGTATGCACGGCATGGTGCGTGACCGCAGCGACTGGTGCATCAGCCGTCAGCGCGTGTGGGGTGTGCCCATCCCGGTGTTCTACTGCAAGAACTGCGGCAAGTACCACATCACCGATGCTTCCATCAAGGCTGTCAGCGACCTGTTCCGCAAGGAAGGCTCCGATGCCTGGTATAAGTACGATGCCAACGAGATCATGCCCAAGACTGAGGTCTGCGAATGCGGTGCTTCTGACTGGGAAAAGGATCCCGATATCATGGATGTCTGGTTCGACTCTGGCTCTACCTGGAGCGCAGTCTGCCGCGAACGTCCCGAACTGAACTGGCCCGCTGACCTGTATATGGAAGGCGCCGACCAGTTCCGCGGCTGGTTCCAGTCCAGCCTGCTGACCAGCGTTGCCACCCAGGGCGTTGCCCCGTACAAAGGCGTTCTGTGCCATGGCTGGGTCGTTGATGAGCAGGGCAAGCAGATGCACAAATCTGCCGGCAACGGTGTGGAGCCGTCCGAAATCATCCGCGATTACGGCGCTGACATCGTTCGTCTGTGGGTTGCTTCCAGCGATTACACCGTTGATGTGCGCGCAGGCAAGAATATCTTCAAGCAGCTGTCTGAAGCATACCGCAAGATGCGCAACACCGCCCGCTTTATGCTGGGCAACATTGGCGATTTCAACCCTGCCACGGATATGGTTGCCGAGGATCAGCTGTTCGAAATCGACCGCTGGGCACTCAAGAGCTGCAACAGCCTGACCGCCAATGTGCGTGCCGCTTACGATAATTACGATTTCTCCCGCGCTTACCACGCAATCTACAACTTCTGCGTCATTGATATGTCCAACTTCTATATGGACGTCATCAAGGACCGCCTGTACTGCGCGGACGAGCACGCACGCCGCTGCGCCCAGACTGCGCTGTACCGCATTCTGGTTGACTTCACCAAGCTGGTTGCCCCCATCCTGTGCTTCACCGCCCAGGAAATCTGGAGCTACATCCCGAAGCTGGAAGGCATGCAGGAGTATGTCTGCTGGGAGCGTATGCCGGAAGCCAAGAGCGATGAGGATGCCGCTTTTGACGCTAAGTGGGCCAAGATCATTGCTGTGCGTGACGATGTAAAGAAGGTTCTGGAGCAGGCCCGTGCCGATAAGACCATCGGTTCCTCTCTGGAAGCTGCCGTTACCCTGTACTGCAACGATGAAATGTATGACTTCCTGAACGCCATCCCGATGGATGAGCTGGCCGATCTGATGATCGTTTCCCATGTGGATCTGGTCAAGGGCGAAGGCGGCGTGAGGGGTCTGACCGAGGGCCTGGGCATGAGCGTTGCCCATGCTGCCGGCAACAAGTGCCTGCGCTGCTGGAAGTTCGACACAGCTGTTGGCGAAGACGGCCTGTGCCCGCGCTGTGCGAAAGTTCTTGGTTAATTTCAAATAAAGGGCTATGCCGCATGATGTTAAGCGCTGTTCCAGTGCTTAAGCCTGTAAAACAGGAACTGTGCGGTATTGCCATAGTATGATTTACAGCGGTGCTTTTGCGCTTTTATCAAGCCTTTGCACCGCTGTTTTTGTCAGGGCATTTTGCAGCGCTGCATTGGCCCGGACGACGGAGGCGTTTATGCTGGTTGGCATTTTATCCATTCTTGCTGCGGCAGGCCTGACGCTGGTTGACCAGCTGATCAAACTTTGGGCCACCGTGGAACTGCTGCCGGTTGGCAGCAAACCCTTTATCCCGCATGTGCTGGAATTTTATTACCTGCTCAATGATGGTATGTCGTTTTCCATGCTCAGCGGCAAGCGCACGCTGCTGGTGATCGTTACCGGTGTGATGCTGGCTGTGCTGGCCGGTATGCTGCTTTTGCGCAAAATGCCGCGTTTGGAGCGTGCTGCTTGGATTTTGGTCGTGGGCGGCGGTGTTGGCAACCTGATCGACCGTATCCGCACCGGCGTGGTGGTGGATTACCTGAACTGCCTGTTCATCAATTTCCCGGTGTTCAATTTTGCGGATGTCTGCATCTGTGTCGGCGTGGGCCTGCTGGTCCTCAGCCTGCTGCTGGATATGCGCCGCGAACAAAAAGCAAAACAGCAAAAGGGGAGTGCGCCCACAGATGGAACAGCGTGAACTGACCCTTGCGCCGGAAAGCGTTGGCCTGCGGCTGGACCGCTGGCTGGCGGAACAGTGCCCGGATCTTTCCCGCAGCCAGCTGCAAAACCTGATCGAAGCGGGCAGTGTGACCTGCAACGGCAGCCCCTTGAACAAAAAGGATAAGCTGAAAGCCGGGCAGACGATTCTGCTCACCCTGCCGGACCCGCAGCCCATCGAAGCCCAGCCCCAGAACATTCCGCTGGACATTGTGTATGAGGATGACAGCCTGCTGGTGGTCAACAAGCCCAAAGGCATGGTGGTGCACCCTGCGCCCGGCAACCCGGACGGCACCATGGTCAATGCACTGCTGTGGCACTGTGCGGGGCGGCTGTCCGGCATCGGCGGGGCCATCCGCCCCGGCATTGTGCATCGCATTGATAAGGATACCAGCGGCCTTTTGGTCGTTGCAAAAACGGACGCCGCCCACCAGGCACTGACCGAACAGATGAGCGTGCATTCTATCCATCGGGTGTACCACGCTGTGGTGTATGGCAACCTGAAAGAGGATACCGGCTTTGTGGAAGCCCCCATCGGCCGCGACCCTAAGGATCGCAAAAAGATGGCCGTGACCCAGCAAAACTCCAAATATGCCTACACCGGCTGGCAGGTGCTGGAACGGTTCGGCAACTTTACTTACATTGCATGCAAGCTTAAAACAGGCCGCACCCATCAAATTCGGGTGCATATGGCGTCCATTGGCCACCCGCTGGCTGGGGATGCCGTGTATGGGCCAAAAAATTGTATCCGCAGCCTGAACGGTCAGTGCCTGCACGCCAAGGAGCTTGGCTTCGTGCACCCCGCCACCGGGGAATGGATGCAGTTTGACAGCTCACTGCCTGACTGGTTTCAGGACTACTTAAGCCGTCTGAGAAAGGAAAGCCGCCATGGAGCGTTTGAGTGATTATCTGGTTTTTTGTGATATGGATAACACCCTGCTGACTGCAAAGGAGGGCATTCCCGCCTGCAACCGCAGCGTCATCCGGTTGTTTACTGCCATGGGTGGGCGCTTTACCGTCGCATCCGGCCGTCCGCCGGAGTCGATCCGCGCGGCGCTGGGCGATATCGAGCTTTCGCTGCCAGCAATCTCCTGCAATGGTTCGCTGCTGTATGATTTCCAGACCAACCGTGTGCTGCGTCGTTCCTGCCTGAATCAGGAACAGGCCGCTGCCGCCATTGCCGATATGCTGCAAAAATTCCCGAAGATTGGTGTAGAGGTCATGGCCGGTGCGGGGGAGATGTATGTTGTTCACGCCAGCAGCTATACCCACGCCCACCAGGTGGATGAACACATGGAAAGCGTGGCCTGCCCGCTGGAAAATGTGCCGGATGGCTGGCTGAAGGTGGTGTTTGCCGGGGATCCGGAAACGATCCGCAAAGCGGGACAGTACGCCAAAACGCGGTACTTTGGCCGGGATAATTACTTTTTGCCTACCAACCAGATCTACTTGGAAATTATGCCTTCCGGCATCAGCAAAGCAGCCGGAATGGAAGAGCTTTGCCATATCCTGAACGAGAACATCAAAAAAACCATCGTGATCGGTGACTATTATAATGATCTCGAAATCATGAAAAAAGCGGGCTATTCCGTGGCTGTGGCCAATGCGCCGTCCGAAGTAAAAGCAGCGGCCAACGAAGTGACCAACTGCGACTGCACCGGCGGCGCGGTGGGCGAGTTCCTTTACAAGCTGATCAGCAAGGTGGAGGGCGTATGAAACACAGGGAAAGTGAGCAGACACAGCTGAGAGTCAGCCGTTTACTGAACCGTGACAGTGTGATGCTGCATGCCGAGATGCCCAGTGTGCAGACGGCGCTGGAAACCTTGGTGGAACTTCAGGAGAGCAACGGCGTGATCACCAACGGTACCGCCTACTATAAAGCCGTGTGTGAGCGTGAACGCGCGGGCGGCACCACCGCCATTGGGGAAGGGCTTGCCATCCCGCATGCCTGCAATGCGGGCGTTGCCTCGCTTGGGCTGGCCGCGCTGACCCTTACCCGCGGGCTGGACTGGGGCGCAGCGGACGGCAAGCTGGTGGATATGATCTTTATGGTTGCGGTTCCGCCGGACCGCCAGAGCGACCACCTGTTGATTTTGGCTCGCCTTGTCAACCTGCTCAGCGACCACCGCCTGACGGAAAAACTGCGTATGGCGGATACGCGAGAGGCGTTTATCCGCATCCTGAACCAGACCGAAGCGGCAATCTTTGCATAAATGAGGCCAAAACGGCAAGGAACACAAAAGCAATCCAGCACCCGATTGCTGAAACAGAGAAAAATATCATTTTATAAGTCTTATTGATACTGCACACCCTGTGCGAATGCCCCAAAGGCAGAACGCAGGGTGTGCTTTGTTGTTAAAATTGTGCAAAATGTGGAAATTTAGTGCTCTAAAGCGCCGCGATTTGGCGGATTGTATCTTGCAGGGGGATACGATTGATGCTATACTTTAAATCACTAAATCGCTTTTCGGAGAGGACACCCACCCAAGGTTATGCAGCATAGTGGATGCCGGTGAGCGATGCATAGATTTGGGAGGAAGATACCATGAAAAAAGCACTTTCTATTTTGACAGCCGGCTGCCTGGCTGTTTCCCTTGCTGCCTGTGGCAGCACTGCAGCAAGCTCTGCTGCATCGGCCGCAGACAGCACCGCTTCTTCTGCCGCAGAATCCACCGCCGCTTCCGATACCGCCGCTGCTGACGGCCAGACCTACAAGGTCGGCATCTGCCAGCTGGTGCAGCACGTTGCTTTGGACGCTGCAACCCAGGGGTTTAAGGATGCCCTGACCGAGCAGCTCGGCGATGCCGTTACCTTTGAGGAAAAGAACGCCCAGGGCGATTCCAACACCTGCAGCACCATCATCAATGGCTTTGTTTCTGATAATGTTGACCTGATCCTGGCCAACGCAACCCCCGCCCTGCAGGCTGCACAGGCCGGCACCAACACCATCCCGGTTCTGGGCACCTCTGTTACCGAGTACGGCGTGGCACTGGGTATTGATGACTTCGATGGCCTTGTCGGCACCAATATTTCCGGCACCAGCGACCTGGCTCCTCTGGATGAGCAGGCAGGAATCATCAAGGAACTGTTCCCCGATGCAAAGACCGTTGGTCTGCTGTATTGCAGCGCCGAACCAAACAGCCAGTATCAGGTTGATACCGTAAAGGCCAGCTTGGAAGAACTGGGCTACACCTGCGAGTATTACGCATTCTCTGACTCCAACGATCTGGCCACCGTCTGCCAGAGCGCTGCCGATGCCAGCGATGTGATCTATGTTCCCACCGATAACACCGTTGCCAACAACACTGAGATCGTCAATAACATCTGCCAGCCTGCCGGTGTGCCTGTCGTTGCAGGCGAGGAAGGCATCATGGGCGGCTGTGGCGTTGCTACCCTGTCCATCAGCTACTATGACCTGGGCGTTGCTACCGGTAAGATGGCCGCCAAGATCCTGACCGGCGAAAGCAAGGTTGAGGAGATGCCCATTGAGTACGCTCCGGAGTTCACTAAGGAATACAACCCGACCATTGCCGAAGCTCTGGGTATCACCATCCCAGATGATTATGTGGCATACGAGGGCTAAACAGCCAGAACGGCCTGCTTTGATTTGATGCAGGTAACTTTAATACAAAAATCGCGGAAAAGGCTTTTCTTTCCCGCGATTTTTTGATATAATTAAAAAGACTATATCTTTTTTGAGGAGTTGACGATCTCTTGAACATTGCAACATTGTTCAATGCCATGCCGGGCGCATTGGCGCAGGGCCTGATTTGGGCCATTATGGCGATTGGCGTTTACCTTACCTTCCGCATCCTGGATGTTGCCGACCTGACGGTAGACGGCACCTTGGGCCTTGGCGGTGCGGTCTGCATCATGTGTATGATTTCCGGCATGAACGTCTGGCTGTCCCTGCTGCTGGCGTTTGGTGCTGGCCTGCTGGCTGGCCTGGTGACCGGCCTGTTCCACACGCTTATGGGCATTCCGGCCATCCTTGCCGGTATCTTGACCCAGTTGTCCCTATATTCGGTCAACCTGAAAATCATGGGAAAAGCCAATCAGGCTATCAACGTGGACAAATATGACCTGCTGGTATCCCTGCGTTATATCAAAGGCGTTCCGTTTTACCGCAATACCATCCTGATCGTGGCCGTTCTTATGGTGGTTGTTATCGCTATTTTGTACTGGTTCTTCGGCACCGAGCTTGGCTGCTCCATCCGCGCTACCGGCTGCAACGCCAACATGGCGCGGGCGCAGGGCATCAACACTAATTTCAACATTGTGCTGGGCCTGATGCTCTCCAATGGTCTGGTGGCATTCTCCGGTGCGCTGCTCAGCCAGTACCAGGGCTTTGCTGATGTCCAGATGGGCCGCGGTGCTATCGTGATCGGCCTGGCTGCCGTTGTTATCGGTGAAGCCGTGTTCAGCAAGATTTTTCGCAACTTTGCGCTCAAGCTGCTCAGCGTTGGCATCGGCAGCGTCATCTACTACATTGTTATGCAGATCTGCATCTGGTTCAAGATCGATACCGACCTGCTCAAAATGCTCAGCGCCATCGTGGTTGCCATCTTCCTTGCGGTTCCATACTGGAAAGCAAAATACTTCACCCGCGTTGCGGTAAAGAAAGGCGGCAGCAGCAATGCTTGAGATCAAAAACGTTTACAAGACTTTTAACCCCGGTACGGTCAACCAGAAGGTTGCCCTGAATGATTTGAACCTGACACTGGAGGACGGCGATTTCGTCACCGTAATCGGCGGCAACGGTGCGGGCAAGTCCACCATGCTGAATGCTGTTGCCGGTGTGTGGCCGGTGGATATGGGCAAGATCATTATTGATGGTAAGGATATCACCCGCCTGCCGGAGCACAAGCGCGCCGCTTACATTGGCCGTGTGTTCCAGGACCCCATGATGGGCACCGCCGCCACGATGCAGATTGATGAAAACCTGGCCCTGGCCGCCCGCCGCGGTGCGGGCCGCACCCTGCGCATTGGTATTACCAAAAAGGAAAATGCCGAGTACCACGAGCTGCTTAAAACCCTGGGCCTGGGCCTGGAGGACCGCATGACCAGCAAGGTCGGTCTGCTTTCCGGCGGCCAGCGCCAGGCAGTCACCCTGCTGATGGCGACCCTGAAAAAGCCCAAGCTGCTGCTGCTGGACGAGCACACCGCAGCCCTGGACCCCAAGACCGCCGCCAAGGTGCTGGAAATTTCCAACAAGATCGTGCAGGAAAACCACCTGACCACCCTGATGATCACCCATAATATGCGCGATGCCATCCGCTATGGCAACCGCCTGATCATGATGAACGAAGGCCATGTGATTTATGATGTGCGCGGCGAAGAAAAGACAAAGTTGGAAGTATCGGATCTGCTGCAGCGCTTTGAGCAGGCTGGCGGCGAAGCCAATGACCGCATGATCCTTTCCTGATAAGATTGCGTACAGGATCGGATTTGGATAAGTTTTATACCATTTAACTGCCGCTGTGGGCCGGATTTTACCGGTTTGCAGCGGCTTTTTTGTCTTTTGGAGCAGGAAAGAAGGGGCAAATTATCAAATTTCCGTGAAGTCATTTTCAACCCTTGACAGTTATGATATAATACAACTGTATATTATGACGGAATTGACAGACGGCAGAGTATCGGATAGTCTGTTTTCGGTTCCGTATACACCAAAAGAGAACATAAAGAACCCAGGAAAGTTCATTGTTTTCTCTGCATGGTATGCGGCCAAGGCTCTTGAAATGGATGTAAAGTGAGTGTACTTTACACCGGGAGAGTGGCCATAAACAACGCGGCCGCAAGCGCCATGGGAAGTTATCAGGACTGTATAAAGGGAGCACCGCCTTTCCGCAGGAGGTATTTTGGATGCAGCGTTACGACGCCGTTTTATTTGATGTTGATGGAACATTGATCCATTCCCGGCCGGGCATTTTTAACTGCTTTGCCTATGCGTTCCGCAAAATGGGCCTTGACCCGGATGCGATGGATTGTTCCCGCTACCTTGGCCCTCCGCTGCGCTGGAGCTTTGCCCAGCACTTTGCAACGGATGCCGAGGTGGAGCAGGCCGTGGAGTATTACCGCGTGCATTACGAGGAAGTTGGCAGCCACCAGTGCAGCCTGTTCCCCGGGGTGCGTCAGATGATGGATACCCTGAAAGATGCCGGGCTGTACATGGCAACGGCAACCTGCAAACCGGTCGAAGTTGTAACACCCATCCTGAAAGAGCAGGGGCTGTTTGACTATTTTGACCGCGTTGGCGGGGCCAGCATGGACGAAAGTGTGGACAACAAGACGGATGTGATCCGCCTTGTGCTGCAGGACCCACGCCTGGCGGGCAAACGCATCCTGATGGTGGGGGACCGCCAGGATGATATGCAGGGCGCAGTCAACAACCAGCTGCCTGCTGCTGCCGTGCTGTACGGCTATGGTAGCAGGGAAGAAATGGAACCCTGGAATCCGGTGCTGCTGGCGCAAAATTGTGAAGAACTGACCCAGTATATTCTGGGCTGAACCCCGCGCGGTGCAAAGCGCTGCCGGGCACAGCCCGCCGCCGGAACCAACCCGGCCCGCGGGCGCATCCTACATAAGGAACAAAGGGAGAAACGAACATTATGAGCCGCAAAACATCCGGCAGCCGGGCATCCTTCAGCCCAACCCAGCGCAAGGCATGTGCTGTTCTGGCAGTATGTGTGCTGGCTGTCATCCTTACATTTATTGCATCCTGGGTTTTGCCGGGCAAGCTGTCGCTGGGCGGCAGCGGCCGCTATGACCCGCAGGCCTATCCGCTGGATACTTCGCTGGGGTCCGTGTTGGCCAAAACCTCTGATGCAGGCACCGATTATGTCTCCTCCACGCTGTTTGTGGGGGATCAGTTTGCCAAGTCCCTGTATGACGATAAAGTCATCACGCTGGATCAGTTTGCAGGCAAGGACGGCCTGACCGTCAGCTCATTGCTGAATGATGCCTGCGTTTACTTTGCGGGGGATTCCAGCGCCTATACCGTCCCGCAGGCGGTATCCAAAATGAAACCCCGCCGCGTGGTCATGCTGCTGGGCAGCAACGATCTGGACGGCAGCCTTTCCTATGATAATTTTGCCCGTAACTATAAGCAGGCTGTCATCGCAATTACCGGTGCGTATCAGTACTGCGATGTCATTGTCTGTGCCATTCCGCCTGTGGCAAAAAATGCATCTGATGCCGCCAAAACGCAGCTGATGATCGACCAGTTCAACCAGGAATTGGCCAAGATGTGCAATGATGAAGGCTATAAATACCTGAACTTGGCCGAAGCACTGAAAGACAGCAACAGCGGCTATGCCGAAGCAGCCTATTTGAACAACAAACAGAATGGCTTCAGCACATCCGGCGCGAATGTGGTGCTGAACTACCTGCGCAATCATGCTTACGATACTGCAGATACCCGCCCCAACACGGATGATATTCCGCAGCGTACTGAGCAGGCTGGCGGCAGCGCAGCCGCCACGGAGCCCACGCCTTCGGCGACCCCTACAACGTTCAAATTGCAATACTTGGTGGAAGAAGGCAAGGGCACCCTGCAGGGCAATGACCAGAGCGGCGTAACTTCCATCGAAATGGACGCAGCCGAAAAGCAGACCGTGACCATTACCGCTGTGGCGGCGGACGGCTATACGTTCTATAAGTGGAGCGATGGCCTGACCACCGCTACCCGTGTGGACAGCGCGACCAAGGATATTTCCGTGACGGCAATGTTCAACGATGCCCGTGTGCAGATCAACCTGGATCAGGGCGAAAGCACCATCAAGCAGGGTGAATCCCTGACCATCAACGCCAGTGTCACCTTGGGCGGTAAGAGCTATGATAACAGCGGTGTGCAGTGGTCGGTCAACGATGACCTGATGCAGAATGGCGCCAGTTATACCTTTACGCCGAATGCCACCGGAGATTACCGCATCAAGGCCGGGCTGGAAGTTAACGGTACCTATACTTCGCAGGAACTGATGGTGCATGTGCAGGCACCGGCTACCACCGTCAGCATCACCGGGGTCAGCTCCATGCCGGCAGGCAGTACCACAACGCTGCAGGCCAACGTAAGCAATCCTTCGGGGGATACCACCTGGACCTGCGCCCAGAAGCCGCAGTGGAGTGCAACCGGCGATAACGTGCAGTTCAGCGCGGATACCGTTGGCAGCTATACCGTGCGTGCTGCCAACAATGGTCAGTATGCAGAGCTTGTCATCAACGTAACGGAACCCCTTTCGGACCCCACGGTAACCCCGGAACCAAGTGATTCGGGCGATCAGTTCCCGTTCTTCCCCTTTGGCGGCGGAGACTGATTGCAGTCACACAGCGCCTGCCCCCGGCATAGCATAAGCCGGGAGGTGATCACATGTTTGTCTTTGACTGCGAGGCTGGCTATCAGCCGGATAACGGCCAGAACGATGTGACCGACGGCAGTGTGGAAAACTATGATTTTGACTGGGGCTAGCCCCTTGACACAGAACCCCTTGACGATGCGCTGACGGACGATGAACGGACGGAAGCACAGCACACGGAGTAATTGTTTTGGCGGCAGGGCAGCACCCCGGCAGATATCCGGCAAGAATAGACCGGAAAAAAGGAATAAATCTATGGCAAATTATACTTGTCTTTTACTGGATGTGGATAACACCCTGCTGGATTTTAACGCAGCAGAGCGTGCTGCGGTCGGCATTACGTTAGAGCATTACGGCATGCCCAACGGCCCCGAAGCATTGGAAACCTACCACCAGATCAACCGCCAGCTGTGGGACAGCCTTGCCAAAGGCGAGCTGAACCGCAGCAAGCTGTTTGCGGTGCGGTTTGGCCGCGTGATGCAGGCTCTTGGCACACCGGAAGCCGGCAACGCCCGCGAGATGAACGACTTTTATGAGAACGAGCTGGCCAACCATGCGGATCTGATGCCCGGCGCGCTGACCGCTCTGGAAGAACTGGGCGAAGTTGCTACCCTGGCAATCGTTTCCAACGGTGCTACCCAGGTACAGGAATCCCGCATTGCGGCATCCGGCATTGGCCGCTTTATGGATGGTGTGTATATCTCGGAAAAAGTGGGTGCGGCAAAGCCTTCGCCCAAGCTGCTGGACTATGCCATCCGGGACCTGGGGTTGACCAACCGCAGCCGTGTGCTGATGGTGGGGGACGACCTGCTGGCCGATATCAAGGGCGGTATCAACGCGGGGATCGATACCTGCTGGGTCAACTTTGCCAACGAGGAAAATAAAACCGGCATCCAGCCCAAATATACGGTGCACAGCTATGAAGAACTGTACCGCATTGTAATGGAGCCGGAAGAACTGGAAAATGTCGGCGTGCGCAACCGTCGGCATATGAACGAGGGCTGAAACAGACCAATGGAATGTGCCGCTGCCGGGGTAAAGAACTGAGCAGCGGCACATTTTCGGGTTTGATGCGCCCTTTGGTGGAAGAGTAAAACAAACTGGCTGCTGCTTTAATGTGAATCTGAAAACAAAGAGCATGACGGATATTTCGCAAATACAAGCAGGATTTAAGGCTTTTTAATGCAAAATCCTGCTGTGTTTGTAGAAATAGACTATATTTTCGACTTTTCTGATACACCCTAGTGGCCAGGGATACGATAAGGTGTGAAATTATGCTGATCGAACTGCAGGACCTTGGCAAAAGCTTTGGCGAGCACGAGGTCTTAAAACATGTAACAGCCAGTGTGGAACGCGGCGACCGCATTGGTATTATTGGTGCAAACGGCACCGGCAAAACCACGCTCCTGCGTGTGCTGTGCGGCGAAAGCCTGCCCGATGCCGGTGACGCTGCCTTTGCGGCAGGGGCAACCTGCGGCTACCTGGAACAGACGGGTCATCTTGACCCGGAGAAAGACGTTTACGAAACCATGCGCCTTGCGTTCCAGCCTGCGCTTGACGCCATGGCGGAGCTGGAAACCCTGCAAAAGCAGCTGGCAGCTGACCACCACAACACGGCTATTACGGATAAGATCACAGCCTGTAACGCAGTGATCGATGCCATGGATGCCTATAATATGGATACCCAGATCAAAAAGGTGCTCAACGGCATGGGCTTCCCGGCAGATACCTGGAAGAAAAAGGCCGGGGTGCTTTCCGGCGGCGAGCAGACCCGCCTGCGCTTGGCCCGCTTGCTGTTGGAACGCCCGGACATTCTGATTCTGGACGAACCCACCAACCATTTGGATCTGGAAACGATGGACTGGCTGGAAACCTATCTGAAAGCCTACCGCGGCGCAGTGCTGGTGGTCAGCCAT
>ULWD01055281.1_pt1 | contig 17845 bp, 16 predicted proteins | sample 1960011 | NCBI WGS metagenome assembly ULWD01 (sample SAMEA4835803, study PRJEB28245) | human gut metagenome | biome: gut microbiome; material: fecal sample | place: Denmark | collected 2008 | reverse complement strand
AAAACTCGTAAACTGCAAGGGGTTAAGAGGGTTTAGTTCATTTTGTGATTTATCACTTTACAAACATAAAAACCATTGCTATAATAGTGATATGAAACATCACAATAATTATAAAAAAAATGCATTTACATTAGCTGAGGTTTTAATTACTCTCGGGATTATCGGTGTAGTTGCTGCTCTGACTATTCCTGTTTTAATAGCTAATCACAAAAAACACGAAGTAGTTACAAAGCTTGAAAAAGTATATACAGTTATGAACCAGGCTATCAAGATGTCAGAAGTTGAAAACGGTTCTGTTGAACACTGGTATAAAGATTGCGGTAAAAGTAATTCCCCAACATGTTCAACTGAAGAAGTGAAAGAATGGTTTAAAAATTATTTAGGTAAATATATAAATATTTTGAAGATTGAAACTAATGACACTTATACTGGAATTCTTATCTATTTTAACGATGGCAGCATTATTAATATGCCCAGATATATTTACGATATAGCATATTATACAAACGAAAAAGCAATAAAAAATCCTAATAGAGGTAAGGATACTTTTTTATTCAGATTTGAAGGTAACACCAATTCTGCTCAAAAGAAAACTTTTGATACTTATACTTATTCCTGGGATGGAACCAGAGAAGGCTTGGTATCAGAATCAAATCAATACGCTTGTTCCGGTGCCGCAAATTCAAAAAGAGCTTTATGTTCAAAATTGATTCAATATGAAGGATGGCAAATTCCTAAAGATTATCCGATTAAGTTTTAGATATTATTCAAGAGATTTTGCAACTTTATACAATGTAAGCTGCTTATCTTTGTTTAATTTATCATATATTCTTATAATCTCTGATTTGAAATCAATATCTTTAGCATCTGTAAACTGAAACAACACTGCTAATTCAACATCTAACACACTGGCAATTTTTTCCAGCGTTCCTATAGTTGGAAAATTTTGCCCGATTTCAAGTTTACTGATATAACCATTATCTACGCCAACAAGCTCAGAAAGTTTTTCCTGAGTTAGTTTTCTCTGCTTTCTTATTTCTTTGATTTTTAACCCTAGTAATTCTTTTGTATTCATAAAACTCCTTACTGTCACAATTTTATATTTTTTAACCTTTTCAAAAAATACTAAATAACTGATAATTTTATTAAAACTATCAGTTCATTTGACAAATTTATCAATCTATGTGATAATAAACTAAAAAATTATCACTTTTATTGACAAAAAGGAGGCGAGAGCCTCCTGGCGAAAACATAGAAAACTTTACAAAAACTGTTAAAAATGGCAAAAAAAGGAGGATATATGAAGAAAGGATTTACTCTTGCAGAGGTTTTAATAACACTCGGTATTATCGGTATTGTAGCTGCAATGACAATGCCCGTTCTGATTGCAGCACACCGCAAACACATAGTTGTTACAAAGCTAGAAAAAGTTTACTCTGTTTTTAACCAAGCAGTAAGGACTTCAATAGTGGAACATGGTGATGTTACAGAATGGGTTATAGATTGCGGAAATAGTAATGATGTTAAGTGCACAACCGAAGAAGCATTAGAATGGTTTAATGAATATATCGGAAAATATCTTCAAATTACCGACATCACGAAAAGAGATGATAATAAAGGATTTTATGTATTTCTTAACGATGGAACAATCCTTGATATAGCCAACTTTATACATGATATTAATTTTTATTTAAACAAGAAAGCCATTGAAAACCCGAAGCAGGGAATTAATTCATTTTATTTTAGATTTCAACCTGTGCTTGCTCCCGACCTGGATAAAGATAAGAACAAATATAGCGTAAAATCAACATTCGAGCCTTACGCCTGGAACTGGGACGGAACACGTGAAGGTTTATTGAACCCATCTAACGTAATGGCTTGCGGTGGAAGATACAATAATTACTGCGGCAAACTTATTCAATATGAGGGCTGGAAAATTCCTGATGATTACCCGTTCAAATTCTAAAACAAAAGAACCGCCTTTACAGGCGGTTCTTTTCTATTTAATCATTAACTATTTTACAGGATAATAATCTCTTACGATACCTTCAAAAGCATCTTTGTAAATAGCTTTGATGTCTTTCATCAACGGATATGCAGGGTTTGCACCTGTACATTGATCGTCGAATGCCAATTCAACCATTTCATCTAACTTAGCATTGAATTCAGTTTCAGTTACACCAAAGTCTTTAATAGAGTTTGGTAAGTTGATTGATTTCATCAATTTGTCAATTGCTTCAATTAACAATGTAACCTTTTCATCATCATTCTTTCCGCCCAAGCCTAATTCGTCAGCGATTTGACCGTATTTAGCTTTTGCGTTAGGGAATTTGTATTGAGGGAAGATACATTGTTTAGCAGGACAATCAACAGCGTTGTATTTGATAACCTGTCTGATTAACAATGCGTTAGCAACACCATGAGGGATGTTAAACATAGCACCCAATTTGTGAGCCATAGAGTGACATAATCCTAAGAATGAGTTTGCAAATGCCATACCGGCAATTGTTGCAGCGTAATGCATTTTTTCTCTTGCTATAGGATCGTTAGCACCTTCATTGTATGATCTTTCCAAGTATCTGAATACAAGTTTTGTAGCTTCCAATGCATTTGAGTTAGTGAAGTTTGTTGCTAATGCTGATACGTAAGCTTCAATAGCGTGAACTAAAGCATCGATACCTGATGCAGCAGTTAAGCCTTTAGGCATACCGTCAACAAAGTTAGGATCGATGATAGCCATATTAGGAGTTAAAGCGTAATCAGCTATCGCATATTTTACGTGAGTTTCGTCATCAGTAATGATAGCGAACGGAGTTACTTCAGAACCTGTACCTGATGTTGTAGGAATAGCAACCATAGTAGCTTTTTTACCTAAATCAGGAATACTGCAAATTCTTTTTCTGATATCCATAAATCTCATAGAGATATCTTCAAATACAGTTTCTGGTTGTTCATACATTAACCACATAATTTTAGCAGCATCCATAGGTGAACCGCCGCCTAATGAAATAATTACGTCAGGTTCATAAGGTCTGATGATTTCCATAGCCTGATTAATTGTAGATAATGTAGGATCAGGTTTTACGTCAAAGAAGATTTGGTGATCAATACCAACTTCATCTAATACGTTAACGATACTGTCAACTGCACCTGAATTGAACAAGAATCTGTCTGTAACGATGAACGCACGTTTTTTACCTTGAAGTTCACGAAGTGCTAAATCAACAGCGCCTCTTTTGAAGTAAACTTTTGGCGGAACTTTGAACCAAAGCATATTTTCTCTCCTTTCAGCAACTGTTTTATAGTTCAATAAATTTTCAACACCGATATTGCCTGATACAGCGTTTTTACCCCAAGAACCGCAGCCTAATGAAAGTGACGGTTCAAGTTTGAAGTTATATAAATCTCCGATACCGCCTTGAGCTGAAGGTGAGTTAATTAAAACACGACAAGCAGGCATTTTTTCTGCAAATCTGTCAACTCTTTCCTGACTGCGAGTATCTGTATAAAGGTCTGCACTGTGTCCTGCTCCGCCTTTAGATACCAATTCGTAAGTCATTTCAGTAGCTTCTTCAAAGTCTTTTGCTTTGTACATAGTTAAAATCGGTGACAATTTTTCTCTTGAGAACGGATCTTCCCAATCTACAGAAGGTCTTTCAGCAAGAAGAATTTTTGAGGTTTCAGGAATATCAAATCCTGAAAGTTTAGCAATATTATATGCACTTTGACCTACGATATCAGGGTGAGCCGTACCACGTTTAGGATCAATAAACGGAAGGTCAATCATTTTCTTTTCTTCAGAAGAGTTAAGAAGATATGCACCTCTGTAGATGAATTCTTTTTTAACTTCTTCATAAATTTTATCAACAACGACAACTGATTGTTCAGAAGCACAAATCATACCGTTATCAAATGTTTTTGACATAAGGATTGAAGAAACAGCCATTTTAATATCTGCAGTTTCATCAATAACTGCTGCAGCATTACCAGGGCCTACGCCTAATGCAGGGTTGCCTGATGAATAAGCTGCTTTAACCATTCCAGGGCCGCCTGTTGCTAAGATACATGCTATGTTAGGGTGTTTCATTAATTGATTTGACAAATCGATTGACGGAATATCAATCCAACCGATAATATCTTCAGGAGCACCTGCTTCTACTGCTGCTTGTAATACAACTTTTGCAGCTTCAATTGTACATTTTGTAGCTCTAGGGTGTGGTGAGAAAATAATTGCGTTTCTTGTTTTCAAAGCAATTAAAGATTTGAAAATTGCAGTTGAAGTCGGGTTAGTTGTAGGAACAATACCTGCAATAACGCCGAGAGGTTCAGCAACAACTTTAATACCGTTAGCCTTGTCTTCTTTAATAATACCGCAAGTTTTAGCATTTTTATGTTTGTTGTAAATGTATTCTGATGCAAAGTGATTTTTAATAATCTTATCTTCCAAAACGCCCATTCCGGTTTCTTCATGAGCCATTCTTGCAAGAGGAATACGAGCTTTGTCAGCAGCTGTAGCTGCAGCTTTAAAAATTGCATCAACTTGTTCTTGAGTAAATGTTGAGTAAATCTTTTGAGCTTTTTTAGCTCTTTCAATCAACAATTCTAATTGTTCTGCGCTGTCAACCAAAGAAGACTTACATAAAGTCTTTTCAAGGTTTTCAACTGTCTTTTTGCTTTTTGTTGTCATTTTTTTCTCCTTTATTAAAAGTAAAAATTTATTTATTAACTTTTAAGTTATTCGTGATTTATTTCACAATTACATTATAGAATAAAGTAATTATAAAAGCAAGTGTATTTTTTACAATCTTTATACAAATTTAATATTTCATTTATATGGATGAAACTATTGTACCACAAGTAATATATACTGTTGTTATGAATATGTTTCAAAAAATAATTTATTTCTTTTTGCAAATACAAGAAAAGTCGCTTTCTGTAAAGCTTAACAGACATTTAAAATCCAGCAGCAGCAATTCAACGTCAAAAACAGTACTTTCGACAGGCGTAACTATGACACTGACTGCCGAAACAGAAAAAAACAAAGAAATGGTTTTACAAAATGTCACTGATATAGTAAACAACGCAAACACAGAGCCTGAAAAGCTTTTAGCCTATATTGCATCCGCTGGAACAAAAGTAATAAAACTTGACAATGCAGACAAAATTCTTGCATTAATCAAAGAAGAAGAAGGTTTAATCACTGAATTAAAAGGATTTGAAGCTTTTTATTTAAATATTATGACTGATTGTGGTTTTTCATTTAAAACAAAACCAATGTTTGTAATGCGTGACGGTGTTATCGATCCTTATTATATGGTTCACCAATTTTATAAATGGTATGCATTAAAAAATAACCTTCCCGGATTTGACTACTTCTCTCAAAAAATATTTAAAATATATCTTAATTCTGACGGCAGCGGACTGGAAAACTTGACTTTAAGTGAAATAACAGGCTTGAAAGAAGCAATAGCAAGAGATCAGGAAGCAACTGATTTTGCTTTGAAACTTGCCAAACAAAAAGAAGGCAGCAAAAAAGTTCTGGATAAGATGAAAAACGACGGCGGAGCTAATATTTAAAAAAAAAGAGGGCAACTTGCCCTCATAACTATGACAACCAAAATGAAAACTATTCGTCATTGCCTGATACAGCAAACCTAAAATCTTCAGTCCAGGTTTTAAATCCGCCTTCTAAAAGCATTGTAGGATAACCGTAATCAGCAAGTATTAAACAAGCTTTAGCAGAGAGATGACACTGCTGGTTGTAAGAATACACAACAGTCACTTCTTCTTTTGAAAGTTTGTCCACATTATCTGCAAGCTCATCTTTAGGTATTGAGATTGCAGAAGGGATATGTGCAATATCATAATCTTCTTTTTTTCTTACATCTAAAAGTTTTACTTTACCTTCGTCTAAAAGGTTTTTAAGTTCAATTGGACCTAATGTAAAAGCCAGTTTTTTAGAGAAAAAGCATTGAGCTTTTTCGGGGTTAAATCGTATTTCTTTAATTTTTTCGTTCATATACAAGATATCCTTTCTGTGAGTTTACACAGAAAGGATAAATCAAGTTATAAAATAAATACTTAGCAACATGGTCATAATCTATGTAGTAAGTTTTGGGGTAAATTTACGTCAGATACCTGCCACAAATCATTAACCCATAAATGAAATGTGTTTAGGGCTTTTGCTGGCTCTGTCGTAATCAGGTGAAAATAGTATATTATAAGTCTTGCGAAGTTTGTTTAATGTACTAGAAAGCACATTAGGGTTTTGAACAGCATCTGCTCTTTTTGTACGATTAAGATCATTTTCGAAATTGATCTTCGCATTTGGGTTTTGAAGCGACAAAATCGCTACATTCGGGGTTAAATTATTAAGATTACCTTCTGTGAAGGAAATTGTTTTTATATTATTAAATTTTACCGGGTTAACTGTTATCATATTCTCCCTCCTCTCGTGAGGTTTTGTTTATTAAGTGTTTTTTGAACACTTCATCTAACACTTTCACTATAAACTATAATAAATATTTTGTCAACCCCTATTATAAAGTTTTATTAAGAAAAGCAAATAACCTTATATGACTGACTTTTAGCATAAAGTGACATTTGTACACTTATTCTTTATAGCAATTATTTCATCTTCCGGAAAATTTATACCAGCATGGCTAATATTGAAAATTTTTATAGGTAATGCGGTTTTAAATATATAGGACAATAGGGTAATTGTATAAATAACACTTATTCCGTTTAATATAATTACTAAATCTTTTTCATACTTCCAGCTATTCTTAATTCCAACGGAGCCTTGCGGCTCCTTTTTTTTATGCTGTGCCTGCTGCATTATATTGCAATATATCGCTTACGGCAATTTATAAATTTAATTTTTTCATGATATTATAATTTAACGAAAGGGGTTTACTATGAAAAAACTTATATTAACGTTAGGTATTTTATTATTGGCATGTCCTGCATTTGCTGCTAAAATGACACCTGTTTTAAGCAGTACTCAGGTTGTTTATTCTCCTGTTGCAAATGTATGGTCTACAGGTTCTATGGTAGAAGACAGAATTGTTTTGTCTAAAAAAACTTCTCCGGGAACAGGTAATTACTCAATATATTCATACGATAACGGTAAAAATGAGTTTATGCTTGGCTCTGATTATGAATTTATTTATAACGGAAGATTAATCGCCTGCCATAACGGTGATTTAAAGATTTTTGAAGTAGTATACAACGGCAAAGATTTTGAAGAAAAAGAATTGACGGAAGGACAAATTAAAGAAATTTTTCCTGATGCTGAAATCCTTTTGATTTCACATTTTATAGATAACAAAATTACTGTCAGAAAATCTCCTTTCAAGAAAAAAGATTTTCTTTTGCTGAATGATACAGATAAAAATTTCCATAAATATTCATTCCACCCGCAAAGCGTTAAATATTCACCCGTAGCAGGCTTGTTTAAGGCTTCAACAGTCGGAAAAATTATTTTTTCACATTATGGTGAAGACAAATATATTATCAACGTAAGAAATGTTTACAGAAGAATACAACTGCTTGATTCAGCTTATGACGGCTAGTAGTTTAATGATTATTTATAGATTTCTTCACGTTTTTTGATTACAACCGGATTTTTAAGATATTCATCGTATTTGTTGCGCATGTTTATGTAACCTTTTGGAGAGATTTCGATAACTCTGTCCGCAACTGTTTGTATAAGCTGGTAATCCTGTGATGTGAACAAAATTGTTCCAGGAAAATCTATAAGAGAATTGTTTAAAGCTGTGATTGCTTCCAAATCAAGGTGGTTAGTAGGCTCGTCAAAAATCATTACGTTAGCTTCAGCTATCATCATTTTTGCTAAGATACATCTTACTTTTTCGCCGCCTGAAAGTACATTTACTTTTTTGTCTGCATCGTCCCCTGTAAACAGCATTCTGCCTAAATAACCACGCAAGAAATTTACGTGCTGGTCAGGTGAATACTGTGCAAGCCACTGCATAATATTTTTATCGTTTTCAAAATAAAAATTGTTATCTTTAGGAAAATATGAATGAGTTGCTGTTACACCCCAGTTAACTTCACCGCTGTCAGCTTCAACTCTGCCTTCAATTATGTCAAACAGGTTTGTGATAATGAACGGATCACGCGCTATAAATGCAACTTTTTCACCCTGATTTATTTCAAAACTCAAATTTTTAATCAAAAGTTCACCGTCAACTGTTTTATTCAGATTTTTTATGCTTAAAACATCTTTACCTGGAATTTTGTTATAGGTAAATCTTATTCTCGGGTATTGTCTGGAAGACGGTTTAATATCTTCAAGAGAGAGTTTATCAAGCATATTTTTTCTGGAAGTTGCCTGTTTGGCTTTTGATGCGTTTGCGCTAAATCTTGCAATAAACGCTTTTAATTCTTCCATTTTTTCTTCGGTTTTCTTATTTTGTTCTTCTTTTTGTTTTTGGATTAACTGGCTTGCTTGTGACCAGAATGAATAGTTGCCTGTGTAGAGCTGAATATTTTTGTAATCAATATCAGCCATGTGTGTACAAACATTATCCAAAAATTTTCTGTCGTGTGATACTACGATTACAAGGTTTTGGAAATTAATAAGAAATTCTTCAAGCCACGCAATTGTATTCAAATCCAGGTGGTTTGTAGGCTCGTCAAGGAGAAGTATATCCGGGTTACCGAATAATGCTTGTGCTAATAACACACGCACCTTCTCGCTGCCTGCAAGCTCTGACATTTGTTCATAATGCAACTCATCAGGAATACCTAAATCAGATAATAAAGATGCTGCCATAGCTTCTGCCTGCCAGCCGTCAAGTTCTGCAAATTGTTCTTCCAAATGCGCAACTTTTAAACCGTCTTCGTCATTAAAATCTGGTTTTGCATACAGCGCATCACGTTCCTGCATAATGTCATAGAGTTTTTTGTGTCCCATTATGACCGTATCTATTACTTTAAAGTCATCGAATGCGAAATGGTCCTGCCTGAGAACAGCAATTCTTTGACCTTTTGATATATTCACTTCGCCTGAAGTCGGTTCAATGTCGCCTGAAATTACTTTCAAAAGCGTACTTTTTCCTGCACCGTTTGCGCCTATAACGCCGTAGCAGTTTCCTGGGGTAAATTTAATGCTTACATTTTCAAATAATGTTTGTGAACCGAATCTTACGGTTAATTTATTAGTCGTTATCATATCTTTTTCCTATTTATATTTTTCAGCTGTTTAAGATTATATTATAAAAATAAATAATTGTGTAGGAAGATAATCTTTTGGCTAATGTGAATATTCATAAAAAATCAGAAAATATTCATATGAAAGTCCAACCAGTAAAAATTAATGTAAATAAACCTTTACCTCAAAATGACAAATCAAAAACTTTATTACAAATACGTAAGACACCTGTAAAAGATGCTTTGATTGTTCTCGGATATACAAGTTTACCTATTGTAATATATGAAGGTTATTGTCAGCTGAAAAATTATATAAAAAAGAGGAAAAATTAATATAGTTCCTGTTTTTTAATACTTTCGCCAAGAAGTTCGAATGAGCCTTTTACAACGACTTGTTCGCCTGCTTTGATGCCTGAAATTACTTGTGAGTATGTATCATTCTTCTTGCCGATAACTACTTTACGTTCTTCGTAAGTGTGAGGTTTAACTTTTACGTATGCAAAATTGTAGTCGCCGTATTTTTCAACGGCATCATTAGGGATTGCAAGGACGTTTATTATGCCTGTGTTTACAAACATTTCAGCGTACATATTCGGTTTAATTTTGAAATCTTTGTTCGGAATATCAGCACGTACTTCAAGGGTTTTGGTTGTATTATCAAGTATCGGCGAAACGTAGGAAAGCACTCCGTTTACTGTTCCTGAATTTTCTTCCAAAGTTCCTGTCACCGCTTCGCCTTTGTAAAGATTAGATGAATCTTTTTCAAATGCATAACCTACAAGCCAGATTGTTGATAGGTCAGCGAGGTTAAAGAGTTCCCTGTTTTTTTCTACAATTTCACCCGGATTAACTTTTCTTTCAAGTAATATACCGTTTTTGCTTGATTTTAAGGTAACGTAAGGATAAATTTGTTTTGTTTTCAAAACAATATCAAGGCTTGCGCCGTAGACTGCAAGTCTTTGTTTGTAGACCTGAATTAATGCGGAACGTTTGGTATACAGGGCATTAAGATTTGCGCTGTCTTTTCGCATCTGTGCGTTTGCAATTTCGTATTCAGAGCGGGAAGATATTTTTTCGTTAAAAAGAGTTTTTTCCCTGTTGAAAGCTTGTTTAGATAAATCAAACTGGGCTTTCATTTCGTTTATATTTGCATCAATTTCAAGAATTTTTTCTAAAAATTCTAACTGAATTTGGCTGATTTCATCGGATTTAATCTGCACAATCGGCTGGTCTTTTTTTAATTCTGCTCCGGGTTCAACGTAGACTTCGGTAATTTTTCCGTCAATCGGCGAGTAAATTCTTTCTATTGATTGATTTCTTGCTTTAAATTGAGCAGGAATTGTGATTTGGAGTTCTATATCCATTTCAGAAAGAGGAGAAGTTTCAATCTTAGCATTCTTTTCTTGTGCCTCAGTTAATGTGAGAAGTTTATTTACGGCAGAAGTTTCTTTTTTTAAAGAACATCCTGCAAATACAAACATTAACGATAAAATTATAAACAATTTAAGAATTTTCATTATACTTTCTCCATTAAATCTTTTTTTTCAGTTTGTTTTTTTTGTTTAGAGCTGCTATTTTCGATTAAATTATATAATAACGGAATTAAAAATATTGTAAAGACGGTTCCAACTGACAGACCGCCGATAATTGCTATTGCAAAAGGTTTTTGGCTTTGTGCTCCTATACCGTTTGATAAAGCCGCAGGAAAAAGTCCTAAAATTGCAACGAGTGAAGCAGTTAGTACAGGTCTTAATTTTAGTACCGCTCCGCTTATTGCAGCATCAAGCGAATTACGGCAATATTTGTGCTGCCTTATGATTGATGATAAAAGTATTACACCGTTTTGGATAGATACACCGATTGCAGCTATAAAACCTACGCCTGCCGATATTGAAAAATACGTTCTCGTAACAAACAATGCAAAAATACATCCTGAAAGGGTTACAAGTATAGTGGACATCGCAATAAGCACGTGTTTTTTGTTCTTGTAATTTAAGTGAAGTATTAATCCGATTAATATAAGTGTTATAGGTAAAATTATTGCCAATCTTGTGTTTGCGTGCTGCTGGCTTTCGGATTGACCTGCCCATTTAAGCTGGTATTCATCAGGAAGATTTAATTTTTTATCAAGAACTTTTTCGGCATCTTTTACTGTTGAGCCTAAGTCACGTCCTCTTATGTTAAATCGTACAATTGCTACACGTGAGTTTTCGCTTCTTGTAATAATCATTGCGCCGTTGTCGGTGGTTATTTCGGTTACATTGCTTAAGGGAACGGATATTCCCTCGGGAGTTTTCACAATAATATTCTGAACTTTTCTCAATGAATCCCTGTCATTAGGCTCCAGTCTTAAAAATACATCAAAACGCTTTTCGTTTTCAAGAACCTGAGTAGCATTTTTACCGCCGATTGCAATTTCTACAACTTTCTGTATATCATCGCTTCTCAGACCGTAGCGTGCAGCTTTAACCCTGTCAATTTTAATCTGATATTGAGGCTGGCCGATAATCTGGTCGTAAGAAAGGTCAACAATACCTTTGACGTTTGAAAGCAAAGCTATACTTTCATCTTGAAGTTTTTGAAGTTCATACAAATCAGTACCGTAAATTTTCAGTACAACCTGACCTTTTGAACCGGATACTGCTTCTTCAACGTTATCCTGAATGTATTGCGTAAAATATGTCGTAATACCGGGTATATCGGACAATTTTTGGGACATATCTTCGATAAGTTTCTGCTTGTTGCCAAACCATTTCCATCTCCAGTCTTTTGCAAGTTTTAAATCAACCATGTTTTCAATGTTGCTTAAAAGATTCGGGTCTGTGCCATCGTCGGCAGAACCTATGTGCGAAATAACATTTTTAACTTCAGGATAGGTAAGCAAAACTTCTCTTATGCTCCTTGCAACATCCACTGAGTGGGCAATAGTTGTGCTTCTCGGTAAAACTGTTACCCTTAGCCAGATATTTCCTTCATCAAGGTTCGGCAAAAACTCGGAACCTGTGAAGCAAAAAAGAGTTAGTGCTGCTGCAAACATTACGCATACACCTGTCAGGAATTTTTTCGGATATGCAAAAACTTTGTGCAAAAATTTCATGTATGTTTCGGAAATTTTGCTCATTATTTCTTTGTGTTTTTGATGTAATATTGTTTTCTTTTCTTCAAGTTTTTTATCAGGAATATATATTGATGAAATTGCCGGAAGGAAAAGCAGTGATGCAATAACTGCACCGATTAGAGAAAATCCCATTGTGAAAGCCAGCGGATGGAAAAGTTTGCCTGCAACACCGTCAAAAGCAAATATAGGCAGGAAACAACAAAGAATTATTAAAGTTGAAAATACAATTACGCTGCCCACTTCTCTGACGGCTTTATAAATCAAGGCTTCTTTTTTGTTCTGTGTAAGGTTACCCTTGTAATCGCTTATGCATCTGTGAATATTTTCCATAAGAATTACTGCGCCGTCTACGATAATCCCGAAGTCTACGGCACCCATACTCAAAAGGTTGGCAGGTATATTAAACAACCTGAATAACAGAAAAGCAAAACCTAATGCCAGAGGAATTACAAGCGAGGCAATAAGTGTTATTCGTAAATCCAAAATAAATGCGAACAGAACTATTATGACAAAAATAATTCCGACAACAACGTTATGTCCGATTGTGTGCATTGTGTTATGTATAAGCTCGCTTCTTTCGTAAAACGGTACGAGATGCACTCCTTTAGGAAGCCGGGCTTTAATATCGGGCAATTTTTGTTCAAGGTTTTTGATTGTTTTTGTAGGGTTTTCACCCTTTCTCATTAAAACAATACCTTCAATAACATCATTATCAAGGTTTTTTCCGACCTGTCCTATTCTTACGGCAGGCTCAATTACTACCTGTCCTATATCTTTTACACGAATAGGAATACCGTTTCTTGATGTAATTACAGTGTTTTCAATGCTTTCTATACTTGAGTAAAGCCCAAGCCCTCTTACAATATATGCCTGATCGTTGTTGGAAATATAATGACCGCCGCCTGTTGAGTTTGAAGCTTTTATGGCATCAAAAATTTCACCTACATCAAGACTGTAGAAACGTATTTTTTCGTGGTTAATAATTACTTTATAAGTTTTTATCGGTCCGCCGAAGCTGTTTACATCAATAATTCCGCCTACCTGTTTAAAAGCTTTTTCCATTTGCCAGTCTTCGATTGCTTTTAAGGTCATCGGATTGAAATAATCCGATTCCAGTGTGTAGCGGTAGATTTCACCGATTGCTGAAGCATCGGGTCCTAAGACGGGTTTAATTCCTTCAGGAAGTTCGGTCTGATAAATTCTTTCAAGCACCTGCTGTCTTATCTGCTGTGAGGGAAGACCGTCTTCAAAAACTATTTTTATAACCGAAAGTCCGAAAAGAGAACTCGAATAAAGCTTTTTTTCTTTAGGTATTCCGTTTAAGTTTTTTTCTAACGGTATTGTAGCGAGGCGTTCGACTTCTTCTGCTGATTTACCCGGCATTTGCGTAATAACCTGAACCATCGGATTGGTAAAATCAGGATAGGCTTCAATGTCGAGATTTTTCAGACAGTAAATGCCTGAAAATATTAAAATCAGCGCAATTGTAGCTGAAATATATTTTTTTCTAACAGCGAGTTTAATCAGGTTGTTAAATAGCTTCAAGGTTAAACTCCTCCGTATTTGTTTCTCTTAAAAAATCAATCCAGCAGTTATAATATTCTGCCAAAGCGTATGTGTAGCCAACAATAATTGATTTGTAAGACTGTTCCATTACTATCAGTGAAGTAAGGTTCGACTTGCCGACTTCGTAGCTTCGTTTGGAAAGCTTAATCATTTCTTCTGAACTTTTTAAAAGTTTTTCGTTGTAATAATTAAGGTTTAATTTTGCTGTGACAAATTTTTCGTATGAACTGTTCAAGTCTTTTATTGCTTTGTTTTGTGTTGACATATAATTTAAATATGCTTTATCAACTTCGATTTTTGCATTTTTAATTTCCGGTCTGTACGTGTATAAAAGTGGTATATTTACAAGACTTGCACCTGCATAAGCTCCATTTAAATATTTTCCTTCATCATTAAAGTTTTTCGGCTGATAGCCGTAACCGCCCTGTATTGCCAAATCAGGAATACGCTGTCTTGCAACAACTTTAAGATTTTTTTGAGCAGCATCAATTTGTTGTTTTGCAATTCTTATATCAAATCTGTTTTTTAATGTATTTTCTGTTATTTCATCAAAAGACGGTACTTCAAAATTCGGTTTCGGGGTTAAAAGGGCAAGGAAATTATCCTTGTCGTTAAACAGTTCATCTTTAGAATCAAATTGAATATCGGTTTTTTCTTTAGGATTAATGACTTTATTAAATTCTATGGAAGCTGCTTTTACGTTCACTTTTGCTGTATTCACCTGTGTAACCATTTGATTTAAAGCAATTTCAGCTTGAATAATATCCATTTCGGGAGAGGCGCCTGCAGCAACACGTTTTTTAGCAATATTTAACAGGTCTTCAAGTAATTGCTGCTGCTGTTCAAGTGCATCCAAAACTGATTTTGCGGCAACAAGATTTACATATGCCTCTCTTACATCCATTTTTAAATCAAATTCAAAATAACCTGCATTTTGTTTTGCAAGTTCAAGGTATGATTTTGCAAGTTTTTTACGTGCTCCTCGCTTTGCAATTTCAATGGTTTCCGATAAACCTATCTGCTGCGGATTTCCTCTGCCTGAAGCTCCGAAATTATAAAAGATGTTAACGTCAGGGTTTTGAAGTCTGTTTGCTTCTTTAATTTTATTTTTTGCAATATCAACATCAAGTTTTACGGATTTATAATCAATATTATTCTGCACTGCTAAATCCAGTGCTTGCGGCAATGAAATTTTTTCGGGGATATCAACCGCATAGCTTGCTGAAACAAGACACATATTCAGAAATAGTGTAATGAGGAACTTTTTCATTCTGTCTTTCTTTCAATGTTATTTTGTATAAAGGATTATATCATTAAAAATGAGGTATGCAAAAATATTAATAAATCATCGGATTTTTGTAAATATAATAAGAGTTAAGATAATTTCATGCATACTAACGGTAAAAAAGGTCAGCTGACAAAATATATTTCCGAAAACCCGATGATTGAAGAAAAAGTTAATCCTTCAAGGGTTTTTGAAATTAATAATAATGATATTTCTGACGAATTTATTTATCTTACTTCACGTGATTTGAGGGCGGAAGATAATTTTGCGCTTAATTTTGTAAGGGAAAAAGCTAAAAATTTTAAAGTTGTTCATCTTAAAAAGAGGTTTGAAACTGACGGGAAAAATAATTTTTATTTGGAAAATATTGAAATTCTAAAAAAAAATTACGAACTTCAAAATATAGATTTTGAGATTATAGATGAAAGTATAAATGAGTTTTTATCAGGCTTGAACAGTCAAACTATTGTAATTGATTTCAACCCTCTTATCACTTCTGACATTTTTAAGAATTATCGTGGGAAGGTTTATGAAGTTGACGGTCATAATATTATTCCCGCAAGAATAGCATCTGACAAGCAGGAATACAGCGCATTCACTTTCCGTAAAAAAGTCTATGACAAAATTTATGAATACCTGACAGATTTTCCTAAAGTAAAAATTAGCAAAAACAATGGTTATAAAATTCTTGAAGATTTTGTCAAAAATAAATTAAAAGACTATCCGAAAGACAAAAATAATCCTGATATAAGAGGAACTTCCAACCTGTCGCCTTATTTTAATTTCGGATTTCTATCGCCGCAAAGAGCTGCAATTGAAGTTTTAAAATCCGATGCACCCGATGAAAGCAAGGAAGTTTATCTTGAAGAACTTATAGTACGTGCTGAGTTATCCGACAATTTTTGTTTATATAATAAAAATTATAAAAGCTTTGACGGGGCACCTGATTGGGCTAAAAAAACTTTAAATTACCATATAAAAGATTTGCGTCCGCATATTTTTTCAAAAGAACAGCTTGAAAATGCCCAAAGCTATGATGATTTATGGAATGCTACACAAAAACAGCTTATTGAAGAAGGTAAAATTCACGGGTACCTTCGTATGTTCTGGGCTAAAAAGCTTCTGGAATGGACAAATACACCATATGAAGCTGTTGATATTGCAGTATATTTGAATGATAAATACGCTTACGACGGCGAAAGCCCTAACGGTTATGTGGGAATACTGTGGTCAATTGCAGGGTTGCATGACCGACCGTTTATGAATATGCCTGTAACAGGCGAAATTAGAAGATTAACAGGTATAAAAGGCAAAGCAGAACGTGAAAAATATATTAAAAGATATTTATGATAAAATAACTCTATGATTGATGCGGTTATTTTTGATTTGGACGGAACACTTTTAAATACACTGGAAGATTTAAAAAACAGTACCAATTTTGCACTTAATGAGCTGGGTTTTCCAAAGCGTTCGCTTGAAGAAGTGAGATGTTTTGTAGGCAACGGCGTAAGAAAGCTTATAGAAAGGGCTGTTCCCCACTCTTGCGATAAAGAAACAACTGAAAAATGTCTTGAAATTTTCAAGAAAAACTACTCTGAAAATATGTATAATAACACTACACCTTACAATAGTATCTTAGAGATACTGAAAGATTTGCGCAACAATGGTCTGAAAATCGGTGTGGTGTCTAATAAATTTGATTTGGCAGTTAAAGAATTGTGTAAAAAATATTTTGAAGATTTGGTTGATATTGCAATCGGTCAAGCCGATGATGTTCCTAAAAAACCTGCTCCTGACGGAGTTTTAAAAGCAATAAAACAGCTTGGTGCACAAAACGTTGTTTATGTTGGAGATTCAGAGGTGGATGTTCAAACGGCAAAAAATGCAGATATTCCTTGTATCGGTGTCACCTGGGGGTTTCGTGACAGAAAAAATTTAGAGGGTGCTGACTTTATAATTGATAATCCTCGTGATATAATTAACATAATCAGGAGTATGTAATGGAAAAATTATCTTTTAGTTTGGAAGATTATATTGAAGAAATTTACAAACAGGTATTGAAAAACGGACAGGCAAAAGTTACGGCAATTGCAGAGGCACTATGCGTTAGAAAGGCTTCTGTTACCGGAGCTTTAAATATTTTGTCCGAAAAAAAACTGATTAATTATGCACCTTATTCACCGATTACCCTTACTGCTCAAGGAGAAAAAATTGCCAAAGAAGTTTTAAAAAAACACGAAAACATATCGGAATTTTTTATATCGGTTTTAAATATTCCACGTGAAGAAGCGCTTGAGATTGCCTGTAAAATGGAGCATATTGTTTCAGACAAGCTTTTTGACAACATGATGAAACTAACCGATTATGTGAAATCATCAAATGTAGACTTAAAAAAAATTTATTAAAAATTTTTTTCAAAACTGCTTGACAAAAATATTTCTTTCGTATAAAGTTAGTCATGCCTAACAATTAAACAAGGAAATATATGAAAATCTCTACCTTATGCAAATATGTTGATCAACCCATGATTTTAAATAAACTTGATAAAAAGATGCCGCTTCTTCTCATAGGTGCAGGCAGTGCATACGGTATTGCAGACAGTTTTCGAAAATCCGATGAAAATAAACATAAGAATTTAAAAAATGCCATTGTAATTTCAAGTACAATCGGCGCATCTTTACTAGGCACAAGAGGATTGA
>ULWD01056389.1_pt1 | contig 18139 bp, 16 predicted proteins | sample 1960011 | NCBI WGS metagenome assembly ULWD01 (sample SAMEA4835803, study PRJEB28245) | human gut metagenome | biome: gut microbiome; material: fecal sample | place: Denmark | collected 2008 | reverse complement strand
TAATTTAATTATGAAAGGTATTAGTTTTGAATAGGATGATGATAAAGCAGCCATCAACGAGTCAAAACATCACATCACATTTTCAGAAGCCAGCACTGTATTTGCGGATGAAAATGCCATTTTGTTTGACGATCCCAATCATTCACAAGAGGAAGAAAGGTTTATGATGTTGGGGCTAAGCGATCACGCAAAAATGTTAATTGTATGTCATTGTTATCGCGGTATGGATGATGTTATTCGTATTATCTCCGCCAGAAAAGCAACCAAGAATGAAACAACTCAATACTACAAAATTAACGAAAGGTGGTAAGTCAATGGAAAAGGAATACGATATCGAAAAATTAAATCCCAGAAAAAATCCCTATGCAAAGCGTGTAAAAAAGCAGATTACTATTAACATTGATGGTGATACCATTGATTTCTTCAAGGCAAAATCAGAAAAATGTGGTATTCCCTATCAAACACTAATTAATCTGTATTTGTCAGATTGCAAAGAGCAAAACAGAGAATTGGAATTAAAATGGAACTAGCCCAACATTGTACAAGGATGTCAGCAATGCCGACATTCTTGTTTGTTTATAGAGGATAAATTCAAAAATAGGAGAAACGCTGTAAAATCAACGTTTCTCCTACTCTTAAATTGATGCTGGTGGCCGGACTTGAACCGGCACGGAGTTGCCCCCGAGGGATTTTAAGTCCTAGACCAGCAATACCATCTTTACGACATGAATAGAAATAACCGGAATACAATATCCCCTTAAATATCCATTCTATCAACAATTTTGTGCAAAATCCCCCGAAATATCATAGTTCTAAACTGAGTTGAAAAAATGCCTTTCAAATTACATTTGGAGGGATACTATCCGAATTTTGTTTGGGACTGTGCCATATCAGTTTCAGTTCACTGCCATGACAAATATTGAGGAGGATGTCAATCATGGATTACCAAATTGAAATTAAACAAATCGTGGATTACCCACGCTGTCGTATTTACAGAAGCTTTTTTAGAGATCTTATGGAAGATAGGAACATCCGGACAAACGGAAGTTCCTATCTTTTTTATTACATGGTCCTTTGCTCGTTTGCGAACTTCAGAAGCTCCAACAGGCGCATTGAGGGAATCTCCTATTTAATCAGTCCTGGAGAATGGATCTGCACACTTTCGGAACTCTCCGACTGGTTTCGTGTCCGTTTCCAACATCAGGCACTGGCAATACTCGACTATCTCCAGGCTGAACATTACATCTCCTACTGTAAGCTGGCCCGCGGAAATCTTATCAAGTTTACTATTTCTGACTGGAAAGAGAATAACACTTGGCTGGAATATAACTATCCCTGTGCGAAAGACATAGGGTTTTTCTTTTTCCCGATTTCCATTGCACACGAACTTATCAGTCTTGGACGCTGTTCAGAAATGGACATCGTACTGGATCTGTGGCTCCATGCCATTTACAACGATACCCAGATCCAGGGATCGGACATCGGACCAGTCGTATATTTTCGTAACTCCACTAAAAATCCACTCATAAGCTATTCTGATCTCTCTTCGAGATGGGGGATATCCAAGGCTTCGGTCAGTAGGCTTTTGAATAAACTGCAGGGAATCGGCTACTTATCACTGGTATCCTTTAGCGGCAGGCACGGTAGTGTCATCTACTTGTGCAATTACCTATCCACCATGTTCGCAATCAGCGACGTAATGATTGATAAAGAGGAGGTCTCCATGACATTCAAAGTACCTATCCACATTCCTGATGACAATTCCGTTCTGGATAATACATCTATCCGGGAGGAGCAGATTGTTATTGATGCATCCGTAAACAGCGTTTCAGACAAGATCTCTAGCGTTTCAGAATCGCACATTCGCGCAGTCATAAAAAAAGTAGCCGGAATCCTTGCTACACAAGGGCTTTCCTGTTGTGAATGTCCCAAAACAGTATATAAATTATATAGCTTATCAGACTGCAAGGGATCTGAATTAAATTACTATCTATCCATCAGTTGTCCCGATGGCAAGACACATTATCGTTTTGAAATAGCACTCCACCCGTTGGATGTAGCCAGAACAGAACCTGGTACTACCACTCCGGAAGGGAGGCTTGCCTGATGAACACCAAAAAGAAATATGCAACCGTGGAAGATAATCCGTTATACCACGATACCTGGGCGTTATTAAAAAACTACCGCGATGCGGTCTGGAACCTGGAGCTTGCAGTACAGCAGGTTCGCAACACCTTTGAACTGGAATATGACACCACCATAGAAGAGTTCTTGGAATCTGTGTATGCTGCAGGTGCCAGTTTGGATGGAACCGATATCGAAAATTATGCCAAAAGCATAGCACGCAGCAAGAAGATGTTGGATCTGCTAAACAATGCCGTAGATACTCTGAGAAGCAAGCATAAACACGGCGAACAGTACTACTGGATTTTGTATTACACTTACCTCTGCCCCCAACAATTGCAGAATATTGAAGAGATTGTTGAAAGCTTACGGCCACACATTTTGAATATCTCCAGGCGTACCTATTACCGGAAACGTCCGGAAGCGGTGGAGGCTTTAAGTGCTGTTCTCTGGGGATACACAAATAAGGACTGCCTGAAGGTGTTAAACCAGTTTTTCCCAACAAATAAGCCGCAGTCATAAAACTGACACAGCTTTGTGCCAACACTGGCACTGTTATGCGATTTACATGGAATTTTGCCACCGTTATAATGGATACTGATCAATCACACTCAAATTTTATCTCACACGGGAGCCGGTCATCTTTGGATACCGGCTCTTTTTGTGTCAGAACAGGAGGAACCTTACGTGAAACGAAAGCAAACAAACCTTTACCCCCAGCTTGTTATCGGGTTGGGTGCAGCCGCTTACTTCTTTGTCTTACTGTCAGATCCGGTTCTAGCTACTGATATGTGGACCAAAGCAGAAGACATTATGAAAGATGTCTATACTAAAATCCTTGGTATATCCACCATTGCCGCCATTGTCACAGCCTCAACCGCACTGCTTCTTATGAACTTTTCAAAATCCGGGAAAACCGTGGACGAATCCAGGGCATGGCTCAAACGGATTGCGATTACCTGGTGCATCCTAAATGGTCTGGGTTTCATCATGGCCTATGTATCTCCGTTCTTTGCAGGTGGCAAGTGGACAAGCTAGGAAAGGAGGCTCTGAGCCATGGGTATATTAGACGGCATTGTAGAATGGGTCTCAGAGCAGGTCATGAATGCCCTGGATCTCATTACCACATCAGTCCTTGGTACTTTGGGCTGTGACATGAATACCTTTCTGCGTTTCTTCCCGGCAGCCGAAACCATGTACAGTATTTTTGTTGCCACAGCCGTTGGGCTGGTCCTTCTTAACTGGATCTGGCAGTTATTTAAGAACTTTGGGCTGATTGCCGGGGTAGAAGCCGAGGATCCGGTGAAATTAAGTATCCGATCGGTGTTGTTTATCGGCCTCATTTATTACTGCGATGAAATTACAGATCTTGTACTGTCCATCGGAGGCACTCCCTACGACTGGATCCTGACTTCAGAGTTGCCAGCACTAAACTTCGCAGATTTCAACGCAGTCCTGATTACCATTTTAACTGTCATCTCAAATGGAAGTATCGGCATCATCGCACTGATCCTGCTTTTAGTTCTTGCATGGAACTATATCAAGCTGTTATTTGAGGCTGCAGAACGGTATGTTTTACTGGGGGTTATTATATATACCGCCCCGATTGCATTTGCCTGCGGTGCTTCAAAGTCTACTTCCAACATCTTTTCTTCCTGGTGTCGGATGCTTGCAGGGCAGGTGTTTTTGCTCATTATGAATGCCTGGTGCTTAAAACTATTTACATCCATGGTTGGTTCGTTCCTGTCGAATCCGCTATTTTTGTAGGAGGTCTCAATGAAACGATTAAAGAATACCCTGATCCTTGGCATCACCCTCTATTATCTTATACCGCTATCTGTCATGGCAGTAACCCCGGAGGAAGTAGCTGCGGTTGGAAAAGAGCAATCGGCTGCCGGAGTATTCATCTGGTTCCTATGCGCGATTGCTTTTCTAAAGGTCAGCCAGAAAATCGACTCCTTTATGGCATCTCTCGGAGTCAATGTGGGACGTACCGGTGGATCCATGATGGCTGAACTTATGATTGCTGCCAGGGGAATCACTTCCGTAAAATCGCTCCAGGGAGGTTCCTTTTTCCGCGGTGGTTCCATCCAGGGCGGTTCGGTACAAAACCAGGCTTCCTTTTTATCCGGAGGACTTGTGGGTGCCGTCGGCAGGCATATTACCCAGAGTACTGTTAATACCATGACCGGACACACATCCAATCCGATCAGCCGGAAAATCTATGAATCCTCCCTTAACAAGGGCGGAGCCTTTGCAAACAATATCACAGCTGCGATTGCCCAGGGCAGTATGAATATGACCGGCAGTATGCAGGGGGAGCAGGCAGCAAAAGCTCTCTCCTCCTACATGGGTCATGTCGGAAAAGAGGATGCACCAAGCTTTTCCGGCGTTGAGATTGGCGGTGGACGCATCATGGGTACGGAAACCTCCATTGCGCATCCAAACGGTGACAGCTTTGGAATGTATAGTTCCGAGCAATATATGACACCGAGGGGTAATTACGATACCGTAACCATGCAGGATAACTCCGTTTGGTACAGGCAGTATGCCGCCCCCACCGTAGAGAAGACTCCTTATATGACACCCACAGGTGAGATTGCATACCATGAGACGGTTGTAAGAAGACTCCCAGATATGCCAAAACGGAAGGATAAAGTGTAATGGCAAAAGAAGAAAAGAACACCCTGTCCAACATTGCAAGTGCGGCATCTATGGCAAAAGGCGCAATAAAAACCGGTAAAGCCATTGCCAATATTGCAAAAGGAGCTTCTGCGGGACCGTATGGAGCTCTTGCTGCCGGACTGTGGGAAAGCCGGCATCTAATCTCAAAAATTGTGCTTGCCGTAGGTGCATTGCTGTTAATCCCGGTGCTCTACCTGTCACTGCTACCCTCTCTGATTTTTGGTGCAGAGGGCATGGATACTGCCTCTAAAGATGTCTTGAATGACAATTCCAAGATCATGCAGAATATCGAGTCCATTGAATCCCGGGTGGAAGCAGCACTACGGGAAAAACATGACGAGACGATCCATGCGATTGAAGTATGCGCAAGCGGTTTAGGTCTCCATCATGAATACAGCATCACTGACGATTTTTCGGACCGCATTATCTATGAAAGTACTCTTCTCATATCACAATACTGTGCTTCCGAGAATGATTATAGAAACATTAAGGTAAGCAGGCTGGTGTCACAGATCAAAAGCCGGGCATCCACTCTGTTTACCTATACGGAAAATGTAACAGAACGTGAAGAAACAGACGGACGCGGCAAAAAATATACCGTTTATCATCACGAATACGTCATAGTGTATGCCGGAATGGATTATTTTGCAGACACTGTTTTTTCATTAACTGACGAGCAGAAAGAACTGGCGGCTGACTATGCTGCAAACCTTCATCTGTTTTTATTTGATACCGTCTACAAGGTAGACATCAATGAAGATCTTTCTCCCGGCAAAACCGGTGTCGATGCTGTGGACATTGCGCTTACTAAGCTTGGGACACCTTACAGCCAAGTACTCCGCAATGAAGAGGGCTATTTTGATTGCAGTTCTTTCACCCATTATGTATACGAACAGTGCGGCATCAACTTATCCTATGAAGGATCCGATACCGCAGCTTCCCAGGGACGCTACATCGTAGAAAACAATATGGCTATCTCCTACGATATGCTATCACCAGGAGATCTGGTCTTCTATTCCTTTGAGGTGAATAACAGATATATGAATATCAGCCATGTCGGGATCTATGCCGGAGATGGCAAGATCATTGATGCTTCCCTCAGTAAGAAAAAAGTGGTCTACCGCCCCATTTACAGTACCAGCAATATCGTTCTGTGTGGGCGGCCCTATCAATAACCCGAAAGGAGTAATTTCATGCAACCAAATAATGATGAGAATGATGTCTATATCATTCCCCCGAACTTTATAGATACCGGCACGGTTCTTGGTGGATCCGTAAAACTCCGTAATGCCGTGGAAGCCCTGGGTCTGGTCCTTATGATTGGATTTCCGGTATTTCATCTGCCGTTTTCCTTAACGACACGCATTATCATTGCCTGCATCACCGTGCTTCCGGCAGCCCTGTTTGCTATCATTGGTATCGGCGGGGAAAGCCTGACAGAGTTTTTGTTTCATTTCATTATATTTTTGAAGAAGAAAAGAATTGTCGGAGCTGGTGAACCCACAAAAGAAAAGGATATTTCCGATTCCAGACCGAAGAAACGCTCCAAACCCAAAAAAGAGAAGTTTGCAGAAGAATTTGGCAAAGAAGAAAAACATTCCCCTAAAAAAAGAGAGAACGCACGATCCACTGCAACCGATAAACAGACAGAATACCACTACTTAAACCCCGTTGCCGACTATCTGCCGATTGAGAAAATCGAAAACGGCATTATCTACACGAAAGACCACCGCTATGTAAAACTGATCGAGGTCGAGCCTATCAATTTTTTGCTACGAAGCAGTAGAGAACAGCGCAACATTATCTACTCCTTTGTCAGCTTCCTTAAAATCAGTCCGGTGAAACTTCAGTTCAAGGTACTTACGAAGAAAGCGGATATTAACAAACATCTCGCAGCCATTGAGGATGATATCAGTAAAGAAACCGATGAACGCTGTATAGCCCTGCAAAAAGATTATAAAAATCTGATCAAGCGCATCAGTTCCAAAGACGCCATAACAAGGCGTTTTTTTATTGCTTTTGAATATGAACCCCAAGCTGGTACCAGTAGGAAAGATATGGAAACCGAAGCTATCTCTGCATTGACCACGGTAGCACGCACCGCAAAAAATTACCTGAAGCAGTGTGGTAATGATGTCATCACACCGGAGGATGATAATGAACTGGCAACGGATGTACTCTACAATCTGCTTAACCGTAAGACCAGTAACCGTATCCCATTAAGCACCCGGATCAATGAGGTCATCGGACAATATATCACAAACGGCAGGGCTGATGACATCGACCATATCCCTGCAATGGAATTTGCCTCCCCTGCATCCATTGACTTTACGCACTCCGGATATCTTTTTATGGATGGCATTTACCACGCTTATCTCCTGATCCCAAGTTTCGGGTACCGGGCTCAGGTGTGCGCCGGATGGATTTCCCTCCTTGTCAATGCCGGAGAAGGAATTGATGTAGACCTTTTCTTTGACAGACAGCCTAAAGATAAGATCCAGCAAAAGTTAGGACAGCAGCTTCGTATCAACCGTTCCAAAATAAAGGATACTTCCGACACCAACTCTGATTTTGATGATCTGGATAGCGCCATCCGCTCAGGATACTTTCTAAAGGAAGGTCTTGCCAACGAGGACTTTTATTACCTGAACATCTTAATCACCATTACCGGAGAAAGTGTGGAGGAACTGGAATGGCGCATTGCAGAGATGAAAAAGTTACTGCTGTCCCAGGATATGGATGTTCTTACCTGCAGTTTCCGTCAGGAACAGGCTTTTTTGTCCTCTCTCCCCATCGTCCATCTGGAAAAAAGTCTGTTTGAAAAATCAAAGCGTAATGTACTAACAAGCGGAATTGCCAGCTGCTATCCCTTCACTTCGTATGAAATGTGCGATGACAATGGAATCTTACTGGGGGTGAACAAACACAATAATTCCCTTATTATTGTGGACATTTTCAACTCCCGGATCTACAAAAATGCGAATATGGCAATCCTTGGTACCTCCGGAGCCGGGAAAACCTTTACCTTACAGCTCATGGCACTTCGGATGCGAAGAAAAAATATCCAGGTATTCATCATCGCTCCCCTGAAAGGACATGAGTTTCGCAGGGCCTGCAACAATATTGGTGGAGAATTTATCCAGATCAGCCCTGCCTCCAAAAACTGTATAAATATCATGGAAATCCGAAAAATTGATTCCTCTGCCAATGACCTGATTGACGGCTCCTCCCAGGACAAGTCCTTACTTGCAGCCAAGATCCAGAAGCTCCATATTTTCTTCTCGCTCCTGATTCCGGATATGAGCCATGAGGAAAGGCAGCTTTTGGATGAATCCCTGATCCAGACCTATAACAAAAAGGGCATCACTCACAATAATGACAGTCTCTGCGATCCCAAAGATCCTTCGCATTACAAGGAAATGCCGGTACTTGAGGATGTCTACAATATCTTGATTGAGAATGCCGATACCAGGAGACTTGCAAATATTATGAACAGGCTTGTTCATGGATCTGCTTCCACTTTTAACCAGCAGACCAACGTAAGCCTCGAAAACAAATATACCGTACTGGATATCTCAGAGCTTACCGGAGATCTCCTTACGGTCGGAATGTTCGTTGCCTTAGATTATGTCTGGGATAAAGCCAAAGAAGACCGTACTGCGGAAAAATCCATCTTCATTGATGAGGTATGGCAGCTTATCGGTTCTGCGTCCAACCACCTCGCAGCAGAATTTGTCGTTGAGATTTTCAAGATCATCCGTGGCTACGGCGGATCTGCAATCTGCGCCACCCAGGATTTAAACGACTTCTTTTCCATGGAAGACGGCAAATACGGAAAAGGAATCATCAACAACTCCAAGACCAAGATCATCTTAAATCTGGAAGATGAGGAGGCCATCCGTGTGCAGAATATCCTGCACCTGTCAGAAGCAGAAACCATGGCAATCACCCATTTTGAACGCGGCAACGGCCTGATCTCTACCAACAACAATAACGTGACCGTGGAGTTCAAGGCCTCCGAGCTCGAAAAAGAGCTGATCACCACCGACAGAGAAGAGTTAAAACGGCTGTTGGAACGGGAGAAACAACGGCACCATTTACCCGATGCCGGTTAATACGTATATATTACATATTTAATATGTAGAAACAAAATCACGATAATACGTATTTAGTACATACAGAATACGTATAAACACAAAGGAGAGACCATGCATCAGATATATCAGCAGGAAGAAAACATTCTTTCAAAACTTAACAGTCTGCTTGCCATGTACCGCTGTCTGCATTTTTCGCAGCTATGCCGCATTTTCCCAGAGCTTTCCATAACACAGCTTACCCTTCTGTTAAAGAAGCTTGTGCGAAAGGGTCGGATCTTTCTGGATTCCAAAAAGGACCTGGTCTATTATGCCGGTATCACTGAAGCAAACCCTGCCATTCTCTCTTCCTTCTGGGTACTTTTGGATTTTTACCCGGAAGTCAACTACCACACAGTTTCTGACTATCCGGTAACGCTTAGTTTTACTGCCACGGATGATTGTTTCGATGTGATATTCATTCCCTTGGAAAAGGAACAGATCCTTAATCAGGCACTTTCTTTCTACAAAGAGGGATACCCTAAGCGCATCGTTGTCGTCGAAAATGTAACACAAATATCTCTACTATCCATTCCCGGTACCATTGGATACTGCACGGTATCGGGAGAGGGACAGATTACCTATTATACCTCTAAGGAGTAATTATTTCATGGATCGACCTACTTATTTAACCAAACTTGCTTCCATTGAACAGGAACTACCAAAACTTGCAAACACCCTGAATGCCATGAAGATCACAGATACCGTATCCTACGGAAAAATCTATGAGGAACTCAGCCTGGATGCTGCACAGCGAGCAGAAAAAATCACCTGTTCCTTACGAAGTCTTATCTTTGCAGCAAACCTGGTGTCCAAACCGATGCTTCTTAAAAAAGCAGCGGACATCCAGGGAATCACCATTACACACTCTAGTGGAATCGTTCAGGTCACGCTTCCGGGGCTCATGCCAAAGAAAGCTAAGTATTCTAACACAGCGTACCTAACGGATCCTTTATATACTGCGTTTGAGCTTTATGTAAAGGAGCATCCTCTTCCACACTTTAAGGACTGTGTAGTAAGTTTTTTGCATATCTATGATGCCTCACTGTCCGCAAAAAGAGTACGGGACTATGACAATCTGGATTCCCAGGAATGCAAGCGGATACTGGATACTGTCGCCTGTTTCTTACTTACCGATGACAGCGGTATTTTTTGTGATACTTTCCATAGAACAGAATTTGGCAATAAAGATGCTACCATTCTCACCATCATGGAAAAAGAACAGTTCCCGGAATGGCTTTTGGAGCAGAAAAATGTGCAAAATAACCTGTCGGATTTTTAGTTCTTTTCCACCTGTAAAAATCCGATACAGATAAGCTGACCGCGCATCCGCTCTGTTTTGGGCTTTCTTGTGTCTAACCCACTTCCGGTTTTACCGGAGTTTCAGTCTGGTATGGTAAAATCTGCGCACTACAACTACAAAAAGGAGAACTCCATGGACACTTCATCAAAAGCGTATAAACTGCTGTCCCTGATCGCCATATCCGGGGAGTGCAGTAAAGATGTATACCCTTTTTTATACCTAACGGACAGCTACAACGAAAAGCTGATGACCAGATTAAAGAGTGACGGTCTTATCAAGATCCATTATAAAGACAAGCTACGTGGAATCCGTTTAACTCACAGAGGGAAAAATCTCTTACTCTCACTATCTCCAGCTCGGTTCTCGTATTATCTTACTGGCAATAGTGAAACCAACAGACCCAGGAGTGATACACCAAGAAGACTAAGACTTCAGCAAGGCTCCCTAATTCATGCCATGCTAATGCACGCCGAAATTCCTTTGTATCCGGATGAAAAGCCGGCTCTTTTTTTCGGAAATCCAGTGGATTCTGCCAAAATTACTTATCCACTCTTTTACGGTGCCAGAGAATGGAAGGAACTGGGGGCAGAAACAATCAAAATCAACACTTCCAGATCCCTGGGAATCCTGCTGTGTGAGGATACTCTGTATGTCCTTTACTTTACCGGCGACCACCCGATCAAATGGGAATACCGGACGGAACTACGGTTGAAAGCATTCCTAAACTATCACCTGCAGCATGATATGTTTCCCGGACTATACCTTCAGAATACGGATTATCCTATAAAAGCACTCTTCATTGGTAACCCCATGAAAAGTGCTGTGAAGCTCATGGAAAGTAATGGCGGATTTCAGAAAAGCTACTTCTATCTGGACGGAAGTTTTGACTATATGCACTTCGTTCCAGTCTCTATGGAAGGAATAACTATGCTTAAGTTGCTGAGCAACCATGCGCTTCAAAGCGCTCTGGATACCCTGCTTCTTTCGGATCTGGCACCAGCGAACCCGGATCTTGGTCTTACCCATGATGCTGTAAAAGGAGTCTCTCCGGTTCTCTTATCTTACAATTTTGATATGCTCCGAATTTCCAGATTTAAGACAGCGCTCTCCTTCCATGGAATCACCGGACACCTGATCTGCTTCGACTTCCAGAAAGAAGTTCTGCAGTCTTATTTTGGAAACCTCGCAACCCTTGAAACCATTGATCTTGCCAAATTTGAAAGGAGGTTTTTACACTGAAGTTATCCGATAAACAAAAAAAGCTGCTTTGCGCTCTCCTTGTCATACCAGTGTTGATAACAGCTCTACTCTATGCCGGAGGATACATCGCTCAGTTTCTCTATCACTACAACACCTGGGTATCTGCCGGAGGTACACCGGGAGACGGTTCCTCTCCTCCCCTTCCGGATGCTTCCATTTTCTCCTGTCTGCAGGCACTTACCATCTTCCCTTACAGTCGGTATGGGATTTTTTTATGCCTACTTATTGCTATCCTGCTCATCATCGTGGTGATGCGCATGGGAATCGAGGGGAAAGGGACCCTGGATAAGGAGCGGAATTTTTCCTATTCTGAGAAGGGGACTTATGGGACCAGCGGCTACATGACACCGGAGGAATTTCGCAATGTCCTAAATCTTACTTCCGATATCCGCCGTAGCACCGGCATTATTTTAGGGACCCTGGAAAACAAAATCGTATGTCTCCCTGAAAGCTCGCCCTATAACCGCAATGTTGCTGTCTTTGGGGCCAGTGGCTCCATGAAAAGCCGCGCCTACGCAAGAAATGTCCTATTCCAGTGCGTTGGCCGTGGGGAAAGTCTCATTGTCACGGATCCCAAGTCTGAATTATACGGTGATTTTGCTCTTTACTTGGAGCAGCATGGCTATACGGTGCGGGTATTTAACCTGATTCACCCGGAAAATTCCGACAGTTGGAACTGCTTATCCGAGATTGATGGTCAGGATACCATGGCACAGCTCTTTTGTGATGTCATCATAAAAAATACGTCCTCAAAAAATGAAACCAGGTTCTGGGCGGATGCAGAACTGAACATCCTGAAAGCTGCAGTATTGTATGTATATTATGGATTTCCTCCGGAAGCCAGGAACTTTGGGCAGGTATATAAGCTTCTTACTCTGAATACTGAGGAGGAACTCTGCAGTCTCTTCAATATGCTTCCTAACACACATCCAGCAAAATACCCGTACTCAATCTTTAGAAGGGCCCAGGAAAGTGTTAGGAACGATGTAGTAAGTGGTCTGGGTATCAGGCTTCAGGTCTTCCAAAATGAGCTGATCCGCCAGATCACCGGTCATAACGAGATTGACTTAACACTCCCCGGCAAAGAGAAATGTGCTTATTTCTGCATCACTTCCGATCAGGATTCGACCTTTGACTTCTTATCCAGCCTGTTTATGAGTTTCGTATTTATCAAGTTAGTACGCTTTGCAGATGAGCAGGAAGGAAGCCGTCTTCCGGTGCCAGTACATATTCTGGCAGATGAGATTGCAAACGGTGGCTGTACCATTGCAGATCTCACAAAAAAGATCAGTACTATCCGTTCCAGGCGATTATCCATCAGTTGTATTTTCCAAAATCTGCCTCAGATGCAGAACAGATATCCGGATAACCAGTGGCAGGAAATTATTGGTAACTGTGATACACAGCTATTCTTAGGCTGTACCGATCAGCTCACCGCCGAATTTATCTCCGATAGATCCGGAGATGTCAGTGTAGATGTATCCAGCAAGTCCAAGCAGCTTAATACCCTACGTATTACGGATTATTCCCCGCAGTATAAAGAAACAGCGTCCGTTGGGAAGCGGAAACTTTTAACCCCGGACGAGGTTCTACGCCTTCCCTTAGATCAGGCTCTTATTATCTTACGTGGACAAAAGATTCTAAAGGTCGGCAAATATGATTTTTCGCTCCATCCAGAAAGTAAAAAGCTGCAGTACGTAAAGGCTACAGCCCATGTTCCGGCATGGAAGGCGCAAAACAAACAAGAATGGTCTGTTCCCAAGCAAACTGTCACACAGGTGGCTTCCAAGGAGGCTGCCCAGAAACTACAACCCAAAATCGTCATGGCGGACAAAGCATCCATCATGTCAAATTAAAGAAAAGGAGAACCTATTATGCCTAAAAAAACTGAAGAATTAGTAACTACAAACGAAACGGTGGCTGCCGAAACAGTCCCTGAGAGAAAGCTTTCCGCATCCTCTATTCTCACAATCTCTGCGGACGCAGAAATAGAAACGCCGGAGTCCGTTGAAGATGCCAACTGGCATGAACTGCAGAATGCCTACCGGACAAAGAAAATTCTCGCCGGTACGCTCGGCGGTATCGAAAAGCTGGAGACCGGTGGAACTATTGCTGTTGTGTACTATAAAGATCTGCGCATTGTAATTCCCTTAACAGAAATGATGATTGAATTGAAAGAAGATGCCTCTTCAAACTATGGTGACATCATTAACAGACAGAATAAGATCCTTGGCAATATGCTCGGTGCTGAGATTGACTTCCTGATTAAAGGAATCGACACCAAGACCAAATCCGTAGTTGCCAGCAGAAAAGATGCTATGCTCAAGAAACGGCAGATTTTCTATCTTCCGGATGCAAATGGCATCACCCGAGTATGCGAAGGACGTATCGTTCAGGCCAGAGTTATTGCTGTCGCTGAAAAGACTGTCCGCACTGAGATCTTTGGTGTGGAATACTCAATCCCTGCTAGGGATCTCTCCTACGACTGGATGGGGGATGCCACAGAAAACTACCATGTAGGTGACCAGATCTTAGTCCGTATCACAAGCATTTCCATATCCTCTGTTACTGACATTTCTGTAAAAGCGGATGTTAAAAGTGTCCTTGGCAATACCAGTGTAGAAAATCTGCAGAAATGTAAGGTTCAGGGCAAATATATCGGTACCATTACAGACATTCATAAAGGCACCGTCTTTATAAGACTTAATATTGGAGTAAATGCGATTGCCCACAGCTGCTATGACTCAAGACTCCCCGGAAAGAAGGATGAAGTCAGCTTCGTGGTGACCCGGATTGATTCAGAACGGAATGTGGCTGTTGGACTGATTTCAAGAATTGTAAAGCAAGTTATTTAAATATCTGAGCCTAATAGCTAATACTATTAGGCTCTATATTAATAAGATTTTGAAACTTTTTTATAAAAACATCACACAATACACATGGACAAGCAAAAAATTATGATGTATAACATAGTATAAGTAAACTCACATTGAACCATCTAGATTAATCATTAGCAATCAGATATAAATAGAAATTTTGACGATATATTGAATTTTTTGACAAATTATGGTATATTAAATATAGAAAGGAGGATCTTTAAAATGGCTAAAGATATTGATCACTGAGTAACTGCAAACGATAAAGGAGGTGAGTCCAATGTGGGTTTTCATACAAACGCATATTATTTCAGGATTAGTACCAGGAATAATTTCTGGCTTGATTGCATCATTAATATTTGCTCTTTTTTTATTACTCATAAAGCCCAAGGTTAAAGTTGCCTCAAAAATTGCCAGAACAAATGGAGATAATGAAGTTTCAATTATTCGTGTAAAGGTAGTTAATCACACATGGGCAATGTTGACAAATATAAAGTATGCACTTTATTATTGTAACGTGCATGATGATGGAATCAGCAATGTCGTAGAAATACCCCCAAGAAAATCACCTATGTCATATATTGCTCGGCACAACAGTAGTGACGATGATGCTGATTACGCTGTACGTTTTTCTTATGAACTAGATAACCAAAAATACCCAGTAGGCGGGAATAAAAAGCTTTTATTTATTTTTATTGCTGATCATTCGTTTTCAAATACAACAGTATGTATAAAAAAAGAATATTATGATAGCGATATAATTGATGGCATCTACCAAATTGGTGATTCTACAAAAATTATAAGCAATCATCCCGAATCTTAATGTGTAATTAATATTGTTTTATAAACAACAGAAATAAAGACGGAAAGCTTGTGAATAAGTTTTCCGTCTAATTATTTAAAAAGCTATTTAGGCTAGTGTAATAGCCTCATCCATACCTCACATTTGGCTTTGTCATTTTCTGTATCATCTCCATTCATTATAATAAATATAGTAACGCAATTTCCTAATGTGACATTTTCTCGTTTCTTCCGCTTCAATATGCTCAAATACTATAGGCATACTGTCAAAAACTGTTGACGTAAACGTTTAATCGTAAACGTCAAATCCTGCGCCTTGGCTAATTAGTCTTTTTATGCCACATTCTAAATGACACGAAAAAACTATTAGTTTTTTAGAGAAGGCTAAATCGCATGGACCAATTAACTCACACTGTCCGCAGGTCGAACTGGATAAACATCATTCGACAGTGCCAGAACAGACCGGCAGGCACTACGGCAAAGCAGTGGCTTGCTGAAAACGATATTTCTGAAAAATCTTACTATTACTGCCTCCAAAAGATCCGCCGGGAAGTCTGTGTGTGAACAGGAGGGACTCCAGGAAGTCACCTGTCCGTCTGAATTTTCTTTGTAGAAGTCCAAATAAAAACTGCAGTAGACACTGTACCGATGCAAACTTTGCACCTTGGATTTTAATTTCTTTTTTTAATTATTCATAAAATTTAGTTTCCAATTGTTGTCGATTACTCTTTATATATATCATAGCAACTGCAGAAGCTAAAATAAAAAAGAGAGGTTATTATATGGCTATTGTAAAAGTAAATCGCAGTGGAAAATCTTACCCTATTTACAAGGAAAACAATGCGGATGAACAGATTGGTACCTTGTATAACAACGAACTTTTTACATGGAAATCTGCATGGGAAGGAAATACCGCCGGCTATTCTTATCAGGCAATTTCTTTCCGTGCGAGTGATGGCTCATTGGCGCACGGTTGGATTGCTGCCAGTGAAAGTGACAAGGTATTGGCAAACAATATCTGTTCCCTTGCCAAGTTTACTAAAAAAATCAACAATAAAACCTATTATGGTTTCAAAATGCGTCGTTCTGAAGAATTATTTGATCGCTCTGGAAACGCTCTTATCGGGAAATTAGCATTTAAGGATCGCTGCATTCTGTGCGAAAGCTCAACAGCTGGTGCATCTCACCCGGAGTGGTTATCAGTTATCTACCTGGAAACAGGAATCGGAACCGGCGAATATGAAAGAATTGTTTCCAATTCAAATGCTTTTGTTGATCTTGGTTATACTAAAGGATCTGATTTTTCTTCCAATGCTTCTTTAATTGGTTCTATTTGATTATGACTAAGTAGGGTACAGCGTTATTTGCTGTACCCTCGTATAAAACATTCATAATTTAAATTATGTGAAGTTTCAAATGGATCAAATTCCCCTAATTAATATATGTTTACATTCGCACTGTTTTTTCTTTTTCTATATTAGATTTACAAATCACATTATTAAAGGAGACGAAATTTATTATGGATGAAATGGTTAAGCAAACTCAAACATGGCTCAACAAAACTTATTGCGGATCAGCCGGATATACTCCATTTTCAGAAAACGAACTTGATGGAATTACCGGACAAGGTACTTTTAAGCGCTTAATTCAAGGACTACAGATTGAACTAAATAAAATATATGGATGTTCACTCACTGTCGATGGAAGTTTCGGAAATGCAACCATAAATGCACTTCCGCCCACAATTGCAATAGGATATTCATATAAAAATATTGTAAAAATAATTCAGGGTTCTTTTTGGTGTAAAGGTTACTCTGCGGGTCCAATTGATGGTATTTATGGAGTTTCTGTTGAAAATGCAGTAAAACAATTTGAAAATGATGCCGGCCTCACCTCGACAGGAGTAATAACACCAATTATTCTGCAGGGCATAATGAACACCGACGCATACTTTTATGCAGGCGATTCAGGCACCTTACCCTATTATCAGCACTTAGTGCAAAAAGCCATGAATCAAAAATACGGCTCGTTCTTTGGATTAGTAGCGCCAAATGGTATATGGGAACGGAAATCTCATAAAATGCTTATAAAATGTTGTCAAAAAGTGTGGAACATTACTTCTCCTGATGGAATTTGGGGAAATAACACACAGTCCAAAGCCCCTACTTTAAGCATAAATAATGGTTCTTCAAACCAAACATCAATTATTCTTCTCCAGTGGGCTCTTACTATCAACGGATACTATACTGGTACTTTTTCTGGTATATTTGATGTAAATTTAAAAGATTCGGTTTTTCGGTTTCAAGAATTCATGTGTATCGGCGCAGATGGAATTGCAGGCAAAGGAACTTGGGCCTCTCTTCTAAGTAGCAAAGGTGATACTAATCGAAATGTCAAAGCACTCGATACCGCTACCAGACTCACTACTAGTGTTCTAAATCTTTTAAAATCCCAGGGATACACTGACATTGGACGTTATTTAACAAATGCGACCACCGGTTTGGATAAAAAGCTCACACTGGAAGAGCTAGCGGATATCAGCAACGCTGGATTCAATACTTTTTTTATCTACCAAACTTCAGGTAATAACGAAGGTTATTTTTCACTCAATGGGCAGGGACTTCGAGATGCTTCTCTTGCTAAGATTGCTGCACAAAAATTGTACATTCCATACGGGACAACTATCTATTTTGCTGTCGATTTTGATGTTAAAACTGCATTTATTGAACAATATATTGTGCCTTATTTTAGAGAACTAAAGCTCAGTATAAGTGGTCTTTACCAAATTGGTGTGTATGGGCCTCGAGCAGTTTGCAATGCTCTTGCAAAAAAGGGATTAACACGGTACAGCTTCGTAGCAGATATGTCTAGCGGATTTACTGGTAACATTGGGCAGCCTATGCCCATAAATTGGGCTTACGAGCAAATTAGCGAGGTTACAACTGGCGGTATTGGAA
>ULWD01005185.1_pt1 | contig 18459 bp, 18 predicted proteins | sample 1960011 | NCBI WGS metagenome assembly ULWD01 (sample SAMEA4835803, study PRJEB28245) | human gut metagenome | biome: gut microbiome; material: fecal sample | place: Denmark | collected 2008 | reverse complement strand
GCCTGCCGTATTTTTGCCACGTCGGATTACAGATATATATATGATTCATCTGATATTATAGTTGCAACATACTCTTCCGGTGGTTCTCTTGTAGGCACCTCGGATAATGGCGAGATACTTCATCCTATGTTATACGGCAATAACCGTACCTTCTTCATTGAAACCGAATCCGCTTACATACTGAAAGACAGTGATGATGATCAGGTAGAAAAATTTTCAAAAGACACCTGTACATTGGAAGGTTCTTCAAATTATGGTTTTGTTATAACAAAAGATGGTGCAGGCACCGTATACTCATTAAAAGGCAAAAAGCTTTACACGGACTTAACGGTTACAGACAAATTATACATTGATGATAATACATATCTTGCCAATATTTATGGTCATCTTGTTCCTCTTGATATAAACGAAACTATATCCTATCAGTCAGAAAAAGGCTTTTGTTTGACCGAGAACCAGTCAGAAGGAAAAATATACATAAAAGATTCTTCAAATACTTTAAGCGAATATAATACCACAGATTTTATTAGTCTTCTGCATACGGACAATGACAGTATTTTCCTGGTAAAGACCACTAATGGTCTTTTCAATATAAACGGAAATGCAATTAAATCTGCCACTGAAGAATAAAAATATCCCCAATGCCATTATCTGACATTGGGGATTTGTTTACCATTGTTCCATCACCTTATTTAAAAGGTCACTTCTTAATTGTCCGCAATATGAACATACTTTCTTATCAACGGAATTCTCATGCCCGCAGGCTTCGCATTTCCAGACTGACGGAACGTCCTCTGACTTAGGTGTTTCTTTTTTGCTTTCAGCTTTAACAGCATTATCTTTAATAACTGTTTCCTTGTTATCCGTAGCCTCTGTTACAACTGTTTCAGTTTCGTAAGACTCGTTATTCTTCATCCCGACTGCTTCCACTCTGCTTTCACGCTCATCTGCGGTCTCTGATTTCTTATGCTTCAAAGATATTCCTGCTGCCGTAGTCAGCGCTCCACATATACCTAACAAAGCTGTCCTGGTTACTGTACTCTTAATTTTTCCGTTGAGCTTCTTAGAGACATTCTTAAGCTCTGCCTTATATTTTTTTATAGGCAGTGCAGATATAACCATTGCCGTTTCTAATGCTGCTCCTGATATTATTGCTGCTATCGCAATCTTACTGTTATCTTTCATTCTATTCACACGGGGAATCATATAATTATTCCCACAACTCCATTGTTACTATCAATTTCTGACTTGTGAATTGTACCACCAACAACAGCTATATTGCAATCATTAAATATATTTTTGTAGGTACCGTCAGGAATATCGGTCTTAATATCCTTTGTTTCGCCCTTTATGTTAAAAATTCCAAGAGCTTTATTATTGCCTTTGCAATATGTAATTACAAAAGTATCCGTATCCGGTTCCGCTTTCACTTCATAAAGTCCGTCTGCGAATATGCTGTACTGCTTCTTAATTTCCGATAATTTGGAAATATAACCGCTTATATCATATCCTGTATTTCTGTCAATCGTATCAATATCAAAAAGACTTGGTGTTCTGTCATTTCCGAATTCCTCACCGGCATATATAAATGCCATTCCTTTCTGGAAATATGAGAAAGCAAGAAGCCTCTTTACAGTCTCAATATCGTGAACGTAGTTCATAACCCTGTCTCTGTCATGGTTCTCAAGAGCACGGATTTTAACATAATTCTCAGGATATATTCCATCCTGGAAGTTAAGGACTTCTGCATAATCCGCAGCGCTTACTTTTCCTTTAAGATAACCGTCATAGAAATTCCATATATCATAATCATAGGTCATATCAAAAGCAGAATACATAGTATTATCCGAATTGGCAACGCAATTAATGCTTCTTAAATATTTAATAAAGCCTATGTCAACCGACTCGGCAAGCCAGATTAAACCTTTTTTAACCTTGGCGCATTCTGACCTTGCCCTATTCCAGAATTCTATAGGGACCATTGAGGCAACATCACATCTGAAACCGTCAACTATCTCTGCCCACATCTTCAAGGTATCAATCTGATAATCCCAAAGGTCTTTGTTCTTATAATCAAGGTCAAATACATCCGACCAGTCACCTACCTTATTACCAAAGCTTCCATCCTCTTTTTTGTAGAAAAATTCCGGGTGTTCAATGGAAAGCACAGAATCTTTTGACGTATGGTTATATACCACATCAATGATACATTTCATTCCGAGACCATGGATTGCATCAACAAGCTGTACAAAATCCTCTCTGGTTCCGTATGCGGGATTGACAGCCCTGTAATCCTTAATTGAATAAGGGCATCCAAGTTCTCCCTTTTTGCCTACAACCCCGATTGGATGGATAGGCATAAGCCATATCACATCAACACCCATCTGTTTAATTCTTGGAAGGTCTTTTTCCAATGCTTTAAAAGTTCCCTCCGGTGTATGATTTCTTACATACACACTATACATTACCTGATTTCTCAAATTAATATTTGTGTCACTTGCCATAATTAATCCTTCCTTTCAAAATAATGTTCTTACGATACTTTCAAGTCTCTCCTTACAAAAGATATCACTAAAAAGAAATTCCTCCGAAAGGGTGTCAAGATTATCCGTTGAATACTCAATCTCCCTTGAAAACATATGTATACATTCCATATGCTGCTCTTTCGTAAGCATTCCATCCCTTTTGTAAATATAGATGTCCATTTCCTTAATAAGTATCAGATTGGCTATCATAAAATATATTTTACCTGCAAAGTCGTGGTCATATACAGACTGCAGCAGATATCTGAAAAGATAATAGCATACCAGCTTGTCATATCCTGTAAACGGATAATTCTCTTTATTAAAGCCGGACAAGTTCCTGACGTAATCATCTTTATGAAGCGAATCTGTTAAATTCCTAACAAATTCCGTCCATTCCACATTGAGAACCTCCATGGAATCATAGGTGTCCCAGATTTCCATAATATCCGCTTCTTCATAAGGCAACGCTTCCCTGTTTACATACCGGGGAACATATTCCAAAATAGCCTTATAATCATTTCTGTTAATTAATTCCTGTATATATTCACCCGTATCAAGGAGAACCGATAATTTGTCCGCAAATTCCATATCAGAATTCATTACGTCAAAAAGACAGTTTCTGACCTTCTCTATTCCCTTGCAAAGAAGGCCGTCATATTCTTCATCTTCAAACTCTTCTTCATCTATCGTACGCTCCACAATATGGAAAGGCTTTGTGTCCTCCAATATTATTCTGGCAGCTTCCTCACAGGCAAGACCTATTCCGGTCTCTTTATAATGACCGTAATATTCGCTGAACCTTGGAAACTGTGTACATACAACTCCCATATGTTCAGGCCCCAGCTCTTTATAGATATGGCATAAATTATCATCATCAAGAAACGGACATCCCCCGTTCTCTAATTTAAAACAATAAGTATCCGTATAATCTATGGAGGCTCTTAAGCGGTCTCCAAAATCGCCTTTTACTGACTTATAGAACTCCACAGTGTCTTCATCAAGGTCTATCTGCCATCCTCCGTAACAGCAGTTATCCCTACACTCACCTGCAGTACATACAAAACTGTCAAAATAATGAGGAATCCTTAATACCATAATTCTGTCTCCATTACTAACGTAAATCTCTAGGAACGTATTCCCTGTCCGTTACAAGGCTCTTGTATGCCGGTCTTATAATCTTGTCCGTTGTTACAAGTTCCTCCATTCTGTGGGCGCTCCAGCCTGCAATTCTTGCAATGGCAAAAAGCGGAGTATAAAGCTCTCTTGGAATTCCAAGCATCTCATATACAAATCCGCTGTAAAAATCCACGTTAGGACTTACACCTTTATATATCTTACGTTCCTTGGCAATAAGCATAGGTGCTATTTTTTCTATATTCTCATATAACATAAGGTCCTTATCCTTACCCTTATCGTGGGCAAGTTCCTCAACAAACTTACGGAATACCTGCTCTCTTGGGTCTGATAAAGAATATACCGCATGACCCATTCCATATATAAGTCCCTGTCTGTCATAAGCCTGTTTATTAAGTATTTTGTCAAGATAAGACGCAATCTCTTCCTCATCGCCAAAATCCGAAACATGGGATTTAATGTCATCCATCATCTTCATAACCTGAAGATTGGCTCCGCCGTGTTTTCTTCCTTTAAGTGAAGACATTGCCGCAGCTATTGCAGAATATGTATCTGAACCTGACGAAGTAACAACTCTTGTGGTAAAAGTTGAGTTATTACCGCCGCCGTGCTCCATATGCAATAAAAGTGCAATATCAAGAACTCTCGCTTCAAGCTCGGTAAAAGACTTGTCAGGTCTTAACATTCTGAGGAAATTCTCTGCTATAGACAAATTGCTGTCCGGACGATGAATATACATACTGCCGTTATTATCATAGTGGTTATATGCATGATATCCGTAAACAGCCATCATTGAAAAATTGCTGATAAGCATAATACACTGTCTTAATACATTTGAAAGGGATAAATCATCCTGTCTGTCATCATAACATGCAAGTGTCAGAATACTCCTTGTCATTGAATTCATAATATCCACTCTCGGAGCTTTCATAATGACATCCCTTGTAAAGTTGGTAGGGAAATCCATACTGTTGTTAAGTGCTTCCCTGAACTTTGCCAGTTGTTCATTATCAGGCAAATCTCCGAATAGAAGAAGGTAAACTCCCTCCTCAAAAATGAACCTCTTATCTGCAGCGCCATTAACAAGATCTCTTACATTATATCCTCTATATAAAAGTTCTCCGTCACACGGAATCTTTTCTCCATTCACATTCTTAAATGCCGTTATCTGTGAAATGTTGGTGAGTCCGGTCAGAACACCTTGTCCCTGTTCATCCCTAAGACCTCTCTTAACGCCATATTCCTGATATAAATTCTTATCAATCTGATCATTTTTAACACAAAGCTTAACCTGCTCATCTGTGTAATCTGTAATTGATATCATATTGCACCCTCTTTCCAATTAATAATCTATTTTTAATTTTAACATCTTGACATAAAGATGGTCAAATTAAAAATTTATTAACAAACTTTAACAAACCTTATGTATATCAAGACTCATTTCATGCCACACTTCGCCGCCCCATACAGAATCTGATATTCCATGGTCCGTAAACCCAAAATCAAGATACATTGGGACCTTAGCATCAAGGCATGTAAGTATTAGTTTTTCCCTGTTATTTTTCTTTTCTTTCAACGCATATTGTCTGACAAGTTCTCTTGCAAGTCCTTGTCTTCTGTATTCCGGCAAAATGCTTAATCCAAGAATCATTATATTTTTTCCTTCAGAATTATTAAGGTACGCATCTTTAAAAAATTCATCCCTGAATACCTCTTCATCTGTTGCCAGCCCATTTAGAGAACCTGCTATTTTACCGGTCTCTTTGTCCACTGCAACAAGAAAAAGTTCCGGCGCATTCTTAATTCTTTCTATCATATTTTTCTCACTGCAGGCTTCATTGGGCGGAAAACATACCTGTTCAATACGCACCGCCTGTTCTGCCTCATTATCTTTTATAATTCTGAATTCGTATCTGTTGTTCATCTTAGCCTCCTTAATTCTGTTTAAAATACTCTTTTGCAAATTCCATATCCTGTACTAATTCCAAAGTTCCTATATATCCGTCATTTTCATCACGAACCGCTATATATGTTACAAGCATGGTTCTTCCGGCTTTTTCCATCCAGACAGGCATACTGTCAAGGCTTCCGTTTCTAAACTCATCGATTATACGTCTTACCATGATGCTGACTTTAGGCGGATGGCAGGAAAATACTTCACGCCCGATTGCCGTCATTGAACGTTTAAAAACTTTATGCCCTTCGTTAAAATACCTGTTTATATTATCTTCATCCACAAAAGTTATTTCAAGAGGGATTGTATTAAGTATGGCTTCAAGCTGGTTAAGAGAAAGCGTTCCTCCGTTGATTTTTATTATATCTCCTTCTATTGCCACCTTTTCTTTAGCCTTTTTGACGCCATCCCATGTTGCATTTTCCACTCCGAAACATACGTCATAATCTTTGGAGTCCATATAAATGTTCTGCCAGTCCTCCTCGGAAAAATTAACAGCACAGTTAGGGAACAAAATATTTTCCTCTTTATATATCATATCGTCAAGCATTGTAAGAAGTTTTCCAACATCTTCCTTCCAATTTTCATCCTTTTTCTCTGCTTTACACAAACGGTTAATCCCGTTTCTGATATCAACATCAGTTGTCCACATTACGGCTGACGGTCCGCTTATATTATATTTTACATCTAAAAGCGGATAAATCAAATCTCCTTTTTTGGCATAGTGGATTGCGATTTCCCTTACACTTTGTATTTTCTCAGGTTCTTTTTTACATTCTTCAATAAGCTCCCTGAGTTTTAAATTTTCTTTCATGAAGGTATTCAAAGGATGTCCTTCTATACCCGCCAATGCTTCCGAAGTCTTCATCCGTTCTTCTTTGGATATTTTTCCCTTAAACAATGCTGCATGCACATCACAAAGTCTCTGCACCTTGTTAAGCGGCGTTCCCGCTTTAAGCAGTTCTTCCTCTGCCGCCATTATTTCTGACGCATCCACGCCGCCTAACTCCCTTACAAAATCCGCCCGTACTGCCTCTAATCTCTCACCCTTATCCAGTCTTTCAAGATATTTTTTTATTTTTCCAACAATATTTTCCATTACGCTACCTCCACCGATGATTATTTTTAGTTTAAGTAAAACAGCTAAAATTATTCACTGTTAATTATTCTCTCGTTATTGTATAATCTTATAATCAAATCAGTGAGGAAATACAAATGGATATTTTTATAACGATAATCGTAACATTTTTTGCAGGTATGGGAGCTGGTCTTGGTACAGGTTTTGCCGGGATGAGTGCTGCGGCTGTAATAAGCCCGATGCTCATAAGTTTTCTTAAAATGGACCCTTATATGGCTGTAGGCATTGCCCTGTCCTCCGACGTTCTTGCCAGCGCCATATCTGCTTATACATATGGGAAAAATAAGAATCTTGATATTAAAAACGGACTTATAATGATGGTTTCCGTCCTTGTATTTACTTTTATCGGAAGCTACATTGCAAGCCTTCTTCCGTCAACCACAATGGGAAATTTCTCAGTCATCATGACCTTTTTCCTCGGTGTAAAATTTATCCTGAAGCCTGTCATGGCAACTAAGGAATCTATGTCCGATGTACCCGCAAAGAAACGTGCAATCCAGTCTCTCGCCTGCGGCATACTTATCGGTTTTATCTGCGGTTTTGTAGGTGCGGGCGGCGGAATGATGATGTTGCTCATCCTCACTTCCGTACTTGGCTATGAATTAAAAACTGCCGTAGGCACAAGTGTTTTCATAATGACTTTTACCGCATTAACAGGTGCCGTTTCCCACTTTGCAATAGGCGGCATGCCTGACATTCCGGTATTTATATTATGTGTTGTCTTTACATTTATATGGGCAAGAATCGCCGCAATCTTCGCCAACAAAGCTAAGCCTGAGACACTTAACCGTGTTACCGGCGTAATTCTCATGCTTCTTGGCATAGTTGTTTTTGTATTTTCCTTCTTTAATTAAATTCAAAGAAGTATATGCAACAGGCGCAGGCTATTATTATCAGGAAAAAAATAATATTGAAAATCACATTTGCCTTGCGTTTTTTTCTGTGCCGGATGCTGTTATGCTGTATGTTATGCTGTACGCTATGATGTACATTATTCCGTACTGTGTTCTGTGCCTTTCTCCCTGCCCTGTAATGAACTGCCAGAGGGTCAGTTCTTTTCATTATTCTATTATAAAATGCATTGAGCCACATAATATCATCCCTGTCACACATCTGGTAATCAAAAGTTCCCTCATCATGTGCCATCTGGTTTCTTATGTATCTTAACCGTTTTAAGGTTTTACAGTCCTCGGTACATCCGTATCCGATTGCTTTGAGTTCATCTATATAACGTGTCACCCCGCCGTTTCTTAATCCGAACACATCCGAGCATAATCTATCCAGTCTTTTGTACGTTTCAAAAAATTCCATATCGGTTTTGTTCATATTGTTACCTCATGCTGCTTATAATGGATTTCATTATGTATTTAATATCTTAATAACTGCCTTTGCCTTTTCATCATCTGTATTTTTACATATTCTGCCGTAAAAATCTTTTAAATCTTTATCCTTTAATATGTATTTTACCTGCTTATTTTCAAGGGCAATTCTTATTAACTTGTCTGTCTGCTCCCCGGTCCAGTCGGTAACACCCGATAACTGTTTAATAACATTATGGGTGTTTGTAAAATTCGTGCTGTCCTCAAGCTTATTAATAAGCTCTTCTCTCCTTACTTCTTCCTCTGTCTGATTTCTGGTCTCATCATCTTTTTCGCTGACACATTCAAAGTGAAAATCCTCAAGAATTTCGTTAGAGATAGTCCTGTCAATTATCTTCTTTACAAGTTCCTCAAGTTTCGAGCCCTCCGTGTAGTCCGCAGGTGCATAGTATTTTATCCTGTTTTCTTCCAACATCCTGAATACTTTTGATTTGTCTTTTGTCCCGGAATTAAATACGCCAATGGAATGACCACCGTTAATATTAACAAGCTTCATGCAAGGAATATCCGTATCGCTGTCGCCTATGTAGACCATATTTCTAAAAGGAACCCTGTATTCATCCGGTTTAAAAAAGGAATTTACACCCTGGTCGTTTATGTCCAGAACACCCTTCTCAATTCTGAAAAGGAACTGGGTCTTGTTGGTATAATTTACGACCTGGGCAGGCCATACCGCCACTCCGTATTCATCATAATAAAAAGAACTGGCGTAAATCTTTTTAAACTTGTCTGCAACCTTCGTTCCCTCTATCATCTCTTTAAGTCCCGACGAAATTATATAATGTTCTACAATCACGCCTTTTTCCATGCCATATTCATTAATCCTGTCAAACCATGAATCGACTCCCGGAAACAGTTTCACCTTGCTTCCGTCCTTAATTAGCGTATCCCTTGTAAACAGCACTTTTCCTCTCGCTTTACTCCACATCATATACATATATGCAAGATTCTGGTCCATATCATTGCCTGATGCCAAATCATTGGATTCTTTCCAGAAATCCGCCACCTCATATCGTATTGACTGTATAAAGCCCTGTGCCTGCATGTCATCCGGCGACAATGTTTTGTCAAAATCATAGCATATTGCCAAAATAGGTTCTTTATTCATATTTATCCCTCTTTTCTGTACTTTTATATTAGCATAGTAAAATCCTTACTTCAATGGAGGATTTCTGTCCCTACATATTATCTCTGATGCTCTCAATCAATTTAATATCTGCAGGTAACCACTCAACATCTTGAAGCTGTTCCTTTGTGAGCCATTTTGCATTCTCATGTTCTTTTAACACAAGATTTCCTCTTACTATCTCACACCAGAAACAATCCATTGACAAATGAAAGTCGGAATAATCGTACTCAATTGTATCAATTAATGTTCCTACCTTGATTTGAGTATCTAACTCTTCCATAATTTCACGTTTTAATGCCTCTTGTGGTGTTTCTCCATTCTCGATTTTTCCTCCCGGGAATTCCCAGCTATCCTTAAATTCCCCATATCCTCGCTGGGTAGATAAAATAATTGTTTGTCCTTTATCATTTAAAGATTTTATCACGGCTGCAACTACTTTGATTATCTTCATACATTTTTCCTTCTTTCATATGTTCATGAATTTACAATATACTAAAATCATGGTCAGCTTTATCATCTCCTATTATGGTCAAGTCTGTAATCCCAAAATAATGAAATGGACATAACAGTTTATCTTCCATAGCCTGTTATAAACGTATCTCATAAGCAATCTGATAATTGAATAATTCAAAAACGTTTTTTCCGGCAATATTATCATCACGTTTATCCGGAGTTGCAGTCATTCCAAGCCATAACTTAGGTTCAAAATGCTTCATAATCTTTTGATACGTATCAGCTGTTACGTGATGTGCCTCATCCAGCGTATGTCAAGATAGGCCTAACAATTTTTTCTGCTATATTTTAGATGGAAGAGAACAACCTTAATTTCTTATCAACAATTGGCCTGAGATTGTACCATCTGTTTTATCAGACCTTAAAATATAAGTAATTTCTATCTCATCCTTCATTGGTTTTAATAACAAAGCCGGACCAATCCATACTTTTTCATTTGGCTGTAAACTACGTATGTAAAATTCATATGTACTATCTGCATTTTCCATTGATGTTGCAAAATATTTCTGTATCTCCCTCTCATAATCACTAGCATCATATTGTGGTGCATTGTTCCCGAAAGGAGAATAATTAAAATAATGCTTTGCGTTAGCAATATTATCATTAATGCTATATGAAATATCCTCATTGTATCCAATATTTTCATCTGTTGGCATCATCAAGACTTCCTTAAATTTGATTTCCTCATATAGCATCCCTTCAACATCTTTTAGTTCCGGATTAATAGTATTCCTATCTGCATTTATAATAATAGCACTATCATTCTCGACTTTTAAATAAAGTGAAATTCGCGTATCATTTACTGTAGAAATATTGGCTATAGCCAATGGAACAATGATATATGGTTCAAATGTACTCCAATACATTTTTTGTATGTGTAATTTATACAGATAACATTGCAAATCTTCAATCAACTTGATTTTTCTTTGTTCTTCTTCGGTACCAATATATTCTGTTTTTTTATCCATCAAATCCACTTTGACTTTTAGGTCTCCCAGATTCCAAAAATCAGGTGCTGGTACAAAGCCCATAGCATCATTCAAAACACTATTGTATAAAATCTTACTTTCTTCTGAGATTTCTTTCTTCCTCGGCTTTGTTAGTCGTTCAGTAATATCATCACTTTCCGATATTTCTGTAGTTCCACAGGATAATTTTATAGTATTAATTTCATCAACAAGGCTTTTTATTTTCTTAATCCATGCATCATAATTCTTCTTTAAGTAATCACTGTTTATAGGATTATATTTCACAATGTCTGATACAATTTCTCCATTAACATAAGATCCTATTCTATATGCTGCCATTCCATTTTTAGGTCTAACTCCATTTTCTATTACATTCATCACTGTATCCGAGATAATATTTCTGATATTTTTTCTTACAACAGCTTTATCTTTGTTATTGAGTGTATAAAATGTTAATCGTCTATGTTCTAAATCAAACGGCATGCAGTTTACATTTCCGTAATCTTCATTTGCTATACAAATTATATTCTCCCAGCCAATTACACCAGCTGCATACCCTAATTCTAAAAGGACATTCGGATTAGGTGATAATTTTTGTATTTGTACATATTCTCCATTTTCATTTAATTCATAATGTTCTGAATTAATTATGCTTACATCTGCAACAAAAATATCGCACTGTTGTATTTTTTCAAAAATCACATTTGTAATATCCGGGCTTCCATAATTCCCCCTTGTATCTCTATTAGCCTCAACATACACTGTATCCTTTAATGTTTTAACTGCAGCATCTATGCAACTTTGGATAAAATTTCTTGTTTCAGCCCCTGGCAAATCCGATTGCCATGAATAAAAAATATTAATATTCGCCATACCATCTCCTATATAAATATTACTTTTTTTCTCTTCACATACATAATATCTATGTCATACCCAAGCTATTCCATCATCTGCACAAAGGTCTTATTAACAACACTATCAGTCCTTTTGATAATATGATTCACATAAGCTTTTGTATTATCAATTCTTTCTGAAATCTGCACCTGGTTTTTCTTGCCCGATACACTTTGCCTTTATGTCCAGTTCGATATTATTCTTTACCATAATTTCAGTTATCTACCGAAAACAAGTTACCTTACAGAAACTGCCAGAGCCAACAAACTGAATGTGTATTACTACATCAGGCATTTACTAACAGAATTGCCAAATTTACTTGATGAGAACGGAAATATAGAACAATCACAGCTGGAGCCATTAATGCCATGGTCAAAAGAACTGCCTGTTTATTGCTACAGCAAGCGTCACAACTAATCGACGCTTAATTTTAACTTACGGCGAGCGATTTGACACTTACGTATAAAAGCAGGAATCCGGTACCCATCCCAGCAACACTTTTATACGATCAGAACGCTGACCGCAGAATAGAAACAAAGTTCCTTTTTCAAAGGGATTCTGCTTGTATTTGCCACCAATAATCATGGCAAGACCATCGAACCCTTTTCTAAGATCAACCGTGCCGCATGCCAGAACTACCTTACGAATACCTGCAACATCTTCAAGCATGGGACACCTCCCGAAGAATACGTGAAAGCAGACTGTCAGATACTTCGTTTGTCAAGGCTATAGTCATATCTGCATTCTTAATGACGGCTACAGGTCTGATGGCTTCAACAGTGGTTTCTTCTATTACTTTAGGAATGCCTGTTGTTCTCCTGTCTGGGATAGAGACTTCTGCAAAAGAAATATCACTTCCATCTGATACCTCTGTGGATGGCAGATGCATTTGAGCATATGCCTGTTTCCTGAACTTGCGAAGCCAGTAGTAATACGCCTTTTCTTTGATACCATTGTCAGACAGCCACTGTTTGACAGTTGTTCTCTCTGAACGATTTTGGCATTGAGTAACAATCTCAAGCCACTGTGCGCAACGTACATTATGTGTAATTTGATCCATGATGGTTCCTCCTCTAAAAAACTACTAGTTTTTTCGTGTCTTTTAGAGTGTCGCACAAAAATGCTAATTATCTAAGGCGAGCGATTTGACGCTTACCTTGCAAACTCGTTTTTATTACTCACATAATAAAAGTTCTCCGGCTTGCTTGTCCGCTTACGAAAATAATAATCTCCTAATACTGTTTTTGTAATAAAAAGTTTTATGGTACTAATCTTTTGTACCACGATTAAGCAATATAATCACCAAATCCTATATTTCTCTTTCTTCAAACTAACAATCAATCATAGTTTTTTAATTCATTATATAATCGTTCTTAAATCTTATATGTTTTACATCTTTATGTATAATTTTTATTCGTTTTATATAACCTAAAAAATTCTACTATACCCTCACTAATCACACGGAATTAATTAATCCACATTTCTTATAAACTATTAATACCAATTCTTGTAAGAATATCACCAGACTTTTTTCTAATCTCAGCCAATATATCTTGATTAAGCCTAAACAAATATTCCAGTCCATCGGCAAAATTTTGGTTTTCAATCGTAATATATTTTGTATTTAGAACTAATACGCAAAGCTTATTTTTAAACTGCAGTTCTGGTGTCACATAAATATAATCATATTGTATTTTATGTTTTATTTTTTCAGAATATTTGTAATCAAGCCATTTGTTACTACCATCAACTGTTACTTGTCCAATTTCAATAATGTATCCAAAAATTGTTCTTAACATATGATTTTTGTTCTGTGCGTAATCACAATTTGGAGTAATATCAACTTCAATAATTTTTCGATTTAACTTGACTTTTTGCTCGCCAATTTTTATTTCATCATCTTTATACCATTTATCTGACAACGTACTACACATAAAATCAGTTTCATCAAAATTTATATTAGTATTATTTCTAACATATACTTTACCTGGCAATTTTCTATCTACATCATCATACAAATTTATATTAAATAATGAATTTATGCATCCTTTTTGTTCAATAGATATTTCTTTGCTTTTTTTCTTTTTCTCTTCAAAATCACTTCCCCAATTTTCTGCTAATCTATTTATTAATTGTTCATTCGATATTATTTCAAGATATCTATCCCTTAAAAATTCAACCAATATCTGCAATATATTTCGTGTTGCTTCTTTTTTATCATTTACATATGAATCTTCCAGCTGTGCCATTTTAATAAAAATATCTTGCAATGCAGAATTTGTCATTTCTATACGCAATCCATACAGCATTAATCTTACCATATTACTAGCTACACTAATTGATTCATTTTCCCATTCTATCAGAAAATTTATCATGTTTTGCTCTGCCAATTTCACAGATAAATTATTCAATAATTCTTGTGGCTTTGATACAAACTCTTTCTTATCAAACGCACATATATAAGTTGGCAAAGTTGTTTCTTTTATCGTTTTCAAATATGACATCATATATTCTTCAACTTCATCTTTCAACGCAATTTCATTAGTCCATAACACTATAATATATGGTCCATTTTTTTCTTGAACAGTATTTTCTAAAACTGAAACTAACACAGTTGCTATATTCTTAGCCCCTTGTATTCCATCTTCTAATCTTATATCCAAAAAAACAATTCTAACAGCGTCTATTTTTGTTATTTTTTTATCTTTCATTGTATTGTAATCGTAAAAAATATATGGCACGCCATTTTCAGCCAAAACATTCTGTATTGGTAGTACTTCTTCATACTTATCATCAACAATCAAAACCTTTCCATATGATGGGAATATCTTTTGTTTCATCTTCATACCTCCTTAAAAATCAACGCTACTGCTGCACCATTTTCGTAATCTATTGGAAGATCAAAATCCAAAACATCAGGAAAAATAACTTTTCCTCCAATTGTATCCATTATTTCATTAACTAAATGTAACCCCAGTCCCATACCATCCTCTTTTTTGGAAATGAAAGGGAGGGTTAATTTATCTTTTGGTATAGTAAAACCTTTTCCATTATCAACTATTAACAATCCTCTATACCCACTCTCTGGTACATATTCCACAAATAATATTTTCTTATCCTTAATTTCATATTTTTCAAGCCAATATATAGAGTTATCCAACACATTCATAATAGCACTTCTTACTAAACTTGCTGCACATTCAACATTTTTCCCGCCAGCCATAACTCTATTATCTATTGATAAATTGTGTGCTAGAATTCTATATTTAAATACATCTAATGTTCCTTGTACTAAATTATATATAGCTGTCCTATTCTTTTTAGTATTTTTTATTAACTCTGAATAACTTGAAATACGCATTGCTAAATCTGAAACTAAATTCTTAATATGAACTGATGCACTTTCTTCTTTAACACTTCTTTCCAATTCTTTAAGAATTTTATCAATTTCATGTATTACCATACTCATATTAAGACCAATACTTGAACTTTTCACATATATCCTATTAATTTCCAAATATTCTCTTTCTATATTTGCTAACGCACTATTAATTTCTTTTTTTAGTTGTTCGTCCTTTATTTTTTTGTCAACTGTATTCATTAAGTTTTTGACAGAGTCCACTACTGGTGTTTTAATTGTCCCAGAATAAAACATACGCAGGTCTGCTTTATCAATCATTCTATCATTTTCGACACATGAAATTGCATATAACACAGCTTTAACAAAACAATCATATGCCGAGTTTTCTATAAATCCTTCTCGACTAGTTTTCTCAATCAAATCTGTACTATCTAATCTATCTAAATAAACCGCTCCCACAACTAAGTGTCCGCTTAACGCCTTAGACGGATTGTTAATTCTTCTTGATTCAAGCCCCAGCCAATCATTGCTCTCTTCTCCATATTCATACAAGCGCATATTATCACGATATATTGATACCCCACCATTCTGCTTTAGATATTTTTTTATTGTGTTCTTATCACTTGGAAATCCAAGATTTAATATATAAGAATCCAAATCAAATATTCTTAACTCAATCGCAACTGTTCCTATCTTAAACGGTTTCAGACTAATTATCGTTTTATTTTTTTTATCTTCTAAATCATAAATATAGGTATTCTGATATTCCCTGCTTTTTCTGTATTTTACTTTATTTAAAACTTCCCATGGTTCAAACTCATACGTATACTCCTTAATCATACAATCTTCCAAAACTATTTTTGCCTTATACAACGCTTTATCTTTTAATTCTTCAAAACTTATTAAATCTTTTTCCCACTGCTGATGATTTGAAAATATCTTTACTGAAAAAGAATCAGCTGCTTTAAAAGGTGAATTCAATGCTAATATATTTCTATAAACATTTCTATACTCTTTTGCAGTCCAGACATGCCTCAGCCCTCTTATTTCTATTCTTGTGCCACTTTTATTTTCCAAAAATATTTCTGGTTTTCTTTCATATACTTCTACTCCTACATCACTCAAATATTTATCATTATCAAAATCCTTCCAATTAATTTCAAAACACACCTCTTTTTCATCATCATTTTCAGCTTTCGACACAAGTTTTATATAATTTCCTAATTTGTGTGCTCCAAATCTTCCTATTCCTTTTTCTCCTAAAGGAATCCTAACCATACCATTATGCTCAAATAATTTTTTCCCGCCATTAATTATATCTTTTTTATTTAATGTTGCAGGTTCCATCCAATGATTTACAACAGTATCCATAGTCATTCCAATTCCATCATCTTGTATTATAATAAAACCATTTTTTAAATCATCCAAATTTTCGAGTGTAACATCAACATTTTTTGCAAATGCATCATAGCAATTTTTTACCATTTCCAATATTGCTACACTTTCATTTTTTATTAATTGTTCTCCCAATTCCAACATCAAACGTGCTCTTGGTTTAAAGTATGTTTTATTTCCCATTTTATTTCTCCAATCTATCTAATAAATTTTTTATTGCCACCGCTATACCCTTAGCCATTAATGGTGGTACAGCATTTCCAATCTGAACAAATTTTGCTGTTCTTGATCCTTCAAAATAATAATTATCTGGAAAAGACTGTATTCTTGCTGCTTCTCTCACCGATAATGAACGTGTCTGATTAATATCTGGATGTATATAATAATGTCCATCTTTTGATATATGTGCCAACATTGTATGTGCACTCTTCATGTCTCCTTCGACAACCTTAAATCTATCTAAAAATGACGCTCGATTATTATGGAATTGCAAATTTTCCGGCAAATCTGTATAATGTAATCTCCTATGATTATCGTTCCACATTTCAATTGCTATTCTATATATTTCTCTATCAACATCTCTTATATTTCTTGTCTGATGATCTGTTAACACATCACCTACATCTCTCATCCCTGAATTTATAAGATATTCATTAGGTTCTGTAATATATTCATTACATTCTTCTCCTGGAGCTAAACGTGACAAATCATTAAGCAAATCATTTACAATTGCGTTAACATGTACATTTGTAAATTCTGGATAATGTAAGTTCAAGTCTTTTCGCCACCCTATTATAATAACTCTTTTTCTATGTTGAAGAACTCCGAAATCATGAGCATTTACTAATTTATATTCTATATTATATCCAACTGTTCTTAACCTCTGCTTTATTCGCTTCCATATAACTCCATCTTTTGCAGTTAGCATTCCTGGGACATTCTCAAACACAAACATCTTAGGCTTATACTTGTTAAGAAACCTAGCATATTGTATATACAAATCATTTCTAGGATCATCTTCCATTCCTCCTGGTGCAGATGCTCTTCCAACCAATGAGTAGGCTTGACATGGTGGACCTCCTATTAATACATCAACTTCTGTAATATTATCTTTATTCATTATATCATCTATTTTTCCAAATATGCTTTTATATGTTTTGTCTGATATTTCCTCGTTAATTACTGTTGACAAAACTTCTTTAGGTATATTTTCATACAATTGTTCTCTAGATATTTTTCCTCTTAAATACTCATAATAATAATCTAAATTGCCTATTTTTTTTAAATAGTAATAGCCGGAGCGTGTTTTTAATGTATATGATGCAAAACTATTCATCTCGACATGTGCAATCGGATTATAACCACAGTTTAAAAACCCTTCGGATAAACCTCCTGCTCCCGAAAATACATCAATAAAATTATATTTATAATTACTAGTAAACATCTTTCCTGCTCCTCTGTTATTATTCTATTAATAATTCAAAAATCGTCTCTTCCACAACCTTAACACACTCATCTGTATGTTTCTTTATATCTTCACCCCAGAACCGGATTACTGTCCAGCCCTCAAAGTCCAACTTCTTATTTATCTCATCATCCCATTCTATGTTACGGGAAATTTTATTAATCCAAAACTCACTGTTGTTGCTCTTTTCCAGTCTCTTCTTTAAGGTATCCCAATCCTTACCATGAAAGAATTCTCCATCACAGAAAATGGCAATCTTATACTTTGTCAATACAATATCCGGGCTACCTGGCAATTTTTTATAATTCTTGCGATACCGGTATCCTTTGCTCCATAAAGCCTTTCTTAATATAACTTCTATTTTTGTATCTTTTCCGTGAATATTTTTCATATTCTTATGCCGTTGTTCTTTTGTTAAAACATCTGCCACAAAATCACCTCAACAATCAGTTTTCAATCAACTTTGCCAGTTTTTCTATCTCTTTTATTTCCTGCCTGACATTTATACTCATAAGAGTCTTTACATCAATAAGAACGCCCTGAATTTTCTGATATTCTTCCGTATTATCTTTCCAGTTACTTACTGCTTCACCCACTTTAAGCA
>ULWD01003603.1_pt1 | contig 18679 bp, 23 predicted proteins | sample 1960011 | NCBI WGS metagenome assembly ULWD01 (sample SAMEA4835803, study PRJEB28245) | human gut metagenome | biome: gut microbiome; material: fecal sample | place: Denmark | collected 2008 | reverse complement strand
AAATCATTTACTGCTTTTGTTATGTACTCTGACAATATCTTATTTATGTCTGTCCTATTTATTTGAATGCTTTTAGTATTTTGTGTTATTTTTTCAGTATTTTCATTTATATCTTTTTTTATTTCCGTATCATTATAGTTATTTAGACCATCTAATTTATCTTTATATTCGTTGGTGAAATCATTAGTTGATAATTGTTTTCCGTCTATTTTATTTACTTTACTATTTTCTAATTCTGATAATTTAGAATCCGTTTCTTTGGATTTATTCTGCATTTCGGTAATAACATTGTGCGATTCATCTATTTCACTTTTTACATTTTTAATAACCTCATTAATTTTTTCTGTTGCCTCTTTTGCTTGTTCTATTGTTTTTTTTGTTCCTGCTTTCAATACATTTACTTGTGATATTAGTCCTTCTAATAATCTAGAATCATCCTCTGGTATTGGCATTTTTCCTGTTATTGCTTCTCTTACTAATATTTTATTTTGAAATTGTGTAGGAGTTAATATTTCGTTATCTTCCCCTATTAATGATATAGTCATTTTTAAAGTTCCCGCCACTATAATACTATTTGTTAAAGTTAATTCTGCTTTTTTATTTTCAATACATAATACATAGTCTTTTACAAATCCTGTATTATGTTTTATTTTTACTAATATATTAGTACCATCTTGTATTTCTTCTTCAAAATCAAACTTGAATTTAGTAGACTTATTATCATTTTCTACTATTGTAATAACTTCTGTATTTCCGTCCGCTCTTTCAAATTTATCTTCTTGAAAATTTACATTAAAAAAAAATTCTCTGATTATTTGAGACATTTAGATTCCTCCTACTTATTAATTTTTTTACCATTTATATATAACTCTCTCTATGATTTGTACTGTTTTTCCTAATTTTTTTCATATATCTCCCCATTGCAAGTTCTATTACACTATCAGTTAATTTATTTATTTGATTTCTATAAAATTTATAGATATTATCTTTATTTTTTGCTATTTTCTTCTTTAAAACTTCCCAATCTTTCGATTTTCTTTATTACTAATTAATGACAGGGGCTAAACCCCTGTCTGATTTAAGATTATACGATAAGGAAAGCCGGACGAACACCGCCGACATTCGAAGCAATTCCATCGGTAACACTTACAGTGAAGCCGACAATAGCGAATTTCGTAGAAGAAACGACATCTCTTAACCAGTACCAATTTCTACCAGAATCATCGAATCCAACAATTGAATCATGCCTTAATCTGAATAATGATAATTGTGAATTATCTATAGTATTATTATCAGGCATATTATGACTGTTATTTGAGTTATTTTTAAGGATGTTTCTGCCATATATCATTGTTTCGTTCATTAATTCTATATCACTATCGTACCAATCTCCAAGATTATCATTTTCACTTGTAACTATGTCTTGTAAATAATTTCTATGTTTTAATATATGACCTGCTCCAAAATCATTTTTAATTTTTGTTTTAAATGGAGTTAAATTTGTTGTATACATTTTGCTTCCGACATAAGCTCCTGTTGTAATAGATGTATCATTCATCATTGCAAATCCCATTAGTTTTTCAGGTATCATAAGTATATGTGGTTTGGTACATGCATTATCTCCCATGTGTAGTCTGTAATTTATATCAGCTACTAAATATTTTTCTCCACTTGTCTGCCCTATAATATAATCACCAATAAATATATCATCAAAAGTACCTGCTGCAATTTGTTGTGATAAAGTACCATCATAAAATTTGCTGGTTATATCTTTTCCTCTATAAATAGCATTATGAGCCCCTGCATTTTTTTCTACAAGTTCTGATATTTTTAGCATCTGTTTTATATTATTTAACTGTATTTGCAAATTTCCCGCAGCATCAGTGCTTAATTGATTTTTTATTTCTTGAAACCAATTTTCAAAATCTCCTGTTTTTACCTCTATTAATTTATTCCATAATGCAGTATATTGAGTTAACACATCTGTAAAATTAGGGGTTTGAACAGCACAAATAACATTTCCACAATCACTACTATTAAATCTAGTATCTTCAATTAAATCTGTAGTTATTGCCGTTGTCCCAGCAGGTACATTAATTTTAGCAATTCTTAAATCATATACGCTTGCACCTCTACTTAAAACAGGTGCAATAGCATTCTCTGCAAAGTCTCCTTTTATTATTTCGGCAGTAATTTGCCTATTGGGTATATCTAATCTGATGACTATATTATCAATTCTATTTAATATACCATCTGCATTAGCTACTTCTATTACTTTAGGGGTTGTATCTAATTTATATTTATATCCATTAATATTAGCAGAACCCAATTGTATAGATATACTCATATCATTATTTGTTACAACTTTTAAACCATTATTAAAAATTCCATTCGTAAAATATTCTGCCATGTGTGAAGCAAAATCAGCAGCGTAATAAGCTCTATCTCTATTTATTGAGTCAAAAAAACTACTTTTTTCAGCCATTTTATTTTCTTCCTTTCATTAATTATTTATCATCATCTATGTATGTTTCAGCTAATGGTGTACCAAATGTTGGAGTAATTGAAATTTTGTTGCCCTCTATTACTTCTTCTACTTCAGTGATTCTATAATCTTCTTCAATGTTCCAGCTTTCTTTTTTTACAGTAACTATATCTCCTAAATCCCACTTTTCTTTGTAATCAGAAATATATACATCAAAATTTATAGATTCGGTAATATCTTTTATATTTTCAATTCCTTTTTGCTTTAAAAGCTGTTTATATTCACTATCAGATAAATCTCCTTTTGGTTCATTTTTTGCGTCTACAAATGTTTCAACTCTATCAAAATCATGTAAATTTTTGGTATTATCTATTTCTACTAATACTCTTTCATTTCCTTCTCCCTCTCCCCCTACTAAAACATAATTACATATCGTACTACTATCTTTTAAATAATTAGCTTTTGTTATATTAGAATATTCTTCACTAAATTCATAAGATGGATTTAATTTTTGTTTTGTAGATCTATTTATACCAACATAATTTTGAAATAATAATTCTTTATTTTCTATATTTGGAATAATCCTAAAACCTATATTTGAAGCTAAAGATAATTTTTTAGTATGATTATATACATTTTTATAAGTAACTTGAAATGTAATAGTATCGCTCGGAATTTTTGTATCTTGTATTTTTAAAATAGAAAATGGCGTCATTTGTTGTAACACTTTTCTCATTCCTTCAAGCATTTTTCCTGTAAAGTTTATTCTACTTTTTACTATTCTTCTATATAATAAATATGATAAAAAACGACCAGTAATAATAAATTCTGTTTGGCTTATATCTTCATTTATTTCAATTCCTTTTACTAAACCAGCTTCCAAACAATTTTCCCTTACTATAATATCGTCTTTGTTAAAAAAATTTATATTTTCATTTGTTGCTTGTAAGTGTAATTCAAATTCTCCTGCTTCAAAATACTTTCTACGCCATCTTAAAGAAGTATATATATCTATAACACCTTTAAAATTCAAATCCCTATCATATACATATAATTCAATATTCTCATTTACCATATTACACCGCCTCGTATTCATTACTATAATATACTTTTGTTTCAAGATTTTTTTCGTTACTTTTAGCTCCTGCTCTTAATGTATTAATTCCAAAATGCATTTGCAAAAACTTACTTCCATATTTCATTAAAGATCTTATATCTTTTGAAATTTTTGTAGAAGCTTCTATTAAGTTTATCTTTTTATTTCCTCTATGAGTTGTTATTACAATTTCATCTCCTGCTGCCATTTCAATTTCAATTGACATCTGTTCTTGAGTTTCAATATTAACAATATAAGGATCAACAACTTGTCCATGTGCAATAAAATGTATTGTAGTTCCTAAATCAATATTAGTTTCGTTTGTAATTGTTCCCATTGTTGTTATATTTTTAGTAGCAAACTCAATTCCTACATCCTCTTCAGAAATCATAGGAAAACAAAATGCTGGCGTCCATGTTGCCATTGATACTTCTGATTCTTCTAAATCTTTAAAATATGGATTAGGACAAATCAATGAAATTGTAAAAGTTCTCGGCATACCTTTTTCAGCAATCTCTACGTCTTCAACAATATATGTTATTTTTTTTCCTTGATCTTTTTCATTTTCATAATAATATAATGTACCTTCTGTTTTTAAAGGAAATATTTTATATAATGTTTTTCTTCTTGCTTGGAAATTATCTTTAATTATTCCTGTAATAGTTATAGGTCGTTTTTGAATACTCGTTCCAGAATAGGACTCTCCAATACCAAATGCACTTGAAACAGTTGTTACTGTTCCTATTACAGAATGCAATCCATCAACAGCTTCTAAAAAAAAAGGAAAATCATAAGTAAACTTTACTTTATCCTTATTTTTATTTTCACAAATAATTCTTTTCATATTTTTTTATTCCTTTCGTAAAAATAATATAAAAACAACAATTATAATTAACTATTGTTTCTATATATTATGCTTTTGAAAGCCTATATTTTTGTATCTCACGCCTTAGTAATCTTGCATTTTCAGCAGGAGATGTTTCTTTTGGACTATTAATTGTTAAATTGAAACTATTGTCAATATTACTGTTGCTTACAGAGTCATCATTTCCATTTGTATATTCCCTATTTTCTTTGGCTGTTAATACTCTTTCACCTTTATGTAACAATGCTAAATAATCATCATACGGAACATTAGCCATACCAACTTTTAATCTTGGTATATTTAATTCACTTATTTTTGAAATATTTACACCCGGTATATTATTTATTGTATCAATAGCCCAGTTAATAGATCTAATAAATCCATTTATTGTATTTTGAGCAAATGAAATTATTGAGTTTACAACAGCCTTAAAAGCATTACCAATCCCATTTCCTATTGTAGTACCTATACTTGTAAACATATTTTTTATTGTATTCCATATACCTTGAAAGAATGATGTAACATTACTAAATGCGTTTTTTATCCCATTCCATGCAGCTTGGAAACTATTTTTAAAGAAATTTCCAACACTAGCAAATATATTTTTAATTCCACTCCAAATGTTTTGAAAATATTGTTGCCATGTTCCAACAATGCCTTTTATTGCATCCCATGCACCTTGAAAATCTCCATGAAATACTGCTGTTACTGCACTAAATATACCTTTTATTGTATCAAAAATAGCTTGGAAATAACCTGTTACTGCATCCCATACAGTTTTAACCACAGTCCACGCAGTTTGAAAGAAACCTCCTATTACGATGCCTACAACACTAAATATAATTTTTATATTTTCCCAAATAGTACTAAAATATTGTACTACTATGTCCCATACTGATTTTATAGCTTCCCAAGCTACACTAAAATATGTTCCTAATACTTGAGAAACAACAGAGAATACAATTTTTATATTATCCCATATAGCTGCAAAATATGGTTGTACTAGATTCCATATTGTTTTTATAAGTTCCCATGCTGCTTGAAAAGCACCTATTACGGATTCTATTACAGGCTGTAGACTTGCTTTTATCCCTTCCCATAATGTTACAAAATATGGTTGTACAACGTCCCATACTGCTTTAATATTGTTCCAAACTGTAATTACAGCATTTTTTATTCCTTCAAATATTCCCATTACTAAGTTTCTAAACCACTCGCATTTATTCCATAATAGTATAATTGCTGCTATGATAGCCGTAATCACTAAAATTATAGGGTGTGCTAACATAACCGCATTTAGTGCAACCATTGCAGTTTTTACTGCTTTAAATGCACTAACAACTTTAGGAACAATAGTCATAATAGTACCAATAGAGCTGATTAGTTTTCCTATAAAAATTATCAGAGGACCTATCGCTGCAACAATAGCAAGAACAACTAATACAACTTTTTGTGCTGTTGGGTTCAATCCTGTTAGCCAATTTGCAAAATTAGATAAACTGTTACAAACATTTTGAATTATTGGTAATAGTATATCTCCTAATTTCACACACAACTCTTGAACTGTATTTTTTAATTGTTGCATTCTAGCAGCAGTTGTTTGATATCTTTTTTCAGACTCATTTGTTAAAGCTGTATTTTCAGCCCATGCTTCATTACTTATTTGAACCATATTACTCATTAATTCAGATGCACCAGATAATCTTTTCATAGTATCTGTCTGTCTTAATGATGTAACACCCAAATCATCTAAAATTACATTTAAGTTTTGTCCTCCAGCCTTAGCATCTCCCATACCTTTTGTTACAGCTTGAATTGCTGTCATTGCATCATTTTGCCATAATTGTTTAAATTCTTTTACGGACATACCGGCAACATTTGCCCATGTTTTTAGTGAATCAGAATTTAGTGCAATAGATTTATCAATTTCTGTTATAACTGCAGATATTGCAGAACCTCCACCTTCTGCCTCCAATCCAACACTTGCTAATGATGTTGCAAGAGCTAACACCTGTTGTTCCGTTAGTCCAACCTGTTTTCCAGATGATGCAATTCTACTTGCCATATTCATAATATCGTTTTCAGATGTAGCAGCATTATTACCTAATGCAACTAATGCAGCTCCAAATTGTCCTACAGTATTTATATCTGATCCCATTACATTGTATAATTGAGCTATAGCTGTTGCAGCATCTCCTGCAGCAATATTAGTAGAATCTCCTAATCTTACCATTGTTTCAGTAAATGCCATTATGTTTTCAGTTTTTACCCCTAATTGCCCTGCTGCTTCTGCAACACCTGCTATATCAGTAGCACTACTTGCTGTCACTTCTGATAAATTAAGTATTCCTTGTCTTATATTTTCCAATTCTTTATCAGTTCCATCTACTGTTTTAGTAACACCAGTAAAAGCTGTTTCAAAATTTATTGCACTTGCGGTAATTCCAACTAAAGCAGCACTTGAACCAACACTAATAACTTTTAATTTTTGTCCTACAGCAGTTACTTTATTTCCTAAATCCTTCATTTTTGTTCCTACAGCTGCTATTTGTTGAGCTCCAACACTGCCAAATTTTTTTGTTTCTTTTTCCAATTTTTGTAATTTGTTTTCTGTTGCTACAATTTCTCTTTGAAAATCTCTATATTGCTCTGTTGTTATTTCCCCTTTTTCAAATTGTGCTTGTACTTGTGCCTGTGTCCCCTTTAATGTATTTAACTTTTCTTTACATTCGGCAATACTTTGATTTAATAAATCTTGTTTTTGTCTTAATAGTGTAATATTTGATGGATCCATTTTTAACAAAGTATTTACACCTTTTAACTCACTCTGCAATGTTTTTGATTTTTTATTTACACTTTCTAGAGCATTTCCTAATTTAGTGGTATCTCCTCCAATTTCGACTGTTATTCCTTGTATTTTACTTGCCATTATATTCACCTCCTTATTTCACGAAAAAATAAAACAAGCAATTAGCCTGTTTTCCCATATTTTTCTCTTAATTTTTTTCTATCTGGAGATGTTTCTTCTAATCTTTTTGCATTTCTTAAATATTCTCTACCTTCTTCTGTTTGTGAACAATTATAAATTACCGCTTCACGCTTAAAAAATAGATAATCGACAAAATTTAATTCGCCTACTTCTAACAATGTAATTCCTAAATATTCAGCAACTCTTTTTTCCCCTATGGTTTCTACAATATAACCTGTGTCCATATCATCTTCATCATTTGATGGATAATATGGACATTTTAGTTTTTTGAATTTTGAATACTATTTACCCAATCAAAATAATTTTCCATAAAATCTACCATCTCATCTATATCGTAATTTTCTTCAACATTTTCAGATGTTATTTTATAATTTTGTTTGTTTTTACTTAAAGATAATGATACTGCTTCTGTTAGGTTTTTTATATCATTTTCAGTTAATTCTCCACTTATTTTTACTTCACTTAGTGAAGCAATTTTTCTTAAAACCTTTAATTTTGGTGGTTCCAAATTTAAAATTTTTCCATTTTTTAATTTAATATCAAAATATCTTGTTTTTAGCTTAGTCATATCATACATAATTGGTATTCCTCCTTCTATTTAATAAAAAAATAATACTGGAGTATAATTTTCTCCAGTATTTATATCATTGTTGTTTTAAGCAACTTCGTCTATTGTTTCTTGGTATATAATCAAAGTTCCTTCATCATCACTTGGTACAGCCTCAAATTCAGCATCTACCACTGTTTCTTTATCTTTTGCAAATGCTAATGTATAACCAGCTGTATTTTTTCCTACAACTGTTACTCTAACATCTCCATCAACAGGATCAGTATGTACAAAATGAATAATATAGTTTTTATTATCGTTATTATCTATACCACCAATTTTTACAGTTCTTATTCCTCCTGCTTCTGTTACTCTACCTGTTGCAGATAATTTCTTTAATGTTTGTCCATTCCATGTCATTATACCAGATTTTAATTTAGCCTCTTCTTTTGTTATTATAGTCTTTTTAGCTTTTCCTAGATCATCTTCTGCAGTATAAAATTCTGGTTTATATTCTAGCTCTGCTCCACCTTGGATATATCCTATTAGATTTTCTTCTATTTCTATAGTTTTATTTTCTGGAATTTCTCCACTAAATTCTTTTATATATAATTTTCCACTACCTAAAGTAATAGTTTTATTTGTTCTTTTACTCATAATATTATTTTTCCTTTCTTATCTTTTCTACAATTGGACTTAAAGTCCAAAAAGTCCCATATAATCCTTCCGAATTAAGCCACTCTGTTTGTACATCATAATCGTAAAAATTTTTATCAAAAAAATCATTTACTTTTTGAATTTCTACTAGATCCATTTTAGAATTGCTTGTACTATATCTCTCAATAGTAATATTGTTTTCTACAATATTAATTACACAATCTGCTCCCCTGTATTCTTTTTTATTGGTATATAAAAAATATGGTAATTTCGGAGGCTTTAAATATCTTAATTCTTTAATATCAAAAGATGTCCCATCTTTAAACCACTTTTCAACATTCATTTTCAATTATCTCCTTTATTCCTTTTACAAATTTTGTTTCCGCTTCTATTACATTTTTACTTAAATAATTATTTCCATCTACTCTTCCAATTTCTTTGGGTATTTTATTTCCTTTTCCAGAACCAACTACTAATCTATGTCCATTTGAAAGTAAATGCGTTAATCTATATTCTGGATCTTTAACATACCATGTATAAACTGCACTTGTAGATGTTTCCTTTGTTTTTTTATAAGTAATATGTCTTTTATATTCTCCTGTTTTTTTAGGCGAATCTTTCTTTGTATTTTTAGTTAAATCTGCAGCAGTATCTTTTGCCAGATTTTTTACTTTATTCGTTACTTTTGAAGTATAGCCATTTAAAATTTCTTGTATTTGGGGCGATAATTGAGTGATACTAATATTATTATTAATTCCCATTCGTTCCTCCTAAATAGTTATGCAATTAGCAACAAAAGTTATTTTTAACCTTTTTTCTTGTTTATCATCAATATTAATTATATTAAATATATTATTTTTATAAATAATTCTATATTGACTACTATTAAAAATGGTATCTTCTAATCTCCTTAAATATCTAACTTTAAAATTGAATGTATTTTGTGTTACATTAGTTTTCGCATTAAAATATTCGCTTCCACTAGATTTATTAACTTCTGCACAACAATTATAATAATCTTGCCATTCTTCTGTTTCTACATTAAGTTTTTGAATTTTTATTGGTTTATTTATTGCCATTTCTCTTCATCTCCATTTTTAGTTGCCATTCTAAATCATTCAATAATTTTCGTGTTGTATTAGAAATATTTTTGGAATCTAAATCTCTATAATCGTACAAATCAGATATGACTAAAAGGGCTATCTGTTTAGCCCTTTCATCTTCTACTGGATAATTTTTGCCTATGGCACCTTGTAAATATAAATTAGAAAATTTTATTAATCTAATAATATTTCTTTTTGTTGCCTGTCCTTCTTCCGCTTCTACTTCTATAGGATCATATCCTAAATGGTCGCAAACTTCTTCAATAGAAACAGGTATGTATTTATTTGTATTATCAGCCATAAGCTATTCCTCCTTTATTTAGGCTGTTTCTTCTACTGCAATATAGCAGTTTTCAAAAGCCTTTTCATCTCTAACTTGTACATTTTCTCTTTCAATTCCTCTAAAGATTGTACAATCATCTTCAAATGCATTTATTTGTTCTCCATCTGTTCCAACAACAGCAGTATTAGAAGTCATAATGTTAATTTTCTTTCTATCAAATAAAACAATACCTTCTTTTAAATCTCCAATTATCATTGGTAATTTATTTGTTTCAGATGGCATATCATCATTTGGTAATACTACAAGTGGAACAACTGTTGCACCTGCTCTAATTTGCATTTTGCTTGAATCAGTTGGATCTGGATTTAAAAGTGGTCTACCATTTTTATCTTCTAAGTTATCTAAATAATCTAATCCATCATCATTTGTTACAACTATTGATGTAGGCTTGAAGGCTTGTCCTAATTCTACATTTAAAACATGTTTTATTCCCTGTATACCTGCCTCAATTTGTTTTGCTACTTTTGTTTTTATAGCATCTAAAATTAAGTTGTTTCTTGTAACTCTTGATTCGTCTGCTAACCAACCTAAAACAGTATTTACTAGATTTTCATCGCTATCTTCTAGTAATTCATTTGTAATTGGTAGATATCCTGCATATTTTTCTATTGTATATTTAATTCTTGAGAATGAAGGACCATCATTTTTACCAATAGCAGATTTTTCTCCAACTTTTTTAAATCCTTTCTTTTGTTTTCTTGTTTTAAAAGTTCTTTCTCCAGACATTGTAGAAACACTTTCTACAGTAACATAGTCCTCTAATGATGATTTAGCTTCTCTTAATTCTTGAATTTTTGTTACTATATCATTAGGAACTGTGTATCCACCTTCTGTTCCTGTTCCCTCATTCAATGTTTTAGCAATATTTCTGATAGCTTCAGCAACAGCTTTTATATTATCTTTTTGTTCTTTTGTTGCTTTTACTTCTTTTTCTTCTTCCTCAGATGGTGTATTTTCCTCTTTTTCTTTTTCATACAATCTTTTTTCTAAATCATATTCTTTTTGTAATTCGTCAGCCTCATCCATTAAAGCTGCTGCTTTTTCTAAATCTTTATTTTCTCCATCCATGCAATCTCTTGCATTCATTCTTTTTTGTGCTATTTTTGCTAATAATTCTCTCATTTTTTTATTCATAATTAATTACCTTCCTTTTCTTCTTGATTTTGTGTAAAAATAAAAGAGTCAAGCATTTTCATTCTTAGCTCTAACTCTCTACTTAAATCATTATTATTTTTTTGATTTTTGACACTTTTGTCTTTTTCAGTCTCTTGTATGTTTTGTTCTTCTTGTTCTTTTGTTTTTTCTTCACAATAATTTTTTGTTGTGCCTGCTCTAGGTTGTGCAGGTACTGCCACAAATGATACTTCGTAGGCTTCTTTTGCACCATCCAAAGTAAAATAGCATATTTTCTTACCTGTTGCTGTATCATACTCACGCCCCCAATAATGCGGACAATATGTTTTAGTATTATCAGTTCCACAAATAGAACAAAAAGCATGTTTTGGTTTGCAACCTGTAGATACTTCCTTTTTTATTCCCGCTTTTATTTCTTGGATTAAATCAGCATTACTATTGGTTTTTACCATATAGCATTTTGCAATTAATTGAGTATATATTTCTCCTGCTCCAGTCAATTTTGCAGTATCATTTTGTACTAATTCTGTTTCATAGACTCTTGCAATTTGATTGTCTGCTGTTCTTCTATGATCTTTTATCATAGTTTTGCCAATATAAAGTTTTTTCAAATCTTTCAAAGCATTAAGATTAAAAGGCTCAAAGTTTCTATCATCAGTTTCATTATCTCCCATAATAACTTTAAATGTAAAAACTTCTTCTGCTTTTAATGGGCTTAATGTAAATTTATTGATTTTCTTTAAATCCTCTTCTGTAACCTCTTGACTTTCAACACTAGCTGACTTACAAACTAAACCTTTTGTAAAGTTTTCTCCAATGCTTCTTTTATCGTTTTCTGGATCCATTTGTATAATTTTCCCTCCTCTCCATCAAAATTATTAATATATTGAGCACCTGTATATTCCACAGGAATGCTAGCACCATTACCTAACAATCTATCGCCACCTTCTTTTGCCTCTAAATCCAAAAATGCTCTAGCCTCGTTAGGTGTATAAATAAAGTTAGAAACACCTTTGCTTAATGTTTCTATTTGTGTACTTTGGTCTGCTCTTAATATAACTGCAACATTAAATTTAAAGTACATTCCTTCCTTTTCTTCTTCCTCAGTTAAAAGCTTATAACTAATTTCTTCCTCATATTGTTTTATAATATATAACATTGTATCTATATAAAAACTTAATTGTTGTGCTTCTGCACTCGAGTAACTTGATTTTTCATAATCTCCGATTTGATAAGGTTTTATTCCAAAAGCACTTGCTATTTGCAAAGCGGAATATTTTTTTACATCTATAAATTGATTATCTGCTAATTTGATATTTAATGGTGTTAATGTTGCACCTAATGGCATTGGTATAATATTCTTAATTTCTTCATCACTATATTTACCTGTAGCAAATTTTTCAATTCCTTTTACAAATTCTTTAGCACTTTCATCATTTAAAGATGAAGTATATTGAACAACTGCTTTAGCAGTAAATCCATTATCATACATTTGATTTACTAATTCTTGTGCTTTACTATTACCTGTAATTGTACTTCTTAGTTTTTCTCTTACAGACATTCCACTTATTCCATCAAAAGAACTTGATGTTTTAAAATGTAATATTTCTTCTGAGCCAAAAGTAAAAATTCCAGCAGCACATGTATATCTATAATAGATATCTGGAATATCACTTAAAATTTTATTATCATCGTACCAAATTTCGACATCTTCTGATGGCAAAATCCATAAGCTTGTATTTACTTCTCCCTTTATTTTTGTTGTTTTTATCAAAACATACGCATTTCCATGATGATTTCTATTATATTCAACAGTAGACCAAAATGTAGTTGCAGTCATATATTTATTAGGTCTTTCATTTAAAACTTTATATAAAGGATGTTCTCTGCAAGCTTTTACTCCATTGTTATCATTATGTTTTAATAACTTTAATGGTAGCTTTCCTAAAGTCTCACTTAATACTTTCAAACAAGCAAAATATGTAGCTTCTGATAATTCGCTTTTTTCTGTATCCTGTAATCCTAAAAAATTTATTAATGATGCTAATTGATCATTTTTGGTATTATTTGTAGTTAATGCTTTAATTGAATTTTTAAATTTTTCTAAAATTTTTATTTTCATTTACTCACCCCTTCCAGTTCATCATTTGTAGATAATTTTCCATTTCCTTATCAACATCTACTGATTCTTCTTCTTTTAACTTCATATAAGCAACATGTGCATCAATACAAGCATCTGCTGGATCTATCCTTTTTGTTTTTGCTTTTGGTTCCTTATCTATTTTTATCTCGCCAAAACTATTTGCCACCACTTTTGCATTTGAAAAGCTCCAACTTAATAATTCATTTCGCTTGTCATATTCTATTTTTTGAGATTTTATATTTAAACGCATATCTACTGTTGCATCATTTAGGAATCTTGCTGACTGTGTTACTTGTAATAAAGGTACACCAAATTCTTCTAGGTCGCCTAAAAATCCATCTGCATTATGGGGATCATAACCTATTGCCTTTAAATCCAAGTCATATTCCTGTATTAGATCTTTCAAATGATTAATTATAAATTTATAATCATTTTTATATTCACTTATTCCCCCAGTTATGGTTATCAAACCGCTACTTTGCCATAAATCATATGGTGCAATATCTGTTTCTATATGTTCTTCTAACCTACCTCTGGGCATAAATGAATGAGAATAAATATAAAATTTATCTTCTTCTAATGGGAACTCTAAAGATATTGTAGTTAAATCTCCTCCACTTGATAAATCTATACCCGCAAAACATTTTTTTCCTCGCATATCCTCTAATGTTTTTTCCGTTTCGCATTTTTTCCATTTGTCAATGTCTATAAATTGGTCATCAGCATTATTTACCCACATATTAAGGGACTTTACCATAAAGTCCCTTAATTCGTTGCCTCCCATATCTTTAGCTGTTTGCATATCTGTTATTAATGTATTTAATGTATCTTCATTTGCAGCTAAATATGGATTAGCTTTTATTAAATTCTTTGGATCCCATATATCATCGCCCTTATCTAAAGCATATATATCCACAAAAAAATCTTCTGCTTTTGCTATTCCTCTTAGAATATTGCAACAATAATTATCTAATTCATAACAAGGTGTATTTATCTTGTCTCCTCTTGTTGTAATAATACTTATTAGTGTTTCTGGAAGTGATTTTGTACCATTATATAAAGCCTTATAAATTTGATTAGTTTTATGTTGGTGGTATTCATCAATACTTGCATATATAGCTCTAAATCCGTCATCTAATCCACTTTCTTTACTTAATGCCTCTATTGTGCAATGTGTTTGATTCGCTATAATCACAGATTTATAGTCTTTTACTGCAAACATTCCATCTTTTTCACTTGCAATATCTTCTCCTGCCAAATCTTCATCACTTTGTATGAACTTTGACATTTCCTCCCATGCAAGCCTTGCTTGTCTTTTCTTTGTTGCAGCAGTAAATAATTTTCCATAATGATAACCACTAAATCCCGCTATATATGTACCTCTAATACCATTTTTAAAAGTTTTACTATTCTGTCTTGCCATGGATTCATAAGATCTTCTAAATCTTCTTTTTCCTTTTTGATTATACCATCCAAAAAGGCACCCCATATCGAAAATTTGAAAGCCCAATAATTTTACTGGTTTCTTTTCAAATCCTTCTCCAATAGTTAAAGTTTCTGCATATTCCAATATTCTTTCTGACTTAGCAACATCCCAGTAATAAGGAAATTCTGCTGTATTTTGAATTTCTAAATTTTTTAAATGTCTTTCACAGGCAAGTCTATGTAATTCGCCTGTAAATATTTCTCTATTTACAACCTTGCGAGCATATTCTGTTACTCTATCTATCATTAAATCACACTAAATTTTGCAAATTTATTTTCTTTTGGCTTTTCTGGTGCTTGTGGGACTTGCAATCTACATCTACTTGTAATTGTTAATCCCATTTTGTCAGCACATGCATTACATTGTTTAAATGCTCGGTCTTGATGTATTAAATATGCTTCAATGTCCGCTGAGTACAATCGTTGCATTTCTACATTATCCTTATATTGTTTTGAAGCTTTATTTTTTATTGCCGAATTTAATAATTTAGTAAATTTCAAATAATTATCTTTAGCAATTAAATAACGAGCTAGACAATCTTCATCTAACTCGCTCATTATTCCTATATCTACAAGTTTTGTTGCTATTTCTGCAAATTCATTTTTTTGTTTTTTACTTAAATAGCTTGGTGCTTTTACATTTTTATAATCATCAATATTTATTTCGCTATTTCTTCTTTTTTCTATTTCCTCTTTAGTAAGATGTTTTTTCCCTTTAGCAATGATAAGGTCTATAGGTTCCCTTTGTTTTCCATATCCTGCCATAATATCCCCGCCTTTTTATTTTAGTCAAAAAATGTGCTACTTTGAAACGAATTATGGGGAGTTTTTTCTACAATGACCTCCCCTGCACCGATACCCCTTAGATGTTCAATACTTTTTTACCCACCCCCTAGGGTATTAATCCCCTCCTAGTACTAATTTTTTTAATTATTTTTCTTCATTTTTTGTAGATTTTTTTAATGTAGTTTTAGTATTCTTCTTTACATCGTTTTTTTCTTCTTCTGTTCCTGTTTCAACTTCAACTTCGTCTGTATTTGTTTCGCTTACTTCTGTTTCTTCTATACTAAGCTCATTTTCTTCTTCTGATATTTCCTCAACAGATATGTACAACTTTCTTTCTTCTACTAAATATTTTATTCTTTCCTCTGTTAATTCAATGTTATCTTTCTTGTATTCTTCTTCCAATACTGCTCCTTTTTCTACATGTCTGTTTAATTTTAAATCTGTGTAACCTCTGTTTGCTACATAATTCATTTTAAATCATCCTTTCCTTTTTATTATTTTATATTATTTAATATAATATACCTTATTAATGAAGTACCTTCTTTCTTGGTTGAAATCTATTGTGCCTCTTATTGTGATGCATATTACATAATGCTCGTAAATTATTATAGTCCAACCTTCTTTTCCAACCTTCTGGTGTTTCAATAAATTCTAAATGGTGTACTTCTTCTGCTAATTTTATTTTATATGTACTATCTTTTTTATTTTCTTCTATGCAATCTTCACATTTGTAGGCATACTTAACATCTCCATATTTATTTTGTAAATCTCTTAAATATCTTTCTTTTAGTTGTCTCCATTCTTTGCTTTTACGAAATTTAACTAACTTTGGATCCCTTGTTTTGTTATATCTTTTTTCATATAACTTTTGTCTTTCTTCCTTCTGCTTATCAACTATTGCTTGACATTTAGGGGCAATACCTATTAGGATATTCAATTATTTTTCTACATTTCGCACACATTTTAATAATCATTTCTATATTCCCTCAATTTCATTTCCGCTATATATCTTTTTAAATTATTTTTAGTATTAGTTTTACTTTTCCTGTACATCTCGCATTTTACTATTGTTATATTTCCGCTTCTTAGTTTTTTCAATACTTCCATTGCATACTTTATTAATACATGAAATACAGATTTTACTTTTGTATTCTTCTTCCATAATCTACCTCTTATCCATATAAAATGCTAGAAAATGCTCTTTTCAAAAGCACTTTCTAGCTGCTAAAATAATAAAAGGGGAGTATCCTTTTAGTAGAGTTATTTAAGTAATCTACTTAAACCTTCTCCGAGTATAATTATATAATATAGTAATATATAATTTCTACCAAATTTCCGACCAATTTTTAACCAATTTTTGATTTTTTATACATTTATTACATCTAACATAGTTTCTAATGCTTTATCTCTAATATTTTTCAATTGATTTACTGTTCTAGGCTCATTATAAACTTGTACATAAGTTGTTGATACATAATTCCATTTAGGTTCATACATATAGTAAGTTTGTATTATTAATTTTTGCTCATTATTTAATGCTTTTAGCATTCTATCTACTTTTCCTACTAAATCTCTTAATGGATCTGCTTTTTGATTATATATATAGTTTTCATTTATTAGTTTTATTTTATCCGCTTTATTTATGTACGTTAATTTTCCTTTATAATTTAATGCTATATCCTCCGTTGGTCTATTTATTTTATTTGTCTTTCCTCTTGGCATATCAGATATAGTAGGTGAATTAAGAGTCATTCCTTCTATTGTTTCATTTTCACTTTCTTGCATTTTCTTGCCGTTATATTTTATTAAAACTTTATTTTTAGCAATTTTACTTTCTAATTCTTCTAATTGTGATTTACTTTTTAAGTATTCTTTTAACATATTTTCTATTTCGCACTTTTCATACATAAAATTTTTCCTTCCTTTCATCTTTTGAAAATTTTATTAATATTTGATAATATCTGGCATATGTATATGGTTTTATATTATTTTTTACAATTTCATTTATTGCATTTCTTTGTATTCCTTCACTTTGTAATAATTTCATAAATCTTTTTTTTGACATTTTTTTATTTAACATACACTTGAAATTATCAAATATTGAATTAAATATATCGCATATTTTTTTACCTATTTCAAAAATTGTATCTATAACAGGTTTTAAATAATCTTTTAATTGATTAGCAATTTTCAAGCATTCCTCTTCTTTTACACTTATTGCTTTATTATCAGCATCGCATACAATTTCCGTTATGTAATTTGTTTTTGATAAGCTTAATATATCTTCTATTATTATTTTTTCATAATTTATTGACATCATTCTTCCTCTTTTCCGCTTCTGGAGTTTTTTTATAATTGCATAAACGGCATCAGTTCCAAATCCTTCTTCTTCCAGATTCTTTTGTATTTTTTCTATTATGTATTTAGGTTGTATCATAATTTCACATTTTTTATTAATCCATAATTCATAATTGCTTAAACTTTCATTATTTTTTACTATGTTTGTTAGTTCCTTATCTAGTTTCTCATTTATTTTTTTTCGTTCTTCATTTACTTCTCTCAAATATGCAACTTCATTTGCATTTTTTTGTTTTTGGTTCATATTCCATACCTCTCATATTCTCTTTTACTTTGTAAAAAACATTTTCTTACTTCTTCATCAAGTCTAATTTCTTCATTATCTTTTTTTATAAAATAATATAGCTTTTGTCCTCTTGGTTTCCTTTTATAAACTTGATATTCTATGCCATCTTTTAATCTTATATAGTAACCCCAGTCGCCTGGATGCAAATTAGTTAAAATATATTCTTCAAATGTTATTTCTTTATTCATTAGTGCCCTCCTTGTTTATTCTTAATATTCTCTCTTATTAATTCATCTTTGAAATTGTCTAGGTTCCTGTAAGCTTCATTTAATTGTTGCTGATTATATTTTCTCTTGTCTAAACTTATAAAATCTATATTTTCTAATTTATTCATTGTGTTTACTACTATGTTGTATATATGATTTATTGTCATTTGTATCACCTACTTTTTTATTTATTCAT
>ULWD01034238.1_pt1 | contig 18709 bp, 16 predicted proteins | sample 1960011 | NCBI WGS metagenome assembly ULWD01 (sample SAMEA4835803, study PRJEB28245) | human gut metagenome | biome: gut microbiome; material: fecal sample | place: Denmark | collected 2008 | reverse complement strand
GTGGAGATTTGAGAAGAAATGAGATGAGAGAACGCTCAGAAAAGCTTGGAAGAATACAGAAAAAACTCAGCAGTTTTGAGGGAATACAGCGAAGCATTACAAATTTTGTGATATTGTCAGCGTCATTTGGAATGTTAATACTGATGGGAAATATGTGGCAGCAGGGAAAGACAGGATTTGATGCGGTTGTTATTTGCACAATAGCAATGATGGGTTCATTTGGGCCGGTTATAGCACTTGCGAGTCTGTCGAACAATCTAAATCAGACACTTGCAAGTGGTGAGCGTGTGTTGTCAATACTTGAAGAAAATCCGGTAGTCGAAGAAATAGTTGAAGCATCAGACAATAAAGCAGACAATAAAGTAATGTCAGATGAAAAAAATATTATGGCAGAAGCTATGGAAACATTTTTAGACAGGAACAAAGCACAAAATTCTGCGGACAGAAAAAACAGGTCGATAGCTGCTTTACAGGATGTAACATTTGCATATGAAAATAAAGCTGACTATGGCAACGAAAATATTTTAAATAATTTTAACATGAAAATAAAAGAGGGAAAAATAACAGGACTTCACGGAGCGAGCGGCTGTGGAAAATCAACAATATTAAAACTTCTTATGCGCTTCTGGGACACGGATAACGGACAGGTAAGTATAGGCGGTCAGGATATAAAACAAATTCAGACAAAAGAACTTAGAAATTTTGAGAGTTTTGTAACGCAGGAAACAGATATATTTCATGACACAATAGCTGCCAATATAGGATTCGCAAAACAGGGAGCAACCAGAGAAGAAATAGTTGAGGCAGCAAAAAAAGCATCATTTCACGAGTTTGTCATGAGCCTGCCTGAGGGATATGATACAAAGGTGGGAGAACTCGGCGATACATTGTCAGGCGGTGAAAAACAGAGAATAGGAATTGCAAGAGCATTTCTTCATGACGCACCGCTGCTTCTGATGGATGAACCTACAAGCAACCTTGACTCACTCAACGAGGGAGTTATATTAAAAGCCGTAAAAGAAGAGGGGAAGGACAAAAATAAAACGGTTGTACTTGTATCGCACAGAAAATCCACGATGGGAATAGCGGATGAGGTAGTGGAGCTGTAACTGCTACATTAACAGTTGACAAATACCAACCCACATATTAAAATACATTTATCTATGAATGAAAAAGGCTGTGAAAAGAAAAGTATGTTACAGAAAGTATTACAGAGAACCCGCAGAGTTGCTTAGTACATTATATATGGAAGTAACCCGTTGCTGAGAAAGGGCATATGGAATGTAGCAGAAGATGGTCTTGGAGCTGTACACTCTGAACATAATCTTATATTTATGCCGCAGATGAGGCGTAAATATAGTGATAGTATAGTAACGATAAAAGTAGGAGGTACCGGGTACGCCCGTTAAAGCGTGGCACTGTGATGGCAGTGGTTGAGGTTCGCATTCTGAAGTGCGGATGAATTAAAGTGGTAACGCGGTATAATCGCCTTTAAGAATATTTTATGATGTTCTTAAAGGCTTTTTTATTTTATAGGAGGTTCAAAATGGCAGAGAAAAAGAAATTTTATTTAACAACAGCGATTGCTTATACATCAGGTAAACCGCATATTGGAAACACATATGAGGCAGTTCTTGCAGACAGTATTGTAAGATTTAAAAGACAGCAGGGATATGATGTCCGTTTTCAAACAGGAACAGATGAGCATGGACAGAAGATTGAGATAAAAGCTGATGAAGCAGGTATAACACCAAAGAAATTTGTAGATGATGTATCAGGACAGATTAAATCAATTTGGGATTTAATGAATACTTCATATGATAAATTTATCAGAACAACTGACGAATACCATGAGAAGCAGGTTCAGAAAATATTTAAAAAGTTATATGAGCAGGGAGACATCTACAAGGGATATTATGAAGGAATGTACTGTACACCTTGTGAATCATTCTTTACATCATCACAGCTTGTAGATGGAAAGTGTCCTGACTGTGGAAGAGAATGTCAGCCAGCAAAAGAGGAAGCATATTTCCTTAAACTCAGCAATTATGCAGACAGACTTATTGAGCATATAAAGACACATCCTGAATTTATCCAGCCTGAATCACGCAAAAACGAGATGATGAATAACTTCCTTCTTCCGGGACTTCAGGATTTGTGTGTATCACGTACTTCATTTAAATGGGGCATTCCTGTAGACTTTGACCCTGGTCATGTTGTATATGTATGGGTTGATGCGCTCAGCAACTATATCACAGGACTTGGATACGATGTTGACGGAAACAACGATACAAGTGAAACAGGAACAGACCTTTTTGAAAAATTCTGGCCTGCAGACCTTCATCTTATAGGTAAAGATATTCTTAGATTCCATACAATTTATTGGCCAATCATGCTTATGGCACTTGGGCTTCCACTTCCAAAGCAGGTATTTGGTCACCCTTGGCTTCTTCAGGGAGAGGGTAAGATGAGTAAGTCAAAAGGAAACGTAATTTATGCAGACGACCTCGTAGATATGTTCGGAGTAGATGCTGTTCGTTACTTTGTACTTCATGAGATGCCATTTGAAAATGATGGTGTAATCACATGGGAACTCATGGTTGAGCGTATGAACTCAGACCTTGCAAACACACTTGGAAACCTTGTAAATAGAACAATTTCAATGACAAACAAGTATCTTGGCGGAGTTGCAGAGGATAAAGGAGCTGCTGAAAGCGTTGATGATGACCTTAAGTCATTCGTACTTTCCGTACCAAAGAAAGTTGAAGAAAAAATGGATAAGCTTCGTGTTGCAGATGCAATTACAGAAGTATTTACAATCTTTAAGAGATGTAACAAATATATCGACGAGACAGAGCCTTGGGTACTCGGCAAAGATGAGTCAAAGAAAGACAGACTTTCAACAGTTCTTTACAACCTTATTGAGAGTATTACTATCGGTGCAAGTCTTTTGAAATCATTTATGCCTGACACAACAGAGAAGATTTTAAAACAGCTCAACACAACAGAGCGTGCACTTGAAGATATGGATAAATTCGGTCTTTATGAATCAGGAACAAAGGTAACAGATGCACCTGAAATTCTCTTTATGAGATTGGACGTAAAAGAAGTGCTTGCAAAAGCTGAGGAAATTCAGGCAGTGCAGAAAGCGGCCGCCGGTGCAGCAGAAGAAGCAGAGTCAGATGAGGAAGTAATAGACATAGAAGCAAAACCTGAAATTACATTTGATGATTTTGAGAAAATGCAGTTCCAGGTAGGAGAGATAATCGCATGTGAGGAAGTTAAGAAGTCAAAGAAACTTCTCTGTTCACAGGTAAAAATCGGAAGTGAAGTAAAACAAATCGTATCAGGAATTAAAAAGCATTACTCTGCAGAAGAGATGGTTGGCAAAAAGGTAATGGTACTTGTAAACCTTAAACCGGCTAAACTTGCAGGAGTATTATCAGAGGGAATGTTGCTTTGCGCAGAAGATGCAGAAGGAAATCTGTCGCTTATGACACCTGAAAAGAAAATGCCGGCAGGAGCAGAAATCTGCTAGTGGATACGATACGGAGGTCTAAATGCAAAATCAATTTTCACGTTCAGAATTGTTAATAGGAAAAGAAGGGATTGAAAAACTTCACAAATCAAGAGTTGCTGTGTTTGGTATAGGCGGAGTCGGAGGGTATACAGTTGATGCACTTGTCAGAAGCGGAGTTGAACAGATAGATTTGATAGATGATGATAAAGTGTGTCTTACAAACTTGAACCGTCAGCTTATTGCGACAAGAAAAACTGTGGGAAAAGACAAGGTAGACATTATGCGTGAACGCATATTAGAAATAAATCCAAAGGTTACAGTCAATGTTTATAAGACATTTTTCCTGCCTGAAAATGCAGACACATTTCCGTTTGAGGAATATGATTATGTTGTAGATGCGGTAGATACTGTGACGGCAAAAATTTCACTTGTTATGAAATGTCAGGAAACAGGAACTCCGATAATAAGCTGTATGGGAGCAGGCAATAAAATGGATGCAAGCGCATTTAAAGTAGCTGATATTTATAAGACAAAAGTGTGCCCGCTCGCAAAAGTAATGCGTCGTGAACTTAAAAAACGCGGCGTGAAAAAGCTTAAAGTTGTTTATTCGGAAGAAAAACCGATGACACCTATTGAAGATGAAAATGATAATTGCAAGAACCATTGCATATGTCCTCCGGGAGTACAGCGTACATGCCTGCAGAGACGAGCAGTACCGGGAAGTATGGCATTTGTGCCAGCGGTTGCAGGGCTTATTATTGCTGGTGAGGTAGTAAAGGATATTATTGCGGAGTAAATTAATCGAAAATAAATATTGATATTAAGCGGCATAAATAAAGAAATCGTCACTTGTATGTATCGATTCTAAAGGATTAGTCTTTTGGAGATTGATTGAGTTATATAAGTGGCGATTTTTTTGACTTATCAGGTAAGGGACTTGTTCCCTTACTGATATGCTGCGATAGCAGATGGTAATGTTATGAGCAGGCAGTGAATGTGTATTGCAAATATCCGCTTGACTGTAGTTATCTGTATTTTTATATGCACTTTCGCAATGCTTTTGTTTTAGATAAAACAGAACAAATTTAATAAATAGTAAAAATAAGCAAAAAAGTTGTATAATAATTAAAAATTATATGCCTTTTTTGCTTTTTTATATTTTGAAAATGAAATAATGCTGATATAATCAACATAAAATATAAAATAATTTAGAATTATTTATGCAAAGTATCTAATAGGGTATGGGAGAGTTTCTGGAGGCTTAGTATTTAACACTATCAGGCAAAGAGCGGAGTGTACCACGAATATTCGCTTGGCAAATCTAAAGGAGAGTATGAAAATGAGACTTAAAAAAATCACAACTGTACTTATGGCAGCAGCAATGTGCATATCCGGTATGACGGCTGTACCTGCTGATGCCAATGCGGCGGCAAGTTCATCAGCTGCTTCAAGCACAACGAGAATTTCCGTGCATGACCCATCAATTTTTTATGATTCATCGACAGGTTCTTACAACATTTATGGTTCACACATGGCACAGGCATCATCAAAGGATTTGAGAAACTGGTCTGCTATGGGAACTCAGGGATATACAAACAAATCTTTGTATGCGAGTGAAAATGTCGAGGGTATTTATTATATCAAAAATAAGTTTAGCGGATTGTACCTTGATATTGAAAATGGCTCAGCACAAGATGGAGCAAATATCCGTCAGTGGTCTTACAACGGTTCTGATGCACAGAAGTTTAAATTTGTCTCTACCGGTGATGGTTATTATTATATTCTTACGGGTGCGACAAGCTATAAAAAGTGTGTCGATGTTGACGGTGGTTCATCAAAAGACGGCACTAACATTATGCAGTGGAGTTATTGGGGCGGAGAAATGCAAAAATACCGCATTGTTCAGAATGCAGACGGAACATATGCGATTTTGACAAAGGCAAGTGATTGCAAATCAGGTCTTGATGTATATGACTGGAGCAAATCAGCAGGTGGAAATATAAATGAATGGAACTATTGGGGCGGTGACTGTCAGAAATGGGAACTCGTGACGGCTGTTAAAAACAGTGGAAGCACAAAAGCTTCAAAAAATGAATCTCTTGAACAGTCGCTTGCATCATCATTCCAGTGGGCAGGTTACAATGACTCCGATTGCAAGGGCGGATACGGTGTCTGGGCACCTGATGTCATATACAATAAAAATTATGTATGGAAAGACGGAAGTAAGGGTGCATACATGATTTATTATTGCACATCATCAACGGCTGTGCGTTCATGTATAGGATATGGGGTATCGAAGTCTGCGACAGGTCCGTTCTCTTATGTAGATACAGTTGTTTATTCTGGATTTACAAAGGGAGATGTTAAGGTTACGACAACATCTGACCTTGGTACAAAGACCGTTAATACAAACTATAACAATACCAATATTCCAAAATTGATAAATAACGGAAAAGTTGAGAAAGTTGGAAACTGGTTCTCATCAAATGGAGCATATAATAGCAGTTTTTATCCAAATGCGATAGATCCGTGTATTTTATTTGACGCAAATGGAAAACTCTGGATGACATATGGTTCATGGTCAGGAGGAATTTATATTCTTGAGCTTGACGCGGCTACCGGTCAGCCGAAATATCCAAAAACTACAAGTGGTAACACAGACGGATATTTTGGTAAGAAAATAGCAGGCGGATATAAAAAATCAGGCGAAGCACCTTATATTCAGTACGATGCAGAGAGCGGTTATTATTATCTCTATGTAACATATGGATGGCTTGGGGCAGACGGCGGCTACCATATGAGAATGTACCGTTCAAAGACAATCAATGGAAATTATGTTGATGCCGCAGGAAATTCAGCAGTATTTTCTGCAGGGACAAATCAGGCAGACCGTGGAATAAAAGTTATGGGAAATTATAACTTTACCCCGATAATGCAGGGTTACAAATCATCCGGTCACAACTCAGCATTTATTGACACGGACAATCAGAGATACCTTGTTTATCACACTAGATTTGACAGCGGAAATGAGTCCCATGAAGTGAGAGTACACCAGCAGTTTTTAAATCAGGATAACTGGCCGGTTACGGCAGTTTATGAGTATCTCGGAAGTACGATTTCAAAAACAGGTTATTCAGCATCAGATATGCTTGGAGAATATGAATTTGTAAATCATGGAAAAGATGCTTCAACAAAAAATGTCGGAATGCTCATAACACAGAAAATAAAATTAAATTCCAACGGAAAAATCACCGGGGATGTGACGGGAAGCTGGAGTTATATTAAAGGAACATATTATTGTCAGATGATTATAGACGGTGTGATGTATAAAGGTGTATTTTTCAAGCAGAAGGATGAAACACCGAGCCACAATGAAGTTATGACATTCTCATTGATAGGAAAAAATAATCAGACGATATGGGGAACAAAAAATTCAGTTAAAGTAAGCAAGACGGAGGGAATATTTTATATAAGAAACAAGTTTTCAGGCAAATATTTAGATGTGGCAGACGGAAGTTCGGCAGACCATGCGAATATCCAGCAGTGGGCATATAATGGATTTGCATCACAGAAATATAAGATAGTATCAAATGGTGACGGATATTACTATATACTTACAGGAGCATCAAATTATACAAAGGCACTTGATGTGGCAATGGGAAGTGCTGCGGACGGAACCAACATTGTACAGTACAGTCTGAACAAAGGGACAAATCAGTTGTTTAAATTAAGCAAACAGTCAGATGGAACATATGCAGTATTGTCAAAGGCATCAAGCTGTAAATCAGGTCTTGATGTGTATGACTGGAGCAGGGATTCAGGCGGAAACATAAATCAGTGGAATTTCTGGGGCGGTGACTGTCAGAAGTGGATATTGGCTGCAGTAAAGTAAGAATGTCTGGATTTTAAAATAAAAAAGTAACAGGACTATCTCCGAAGAGACAGTCCTGTTACTTTTTCGATACTTTTAAGAACTCCAATTGTTAAATCATGTCCTTTGTGGTTCGGAACCGTAACAGAATTTATATGATACATTACAATATAGGGACAGAATGGAACAAAAGCAGAGTGCTATGCTGGATCTTTCAAAAATGACAAATGAAATTGCTGAGGAACAACTGGAATATACAAAGAAGATTAAAGATGAAACTACTAAAGCTAATACTCTTGCAAAGTTAAATGCAGCTTTAAATTATGCTACATATAAGGATACAAAAAAGATTAAAAACGAACTTAATAAGAAGTAAAAATAAAATATCTAGTAAGAATGAAAACACTCAGAGCATTTAGATAAAACTGTCTGAGTGTTTTTGAAAATCTATTATTTTAAAAGTGTTTTCAGATTTTTTATTTTTCATGAACTATCTTCCAATATTTTTCCTACAGCTTTCTCTTACCACAAGTTCACACGGTATTTTAGCCTTAAGCGGTGTTTTTATGCTGAGATTTGAAGCGACGTACACAAGGTTTGCACCATGTTGCCCCATATCGTATGCCGGAGCGTGTATGGTTGTAAGCGGAGGCTCAATGTAGGCACTTGTTTCTTCGTCGTTAAAACCTATAACGGATATATCGTTAGGAATTTTAAAATTATTTTCGCGAATTGCTTTCATTGCTCCGAGTGCAATAACATCATTTGCCGCAAATACGGCAGTTGGAATATTATTTTCATTAAAAAGTTCATTCATCATATTGCAACCGGATTCAAAGGTAAAACTTCCTTCTTTAAAATAAGGTTTATAATCCATTTTTCTGTGATTCATATATTTTTTATAGGCAGTTGTGCGGGCATCTGTTATAAGTTCATGATTTCCGACATATTCTTTTCCGCCTAAGAATGCAATTTTTTTGTGACCAAGCCCTGTAAGATAATCAAGTGCGCTGTAAACAGCGTGTTCAAAATCCATTGATAAGGAGGTGATGTTAAATTCGTCTACAGCCATATCGAGGAATACAATATTGTTACATATATCAATGAAATTTTTGATTTCTTCACGGCTGAATTTACCTATACATATAAGTCCGTCAACATCGTTTAATTTTGAAAAGTTTTCGGAGTCTCCGGGAAATACACGGAGTACATTTATATTATTTTTTTCACAGAAATCTTCTACACCCTGTCTTGCTTTGAGATAATAGTTGTCTTTTAATTCTTCTTCGGCTGAAAACCATAAAACTATACCCATTGTAAAGGTGTTTTTTGCGGCGGGGGTATTTGCTCTCGGAAACTTTTTATAATTTAAATTTTTTGCAGTATTCAACACTTTTTTTCGTGTTTCGGCTGAGACATGAAGTGTAGTGTCGTTGTTTAATATTCTTGAAACTGCACCGGGAGAAACGCCTGCTTTCTTTGCTATATCACGAATTGTTGCCATATAACGCCCTCTTTCTTCGTTAAATTAGTTTTTATAAGTTTATTTGTAAAAAAGAAAATTGGCTGCTGGTCGCACAGTAGGTGTGACAGTAACAACAGTAACCAAAATTGTATCTGTTTAAATACACAAATGTTTACTAAACATATGGTAACACAATAAGCAAAGATTGTCGAGATTATTTATAAAAAATACAGTAAACATTTAGTAAAAATAATAGTAAACAATTCTTGACATTTTAGTAAACGGGTATTATATTAGACTTAAATAAGGCAGAGTGTTAATATATAAGAATTTTTGTTAATTGGCAGATAAATTTAGGAGGATTTTGTGCATGAAAAAGACAAGTGAATTAAAAGAAGCATTAAAAAAAGGTGATTATAAAGACTTATTGTCAGATATTTATGTTGATGAGAGCAAGATTAAATATCAGACAGAGCGTTATATTAAGGCAATTGAAAAGTTTGAAAAACTTTATGGTGAGGGAGAGGCAGCTATTTATAGTGCTCCGGGAAGAAGTGAGGTTGGAGGAAACCATACAGATCACCAGCATGGTGAAATTCTTGCGGCGTCTATCAATCTTGACGCTATTGCAATTACAAGAAAAACTGATGACAATATGATACATCTCATTTCAGGTACATATAAAGAGATTGTTATTGATGTCAGCAATCTTTCTTATAATGAAAGTGAAAAGGAGACTACAAAAGCTTTGATAAAAGGTGTGCTTAAAGGTGCAAAGGATCATGGCTTCAATGTTGGCGGATTTAAGGCATATATTACAAGTGATGTGCTGATTGGAGCAGGATTATCTTCATCCGCTGCTTTTGAGACAGTCGTAGGTACTATTATTTCATATCTTTATAATGAAGGAAAGATGGATGCCGTTACAATAGCCATTATCGGTCAGTATGCGGAGAATGTGTACTTTGGAAAACCTTGCGGTCTTATGGATCAGATGGCGTGTTCGGTAGGAAGTCTTGTTCATGTAAATTTTGCAAATCCAAAAGAGCCTGTTGTTGAAAAAGTTGAGTTTGATATGAATAAATATGGATACAGTTTATGTATCACAGATACAAAAGGTTCGCATGCAGATTTAACAGCAGATTATGCAGCAGTTCCGCAGGAAATGAAGGAAGTTGCAGCTTATTTTGGAAAAGAAGTTCTTCTTGAAGTTTCAATGGAAGATATTCTTGAAAATATAGCAAAGCTCAGAGAAAAGTGCGGTGACCGTGCAGTGCTTCGTGCAATTCATTTTATAAATGAGAATAAGCGTGTCGGCAAAGAAACAGATGCTCTTAAAGCAGAACAAATTGATAAATTCCTGAGTCTTGTCAAGGAGTCGGGGGATTCATCATATAAATACCTCCAAAATGTTTATACCGTAAATGATATTAAACATCAGAATGTGTCACTTGCTCTTGCTATAAGTGACAGCGTGCTTGAGGGTGGAAACGGAGTATGCCGTGTACATGGCGGCGGATTTGCCGGAACTATTCAGGCGTTTGTTAAAAATGAAGCGGTGCCGGAATATCTTGAAAAAATGGATAAGGTATTTGGAAAGGGAGCGTGCAGCGTTCTTAAAATTCGCAAATATGGTGGAATGAAAGTCATTGATTAAATTAAGAAGATAAAACATATATAAAATTATTGAATAATAAATGAGAGTAAATATAGAAAAAACAACAGTGAGGTAAAAAAAGTGATTACAAAATATATCAGTGAACTTGTTTTATACGGAAAAGAAAATGGCTTGATTGAAGAATGTGATGAAATTTATGTTACAAATAGACTTTTAGAATTATTTGATGTAATGGAATACAGCGAGGTTGATAAAGTTACATCGTTCAGGCCGGTTAATGAAATTCTTGAAGATATGATGACATATGCCTTTGAGAAAGGAATTATGAAGGAAGATACAATCACAGCAAAAGATTTATTCGATACAAAGATAATGGGTTGTATTACTCCGGCACCAAGTATTGTGAGAAAGAAATTCAAAGAAAAATATGATGTTTCGCCAAAGGAAGCAACAGATTTTTATTATAATTTCAGTCAGGCAACCAATTACATAAGAAAAGACAGAATTGCAAAGGACGAGAAATGGGTAACTGATACGGAATATGGAGAGATTGATATTACTATAAATCTCTCAAAACCTGAGAAAGACCCAAGAGACATTGCAAAAGCAGGAAAAGCTAAAAAATCAGGCTATCCAGCATGTCTTTTATGTAAGGAAAATGAGGGTTATGCCGGACATTTCTCGCATCCTGCAAGACAAAATCACAGAGTTATGCCTGTTACATTAGATGGACAGCAGTATTTCTTACAATATTCACCATATGTTTATTATAATGAGCATTGCATTATATTTAATGCAGAGCATACACCAATGAAGATAGATAGAGCAGTATTTAGGAAAATACTTGATTTTGTAAGACAGTTTCCGCATTATATGGCTGGTTCAAATGCAGATTTACCTATAGTTGGAGGTTCTATTTTAAGTCACGACCATTTTCAGGGTGGCGGTTACACATTTGCAATGGCAAAAGCCGGTTATGACAAAACTTTTAAACTTCCGGGATTTGAGGACATAACAGCAGGAATCGTGAAATGGCCTATGTCAGTAATTCGTTTACAGGGTGAAAATGCAGAAAAGATTGTGGAGGCAGCAGACCACATTCTTACAAGCTGGAGAGCATATACAGATAAAGATGCTTTTATTTTTAGTGAAACGGATGGAGTGCCGCACAACACAATTACACCGATTGCCCGTATGCGTGATGGCAAATACGAACTTGATCTTGTTTTGCGTAACAACATTACGACTAAAGAAGCACCATGGGGAGTGTATCATCCATCTGCCGATCTTCATCATATAAAAAAGGAAAATATCGGACTTATCGAAGTAATGGGGCTTGCGGTACTTCCAGCAAGATTGAAAAAAGAAATGAGTGACTTGGCAGAAGCGATTTTAAATCACAAAGATATTCGTGCAGATGAGACACTTGAAAAACATGCCGACTGGGTAGACGAATGGATTGGAAATTATACAATCACTTCAGAAAATATTATGGAAATAATTCACAATGAAATAAGTAAGGTATTTGTCAAGGTGCTTGAATGTGCAGGAGTTTATAAGCGCACAAAAGAAGGTCAGGAAGCATTTATGAGATTTGTTGAGAGCTTGTAGTTTTTATTATATTAAGAAAGTTTGCAAAGCACGATTTTATCGTGCTTTGTAGCATTTATACACCATTTTTCTTGTTTATTTTTCATAAAATATGGGAATAGAAAGAAGCAAATTGCACAATACAGTTTAATTCCTTAATTATAGAATTATTTTATTCGCAAAAATACAGACAGAAATTAAGCATGTTGCATATATTAGTCTTTTCGTGCTATTATATGAAACTGTACGGCATAAATAGCTTTTAATCTTATAAATGATATAATAAGATTAAATTACTGAATTACACGGAGGGAGATAAAAATGGATAATCAACAAAATTCAGTTCCAGTTCAGGAAAATAAAATGGGAACTATGTCAATTGGAAAACTTGTTTTTAATATGTCGCTGCCGATGATGGTTTCGATGCTGGTTCAGGCGTTATACAACATTGTTGACAGTATATTTGTTGCAAAACTATCTGAGAATGCGCTGACGGCAGTTTCACTTGCGTTTCCGTTGCAGACGCTTCTTATCGCAGTAGGCACCGGTACAGGTGTTGGTATGAATGCACTTTTGTCTAAGTCTCTTGGGGAGAAGAATTTCAAGAAAGCAAATAAAACTGCAACAAATGCTGCTTTTATTTATGCACTTAGCTATATAGTATTTCTTATACTCGGTTTTACTATAGTTAAGCCTTTTTATAGAAGTCAGGTAGGGAGTGCAGATGCTGAAATTATGACGATGGGTGTTGATTATCTAAGCACAGTTATGATTTTCTCATTTGGAATATTTACACAGGTCTTTTTTGAGAGACTTCTTACATCGACAGGAAGAACTATTTTTAGTATGACATCACAGCTTAGTGGTGCATTGACAAATATTATATTAGACCCAATTTTGATTTTTGGTATGTTTGGTTTCCCTAAAATGGGAGTGACAGGTGCAGCAGTGGCAACAGTAATCGGTCAGTGTGTTGCGGGTATTGTTGCGGGAACATGCAATCATAAGTTTAATCATGAGGTTAAGTTTGAATTTAAAGGATTCAGACCGGATTTAAAGATTATCGGAACGATTTATGCGGTGGGTATTCCTTCAATAATAATGCAGTCAATAGGTTCAATAATGACTTATTGCATGAACAGAATACTTATTGAATTTTCATCGACAGCTACAGCGGTATTTGGTGTTTACTTTAAATTACAGAGCTTTTTCTTTATGCCTGTATTTGGGTTAAATAATGGAATCACACCTATAATTGCTTATAATTACGGGGCTAGACAGCGTAAGCGTATGACAAAAACGATAAAGCTCAGTTTTTTTGTTGCATTTTGTCTTACATTTATCGGTTTTGTTCTTTTTGAGAGTATTCCACAGGTTTTGCTTGGAATGTTTAGTGCATCTGATGATTTGCTTAAGATTGGTATACCTGCACTTAGGACAATCGGCGTACATTATCTTATCGCATGGTACTGTATTATCGTCGGTACTGTATTTCAAGCACTTGGAAAAGCAATATTCAGCATGGTTGTATCGATTATGCGTCAGCTTGTGGTTCTTATACCTGCTGCATATCTGCTCGCAAAGTTCGGTGGGCTTCATATGGTATGGTGGTCGTTTCCTATTGCTGAGATAATGTCTTTTATCGTATCGACAGCATTTCTTATAAGAATATGGCGCACAGTTATAAAAGATATTCCGGAGGGACATGAATAAAATCAATTAAAATTAGAAAAATTTGATGAGCGTAACAGCATATATAAAAATGCTTAAAATATGGCAATTCGTACTGTTAGCCGTTAGCAGCAGGCAGATACTTTTTGGCTGTAATTGACATTATGCATTTAAAAATATGTTAAGCAGCTCATCAATTTTTATATTTGTTTATTCTTTTTGTATTTGAGCTATTCTGATTTTGAGAAATTTCAATTTTAACCTGTGCACGTTTTTGTTCTAATAGTGGAATTATTATATAATACAGCCTGTCATCTTTGAATGATATATAGTGCGTTCAGTATATGCGTTTGAATTTATTTTGGCATTCCAGGCAGTTTTCTTTTTACGTGAGCTGTTAAATGAATTATAGCTGTATTGTTTTTTAGTGTTATATGTATCTTTTTTTGAGCGTATTTTTATCAGCATTGTGATTTAAACCGAGAATTTTATAAGCAGCATCAGTTGTCATAAAGTTTCTTTCCTATGCATTTTTATAATAGGTAATTATAATTTAATTCCTTTAAGCAGTTTTGCAAAAGGACTTTCATCTTTTTCTTCTTCCTTATCTGCACGAAACTCATCAGGAATTTCGTATGTATCTTCTTCATCATCAGGAATATCATCTTCAAGTGCTTTCATGCTGAGTGATATTCTGTCACCATCAAGAGCGATTATTTTAGCGGATACAATATCACCGAGCTTGACAATTTCTTTTGGGGATTTGATAAATTTATTTGTAATCTGTGAAATATGACAAAGTCCGATAAGTTCCTCGCCTATTTCGATAAATACACCGTAAGATTCCATACGCACGATTTTTCCTGAAACAGTTTCGCCGACAGCGAGTTTTGAAACTTTCTGTGAATGTTCAAGAGCGGCATTTTCTCTTGCGATTTCTTTTGCTGACAGAATAAGTCTTTTTTCAGTTGCATCAGCAGTGATAATAATTGCATTTAAGGTCATACCGACATAACTTTCAGTATCATCTACATAATCAAGTCCGATTTTTGAAGCAGGGATAAACGCTTTGACACCTTTTACAAAACCGGTTACACCACCTGAGTTTGCTTCTGTTATTTTAACGGAAAAAACAGTACGGTTTGCCATATCATTTTTAAGTTCGTCCCATACAAGTAGATTGTGAGCAGCTTTTTTAGATAATATGACAGCTCCATTATCACCCTCTGCATCAATAACCATTGCGCGAATCGTATCGCCGATATTGCAGTCATTTTTGATTGAAAATGCAGGATCGTCGCTGCATTCTTCAAGAGGAATAATCCCCTCCGTATAATAGTTTAAATCGACAGTCAGCTCAGTTTCTGAAATACCGATTACAGTTACATCTAAAATGTCACCTTCTTTTATTACCTTAAAAGAACTTTCAAGTTCCTTTTCAAAATCTTTCATGCTGGCAGCCATGTCTGTTACCTCCTTTACGGTTTGTTATATAAATATTTGGCGATGTTTGGATCAAAAGGTATTTTGCCCCTTGCATCATTTAGTTTAAGTATAGTGTTAAAAAAAGATATGTGCAAGTTTTTTACATTTAAGATTTTATCAATTTTATATTGAGAATGATTTGAGTTAAAAAGTAAGAAGGGTTAAGTATGAATGTGTGTGAGGCGACTATTGGTACAGCAATAAATTTACAGCTTTATGCTGACAGCATATGACATTTATTAAGTATAGTGCTAAAATACAGTTTGTTATATAGATGATATAAATAAAAATTAGTAAGGGAGAATTAAAATGAAAACAGTAAGAAGAATTTTATCAATAACACTTATTATGGCAATGTGTGTAGCTGTATTTGGTGTTGCAAAGACAAGTGCAAAGAGTATTTATTTTTCAGGAGAATATCGCAAAAGTGATGGAGCAGAATTTATCTTAAATCAGTATTCATCTCCAGAAGGAAAGAATGTAGGAAATTTCAAAATAAATATTCCATATGCATATAACGCATACAGTGGTGAGCTTATGAAACAGGGAAAGGATAAATATTATTCAAAGAAAAAAGGTTTGACAATTAAGGTTTATAAGAAAAAAATTGTTGTTACCGTATCAGGAAAAAAATATGATAAGGCATTAAAAGGAACATATAAGTTGACAAAACGTTATCCTCGCCCATAGAGATATCAGTAGCAGAATAAAGAAAGTATTGCAGTACATCACCGATGAAAACGGTGGTGTACTGTTTTTGAGTTCACTAAATATAATATATAGTAATACAAAAGCTTCTCATTGTGGTAGAATAAAAACATGAGAGGCTTTTGTGCTGTGTAATATGAGAGGTAAACACATTGATAAAGAAGGGAAAATATGAATATACTGATTTCGATAGATTCATTTAAAGGAAGCATGACTTCCATGCAGGCAGGAAATGCAGCAAAAAAAGGAATTTTAAAAGCTGTTCCTGATGCAGAAGCAGTAGTATGTCCGCTTGCAGATGGCGGTGAGGGGACAACGGATGCACTTATAGAAGGCATGAGTGGCGAAAAGATTGAACTTGAGGTTACCGGACCTTTAGGCGAAACGGTCAGTTGCTATTATGGATGGCTTGAAGAGAGCAGAACAGCAGTTATGGAGATGGCTTCGGCAGCGGGACTCACACTTGTAAATGAAAAAAACCGATGATGGCAACTACATACGGAGTTGGAGAGATGATTCTGGATGCAGCAAAAAGAGGATGTGAGAAAGTTATTATCGGAATAGGCGGAAGTGCGACAAACGATGGTGGTATTGGAATGCTTCAGGCATTTGGATATCAATTTCTGGACAAAAACAGAAAAGATGTTGGGAAAGGTGTAGCGGCATTGGGAAAAGTAGAGATGATTATTGCTGATAAAGTAAATCCTTTGATATCAAAAATCAAATTTCAGGTTGCTTGTGATGTTGATAATCCTCTTTATGGTGAAAAAGGAGCCACATATATATTTGGTGCGCAGAAAGGCGTGACCGATGAAATGAAGCCGCTTATAGATAATGATATGAAACATTTTGCAGATAAGACAAAAGAAAAACTCGGTGTGTCGTGTGAAGATATTCCGGGAGCAGGTGCAGCAGGAGGTCTTGGTTTTGCATTGCTTTCATATTTAAATGCAGAACTTACACCCGGGGCAGAGCTTGTAATGCAGCTTACAGATATGGAAGATAAAATTAAAAATTCAGATATAGTCATAACAGGTGAAGGACAGCTTGACAGCCAGACTGTTATGGGAAAAGCACCTATAGGTGTAGCAGGACTTGCAAAAAAATACGACAAAAAGGTGATTGCTTTTGCCGGAAGTATATCTGCTGATGCAGCAATCTGTAACGAAAACGGGATAGATGCATTTTTTCCGATAGTCCGGGGAGTGACTACGCTTGAAGAAGCAATGAAAAAAGAAAATGCAATTAAAAATATGGAGCTTGCAGTGGAACAGGTTTTCAGAGTAATCGTGTTATGAGCAAGCAGCAAAGCGGATTGCGAATATCCGCTTGACAGTGTTATAATATATTATCTATATTTGTTTTTGGGGGAAGATTATTATGGAAGGTCTTGTTTGGGAAACGGCAGAGGAACTTGATATGAAGCTTGCAGAAAGAGTAAGAAATATTAGAAAACGCAGGTCAATTTCTCAACAGAAGCTTGCGACGATGAGTAATGTAAGTTATGGATCTATAAAAAGATTTGAAACAAAGGGACAGATTTCGTTGATAAATCTCACAAAGATTTCTATGGCACTTGGAATTGCTGATGAACTGAGAAATGCATTTACACAGGTGCCATATAGAAATATTGAGGAGGTTATAAATGAGAGGAAATAAAAAAATAAATGTTTTATATGATGAAAGACTGGTTGGAACAATAGCTGAGATTTCTAACAGAAAAACAGCTTTTGAAACAAAGAGGAAAGGAAGTGTATGAATATACATTGCTTGACAGATTAGCAATTGTAGGTAGTTCGGGAATGGGCGCGCTAACTTATGAACCACAATTAGAAATGACAATAGACAGTAAAACAGATGATCTTGATGAACTGGAAAGCCAGTGCCGGAAAATTTTAAATACAGAGTATTCAGAAAAACTTGACGAGTTGTATCGACTTGGTGGAACAAGTGGTGGAGCAAGACCTAAGATTATGACGAAAATAGATGATTCATATTGGATTATAAAATTTCCAGCACATGTTGATAAAAAAGAATCAGGAAAAATGGAGTACGATTATTCTATCTGTGCAAAAAAATGTGGAATTGAAATGAGCGAAACAAAATTATTTGAATCATCAAAATGTAAGGGATATTTTGGAACAAAACGATTTGACAGGCAGCAGATAAATGGAAAAACAAGGCATATTCATATGGTGACAGCGGCGGCATTGCTTGAAATAGACTTTGAACAGCCGAGTCTTGATTATCATAGTCTTATGAAGCTTACAAAAATAATAACTAATGATAATAAAGAAGACATTGAAAACATGTATCGTCGTATGTGCTTTAATGTATTTGCACATAATAGAGATGATCATTCCAAAAATTTTACATTTTTATATGATGATATAAATGATAGTTGGAGATTAAGTCCTGCTTATGATCTGACATTTAGCAACACATATTATGGAGAGCATACAACAATGGTTGACGGGAATGGACGCAATCCCGGAATGAAAGAACTTGTAAATGTCGGTGTGCAGGCAGGGATGAATCGGGATATTTGTTTGGGGGTTGCGGAGAAAATAAAAAAATTGGTGTTTGCGATGTTAGGGGAGTATTTGAAATAAAGTTGGGTATAAAATCAGAGAAGGAGAATTGTTTATGACAAAGGAGAATGAAACAGAATATCCGGTTTTAGCGATATGCTACGATTTTGATAAAACATTATCACCTGATGATATGCAGGCACAGGGATATATTCAGTCAATAGATTACGAAGTTGATGATTTTTGGAGA
>ULWD01046318.1_pt1 | contig 18935 bp, 16 predicted proteins | sample 1960011 | NCBI WGS metagenome assembly ULWD01 (sample SAMEA4835803, study PRJEB28245) | human gut metagenome | biome: gut microbiome; material: fecal sample | place: Denmark | collected 2008 | reverse complement strand
GTCACGGGAACGATAACTGTCAGCTTGAAATCAGCCAGTTTGTTGTTCGCTTCCGCCTCCATCTCAAACCGGACAACGTAATCCATGAGCCCTTCAATTCCGGTCACAGGAGCGTTTTTGGAGCGGAAAAACGGGAATTCCATTTCCACATGGGAACGGCGGGCGGACAGACGGCGGAGCAGTTCCCGCGGAATGGCCAGGGCCGTATGCACATCCAGCAAAGGGCCATGCTGGTGCAACGCCTCCACAAAACGGCTCATATGGGTGCCCTTGAATTCTTCCGGCAGATCCACCGCCAGAGAAACCGTCGCCACAGTGGACTGGATGCGGTTGAGCTTGTCCTGTATCTGGATGGGGAAGCGCAACCCTTTTACGCCCACCCGGTCAATGGAAATATTGCGCGTATCCGCCTCGGACTGGGTATCTTTCAGTTCCTGCATGGGGAAAAAGGATAATGGGTGGAAATAAAGCGGGAGTCTGCCCTGTTACCGGACAAACTCCCGCCTGCAAAGACAATTCTACCGAAAGAGATTTTCCTTGGGGCTTGTTACGGCAGAAGGTTGATGGAACGGGCCCGCTTGATTTCACGGGTTACCTTGCGGTGCATCTTGGCGGACAGCCCGGTCACACGGCGGGGAAGAATCTTGCCGGTTTCAGAGGTGAACTTGGACAGAAAATCAGGATTGAGCAGATTGACCTGATCCATCGGGATGTCGAGACGGCGGCGCGGCATCTGGCGATTGCACGTGCGGAAACGAATACGGCGTTCTACAGTCTTGGGTTCAGTGGACATAATAATAAAGATAATCGATAAGCCGAACCAGTTAACGCATTTCACGATGAAGCGTGCGGCGCTTCAGGAAAGGATTGTACTTAATCTTTTCCAGGCGGCCGGGAGTACGCAGGCTTTTTTTATTGCGCGTGGTGACGTAGCGGGACGTAGGCTTTCCTTCGGCTTTGGCCTCGGTGCATTCGAGGATGATGATGTCTCTTGGCATGATGAAAATGTGTTACGGGGGAGGATTTATACACTATTCTTCGTCATCGTCAAGAGAAACAGATAAATCTACATCATTTTGTCCTCCGGCAAAGCCCAGGGCCACTCTGGGACGGAACCTGGCATTCTGGCCTTTTTCCTTTTCCCACTGGGCCTGGCATTCCACGGTAAGCCGTGCAAAGGGGATGGCCTCCAGACGCAGAATGGGAATGACCTTGTATGACATTTCGCAGATGCCATATGTTCCGTTGTCAATGCGGGCGAGCGCCTGTTCGATTTCATACAGGCCGTCCTGCTCTTTGGAAAGCAGGCTGAGCGCAAAATCACGGTCATAGGCGTCACTGCCGGCATCCGCCTGGTGTTCCCCGGAGCCGGAAGCCTCACTGCCTTCCGGATGATTCCGGAGAGTATCGCGGGCCACGCCGCTCATGTTGTCCAGAGCCCTGTCGCGCAAGTCCAGCAGATGCTGGCGCTGCATCTGCACAAAAGGCTCCCATTCGGGGTTGGCGGCCAGTTCCGCCCTGGCGGCGGCAATGGCTTCCGCCTGTTCATCCGTCAATTCATTTTTCGCGGGAGCGGGAACCGGGGCAACGGGAGCGGGAGCAGCTTTTTTAACCGGAGCCTTTCCGGCCGTTTTCGGCGCAGGCTTCTTTTCCATTTCAGCCGCGGCGGCGGCAGCCTTTTTGGCGGGCTTGGCGGCTTTTTCCGGTTCAGCCGCCTTTTTCCTGCAGCATTTCTTCTTGGCGGGAGCCTCCAGGTCTACAGCGGTCTTGCAATCGGACTTCCCGCAGGTCTTTTTCTTGGAAGCCGGAACTTCCTTGGCGACGGTCTTGCTATTGGTTTTCTTGGGAGTAGGCATAGGAGGTGTCTCTATGGGCTGAGGTTGACAATATTTCACGAACAGAGGGCGGAACACGCCCCGCTGACTAGACTATGAGACATTACAAACGCCCAAATGTTCATTCAAGAAAATTCAGTGATGAAACAAGTCATTTTTCCCCCTTTTGCACCCTCTATTTTCCTGTCGGGATTTTACCGGGAACATACTTCTTTTAACCTTTTCAACGCCCGGTAAAATTCTATATTGGCGTTATATGACAGCTTCAACCATTCCCTCCATCGGCATTGACTTCGGAGGCACCTCCATCAAGATGGGGGTCGTCAAGGGCGCGGAAGTAATCGCCCACGCTCCTTCAATAGCCACCCAGGAATATGGCAATCCCGATCAACTGATTGAAGCCATAGCCCAGTTCGTGAATATGCTGCGGCTGAATCACCCGGAAGTGCAGGCCATCGGCATGGGAATGCCGGGTTTCGTCAATTTTTACCAGGGGACCGTTTATACGCTTACCAACGTGCCCGGCTGGAACAACGTTCCGGTAAAGGACATGCTCCAGGCTGCCTGCGGACTGCCCGTATACGTGGAAAACGACGCCAACTGCATGGCTTATGCGGAATGGAAGCTGGGCGCCGGAAAAGGAAAAAGGCATCTGGTCTGCCTGACCCTCGGCACCGGCGTTGGCAGCGGCCTGATCGTGAACGGAGAACTTCTGCGCGGGGCTACCTGCTCCGCCGGGGAGCTGGGGCAGACGAGCATCGACTACCGGGGGCGTCTGGGCCATTACGGCAACCGCGGCTCCCTGGAAGATTATGTAGGCAACCGGGAAATAGCTGCGGATGCACGCACGCTGTATGCCAGCCACGGCATTGACAAGGCCATTGTGGACTGCAACCCCATCTCTTTGGAACGGGCCGCATTGGCTGGTGATAAAGTAGCCGGGCAAGTATGGCGGGACCTGGCCGTAAAACTCTCCTGCGCCCTGATGAATTGCTGCTATCTCCTGAACCCGGAAGCCATCATCATCGGCGGGGGCGTGGCCAAGGCCAGAACCCTGCTTTTCCAGCCCCTTCAGGAAATCATGAAAACCCAGCTCGCCGCCCCTCTGGTGGAATACCTTGAAATCCTTCCCGCCCAGTTCGGTACGGAGGCGGGCATCCTGGGGGCCGCCCATCTGGCTCTCAACACCCACTTCGGAGAAACATTCCGGGCCTGATCTCGTGTCTTCCTCCCAAATACTCAAACTCGCCCGCAAACTGGAATTGACGGCGGAACAGGAACGGGATTTCCTGGACGCCATGCAGGCCGGGAACCGTTCCAGAAGCGCGCTGGTCATCACCCCGAAGGCACCGGAAGGCTACAGGCCGCCCTTGCCGACAAAGGACACGCCGCAGGAGTGGGGGCATTCCTCCATCTTGGCGCTCCCGTCCGGAGAGGCGGAAACCAAACCCGGCTCCCTGCCGGATTACGAATGCGGCTATTACTATCCCCTGGATCTTTCGTCCGTCTGGGAAACGGCCCCTCTGGCGCATCTTCCGTTTCGTCCGGAACGCTGCCTGGACATGTGCGCGGCGCCGGGAGGGAAAAGCATTCTGGCGCAGACGCGGGTATCTCCGCAGGAGCATGTTTCCAACGAAGTGAATCCGAAGCGCCTGGGCATTCTGCGCCACAACCTGCTTCGCTGCGGCTTCACCAATCTGTACACCCAGCGCCTGCGCCCGGACCAGTGGGCGGAACTGGCCCCCGGGTGTTTTGACCTCATTCTGGCGGATGCCCCGTGCAGCGGACAGTCCCTGCTGGCCAAAGGCATTCCCAACCCCGGCTGTTTCAATTCCTCCGTCACCGGAGGCAACGCCAAGCGGCAGCGGGGCATTTTGCTGGCCGCCCTCCGGTGTCTGGCTCCCGGCGGCTTCCTGCTGTACACTACATGCACCTACGCTCCGGAGGAAAATGAACGCAATGTCCTGTACCTGCTGAAACGCCATCCGGACCTGCACACCGTAACCGTGCCGGAGCTGGAGCATTTCCGTTCCTCCCTGACGCAGGAAGCCTGCTACCGGCTCATGCCCTTCCACGGAGCAGGAGCGGGCGGTTTCACCTGCCTGCTGCGCAAGGAGGGAGGCCATCCGCTCCCGCTTTCCCTGCCGGATGAATTGAAGGCATGGCCCATTCATGCCATGAATTGTTGAAAAAAGATGAAGATAGGCATTTTTTCCGACTTGCACAACCGCACAGACCATCTGGAGCCAGCCATGCACCGGATGCGCCTGATGGGCTGCGGACATTTCATTTTCCTGGGCGACTGCACCACCCCGGAGAGTTTCCGGCGCCTGATTGAACTGACGGAGGACTTTCCTCTGGATGCCGTTCCGGGCAACAATGACTACGATGTGGAAACCATGCGGCGGATGGCCGCCAGTTCCCCAGCGGCGCGCCTGCATCCGGAACATGCCTTTATCACCCGGTACGGCATGAAACTTTCCCTTTCCCATTACCCAAAATACGCCTTGCGGGAAGCGCGCAGCGGAAACGCAGACGCCGCCCTGTACGGCCATACCCACCAGGCCGTGAGCGAAAGATGCGGCGGCTGCCTGCTGGCCAATCCCGGAGAACTCCAGGGCAGGACCGGACGCATCGGTTTCGGCGTCCTGGATACGGACACCCGCATCATCAACCTGCATAACCTGGACTTTCACGCCCCATGAACACGCTGGACGTCTGCTGTGCCCTGATTGAACTGCCCGCCGCACGGGGCCCTCTTCTTCTGGGCGCCAAAAAGAAAACGGGGCAGTCCAACGGGCTTCTTTACGAATTCCCCGGCGGAAAAGTGGAACCAGGGGAGAATGCCCGGCACGCCGTCATACGGGAAATACGGGAAGAGCTGGGATGCACCGTCTTCCCCGTCCGCATGCTCACCCCCGTACGGCACCAGGAGCCTGAACGCATTATCCGCCTTATCCCCTTTCTGTGCCGTCTGGAACTTTGCGCCCTGCCCCGGCCCCTGGAACATGAAAACCTGGGGTTCTTCTCCCGCCGTACGCTGGAAGAACTGCCCTGGGCGCCTGCGGACCGCCTTGTGTTAAAGGAATGGCTGGAAGAACACCGCTGAAAGCAGCATCCCCTTCAAACTCAATCGCTCCACGGGAAAGTTCCCGTCCATGTCTGAAAAGATTGCAAAAACACCTTGGAACATTCCCTACCATGAGGTATATAAGGTGGTGGCTGCTGCACTCGTCATCGCCTGGCAAAGTGGCCCGGACCGATATTACAACCTAATGGGGGCAGCCCCGACGCAGGGCTGACTACGTCCTATACCGGAAAAGTCAAAACAGCGGCGGAAGTCCCCGCTCTATTGAGGCACGGGAACGTGGCTCACAGCCAGAGACGGTGCAGCGGTGTCTTTTTTCCATCACCTGAATCCAGAAAGCTCGTTCTTTCAACGTTTCTCCCCTCCTTGAGCCCGCAGGTCAGCCGGGATTCCCCTCTTGGGCAACATTACTCCTGTCGGGATTCACCGCCTTTCCCCGCTCTTCTCACCCCCGCAGCATTTACAGGCACGGAGAAGCCATTCCCCAAAAGATCGGATGCGGTCACCGGCAACTGCCGCCTTCAGATATTTCGTGGCACTCCATTCCCGCTCCTTCCGTCACTGGACGAGAAGGAAGAAAGGAAATATTATTAGTTAATAAACAGCAACTGTTAATAAACATAATAATCCCTTAGACATTTCCGGAAATCATGATAGGATCATGCTCTGTTGCGGAAAAGTTTTTAACATCCGTGCAACTTTTTCATTATTGCGAAGTATAATATAGTCGTGAAGGGATTCATCAAACTCATCATCGTCATTGCCGTTCTCGGAGGCATCTGGTTTGCCTGGGAACAGTGGAAAGGAAATGAAGCCATCCAGGTGGACTACCAGACAGAACCTCTTGAAAAAGGAGACCTGATGATCACCATCGAAGCAACCGGCGTCACGGAGCCTGATGAACTGGTAGATGTAGGCGCCCAGGTCAGCGGAATCATCATGGAGTTCGGCAAGGACCTGAACGGCAAGGTGGTGGATTATTCCAGCCCTGTAAAAGCCGGTCAGATGCTCGCGGAAATCGACAAGCTTCCCGTGCAGCTGGACGTTCAGAGGGCGGAAGCCTCCAAGGCGCAGGCCATTGCCGGAATCGCCCGCTCCAAGGCGGACATCCAGCAGGCCAAAGCCAAGCACCAGCAGGCCAGACTGGACCGGGAACGCGCGGAAAAGCTGGGGCCTGGGGATGCCCTGTCCAAATCCAGCTACGACCAGTATATTGCGGATGAAGAAACCGCCCGCGCCAACGTAGCCGTGGCGGAAGCCTCCCTGCAGGAAGCGGAAGCCTCCCTGAAACAGGCGGAAGCCGCGCTGAAAAAGGAAATGCGCAACCTGGAATACACTACCATCAAGTCCCCCGTGGACGGCGTCGTGGTCAAACGCTTGGTCAACATAGGCCAAACAGTGGTTTCCAGCATGAGCGCCTCCAGCCTGTTTTACATCGCCACAGACCTTTCCAAGCTGAAAATTTGGGCCGCTGTGAACGAGGCGGACATCGGCAGCATCCGCAAGGGGCAGGAGGTACTGTTCACCGTGGACGCTTTCGCCGGCCGCAAATTCAAGGGAACGGTGGACAAGATACGGCTGGACGCAACCATGACGTCCAATGTGGTCACTTACATCGTGGACATTGATGTACCCAATCCAGACAAGCTTCTTATCCCCTATCTGACGGCAAATGTCCAATTCGTGGTGGAGGACATACGAAACGCTTTCCTCGTTTCCAATGCGGCCCTCCGCTTCCGCCCGGAAACAGAACTGGTCAGCGCTGAACAAAAAGCGGCCTTTGACCGGATGCAGCCGGAGCTGGCCGCCCCCGTCCGGGACGGACAAAAGAAAAAAGCCGTGGTTTGGGAATTGCGGAACAATCTTCTTTATCCCCACCTGGTCACCAAAGGGGAAAGCAACGGCATGCTGACGGCCATTGCGGGAGAAACGCTCCGGGAAGGAATGGAAATCGTCTCTACGGCTCAGATACTGAACCGCTCCGACAGTTCGGGGGACGGTTCTTCCGCCTCCGCCGGCGGGGAAAACCCGTTCGCGCCCAAAATGCCCCCGCGCCGCAAGCCGAGCACAGGCAACACGAAAACGGCAGCCTCGGCTGGCAATGACGGGCCGCCCCCGCCTCCCTAACCCGGGGAACCGCCTTCATCCGACCGCTCAATCACTCTTTTTTACCGCATCAAGCATTCCAACAACGTGATCCGCTTACGTGACATAACCAAGGTGTACCACTTGGGAGAAATAGACCTTCAAGTACTCAAGGGCATCACCTTGGATATCAATGAAGGGGAATTCGTCTCCCTCACGGGGGCATCCGGCTCAGGAAAATCAACCCTGATGAATATCCTGGGCTGTCTGGACCGCCCTACCTCAGGCCATTACTATATTGCCGGGGAAGACGTTGCCAAATTCAACGCCGCAGAACGCGCCACTCTCCGGAACAAGCGCATCGGATTCGTCTTCCAGAACTTTAACCTGCTCTCCCGTACCACAGCCCTGGAAAACGTGATGATGCCTGCCGTATATGCCCACCCCACCCTCAGCATGAAAGCCATGCGCGAACGTTCCGTGGAATTGCTGAATTTGGTAGGCCTTTCCGACCGCATGGACCACACCCCGGCCCAGCTTTCCGGCGGACAGCAGCAGCGCGTAGCCATTGCCCGTTCCCTCATCAACAACCCCAGCATCCTGCTGGCGGACGAACCAACGGGAAACCTGGACTCCACCACTTCCAAGGAAGTGCTGCACATGTTCAAGGACCTGAACCGCCAACAGGGAATCACAGTCATCCTGGTGACGCACGACCCCAAAATAGCCGCCTTCACGGACAGGGCCATCAACATGGCGGACGGCCTTATCTGCGAAGGGATTTCCGATATGCTTAGCAAGGACGACGTATGAAATTCCTTCCTCTCCTTAAAACCTGCATCAGGGCCCTGGTGCGCAATCCCATGCGCGCAGCCCTCACCATCCTGGGCATCATCATCGGCATTGCCGCAGTAATCGCCATGGTGGAAATCGGCCAGGGATCTACGCTCCAGATTAAAAATACCATCGCTTCCATGGGGGCGGACACGCTGAATATCCGCCCCGGAGCCATCTCCAAAAGCGGCGTCAATACCGGCGCGGGCGGACGGGCCTCCCTGACCAACGCGGACTGCGAAGCCATTGCGAAGGACTGCCCCATGGTTCTGCGGGCTACCCCCGTGGTGCGCGCCAGCGGCCAAGTCATTTACGGCAACAAGAACTGGAGCCCGGAAACTGTAGAGGGCGGTTCCGTGGAATACCTGAAAATCAAAAGCTGGTATGACATGGCGCGAGGCCAGCCCTTCTCCGAGGAAGATGTGGAACAGGCCAGGCGCGTGTGCGTCATCGGCCAGACGGTGGCCAAGGAACTCTTCGGGGACGAAGACCCGCTGGGCAAGGATATCCGCATCAAGAATGTCATGTTCAAAGTTATCGGCATCCTTCAGAAAAAAGGGGCCAACATGATGGGACGCGACCAGGACGACTCCATCATCCTCCCGTGGACAAGTATCCGCTACCGCCTCCAGGGCCTGGGCGGCGGTTCCACCTCCACTTCCACCGGCAACAGGACCACCACCTTCAACCGGGCAGATAAATACACCGCCAGTTCCGTGGATTACTACACGGAAACTACGGACCAGCCCTATACGGACGCTCCCCATCCGCGGCGCTTCAACAATATTGATTCCATCATGGCTCAGATTTCAGACCCGGAACGCTCCTCCGAGGCCATTGACCAGATTACGGAAGTGATCCGTGCCAAACACAACCTCAAGGACGGCCAGCTGGACGATTTCCGGGTATGGGACATGGCGGAAATGTCCCGCGCCATGAGCAGCACCACGGAAGTGATGACCAATCTCCTGATGATCGTGGCCATGATCTCTCTGGTCGTCGGCGGCGTCGGCATCATGAATATCATGCTCGTTTCCGTCACGGAACGGACCAAGGAAATTGGCCTGCGCATGGCGGTGGGCGCCCGTCCGCAGGATATCATGCGCCAGTTCCTGCTGGAAGCGGTGCTGCTCTGCGTGGTGGGCGGCGCGCTGGGCATCATGCTCGGCAAGGCGATCTCCATCATCGTCAGCCGCACCATGAACTGGGCCACGGCCTCCTCCCCGGAAGCCATGGCTCTGGCTGTAGGCGTCTCCGTATTCATCGGCCTGGCCTTCGGATGGTACCCCTCCTGGAAGGCGTCCAAGATGGACCCCATTGATGCCCTTCGCCACGAATAACACCTTACTTTTTATTTTTCCATGTCATCCACGTTCAAACATCTCCCCCTTCTGACCGCCTGTTTCCTTGGCTCCTGCATGGTAGGCCCTGATTTCCGGACGCCGACCAATGACCTCCCCGCCACGTGGGAGGCGAACAGGCCCCCCCACAGTTCGGACAAAGATTTGCGTTCCTGGTGGAATATCTTTGGAGACCCCCAGCTCAACCGCCTGGTCTCCACCTCCCTCAACAACAATCCGGACATGAAGGTGGCTTTGCTCCGCATCCGGGAGGCCAGGGAAAAGCTCCGCGTCTCCCAGGCATCCCTGCTTCCCTCCGCAGACGCCAGCGCCGGGTGGAGCCTGTCCCCGGACAGAGGTTTTCGCAGCTCCACTTCCCAGAACTTCTCCCTGGGAGCGTCCACCTCCTGGGAGCTGGACCTCTTTGGCGGCAACCGGCGTTCCATTGAAGCCTCCCGCGCCTCCCTCATGTCCACAGAAGCTTCCGCAGGGGCCGTGCGCACAGCCCTGCTGGCGGACGTCGCCACGGCCTACTTTGACTGGATTACCGCCTGCGAACAGCTTCGCATCGCCAGGGAACAACTGGAAATCCAACGCAGCACCCTCACCATTGCGGAAAAACGCTACAAAACGGAATTCGCCCCCCGTCTGGATGTGGAGCAGGCCACCTCCACCGTCGCCTCCACGGAAAGCCGCATCCCGCAACTGGAAGCACAGGTGGCCTCCTCTAAAAACCAGCTCGCCGTGCTGCTGGGAACATACAATTCCCGTGTAGAACTGACGCTGCCCAAAGCTTCCGTCTTTGAGAAAACGCCCGTCGTTCCGGTAGGCCTCCCCTCCGAACTCCTGCGGCGCAGGCCCGACGTTATCGCCGCTGAGGCGGACCTGCACGCGGCCGTGGCCAACGTGGGAGTAGCCGTAGCGGACTTGTACCCGCGCTTCAGCCTGACGGGTTCCCTCTCCAGCCGCGGCGGAGATTTCGTCCAGCTCTTCAGGGAAAACAACAACGCTTGGTCCCTGGGAGGGAACCTGCTCCAGCCCCTGTTCCAGGGCGGAGCCCTCAGAGCCACAGTACGCGCCCAGAAAGCCGCAGCAGAACAAGCTGCGGAAACTTACCGCAAAACGCTCATAACCGCCGTCTCCGAGGTGGAGGACGCCCTGATCGCCTATGGCAGCTATACCTCCCAGATGCAATACCTGCACAAGGAAAACAACGCCAACAGAGAAGCGTTCCAGCTCTCCCGCACCCTGTACATCAACGGCGAGACGGACTTCCTGAACGTGATCACCGCCCAGCGTTCCTGGCTCAGCTCGGAGGAATCCCTGGTCACCATGAAGCAGAACATCCGCAAGGCCGTGGTGCAGCTCGCGCGCGCCCTGGGCGGAGGGTGGTAATCAGCCGCTCCCTCCAAAGGCCGGGGTCGCCATCCCCGGCAAACGGAACCCTGATTTTTCAACAGGGGACAGGGCAGCAAGGGAATGACTGAAGAATCATTCTTTGTCCCCCCACGTTCAGATTAAAAAAGGCCGCAAGAACAGGAACGAATAAACTATCCGGAAACTTCCGATGGAATTGAGCAGATAGCCAGGTCTCAGGTTAAGAACACTCTCCAGCCACTTCTTTCATGACTGCGCTGATAAGGTTCCGGGTCTTCACGCCGGGCAACACGTTCAAGTCCATGCGGTTCATCGCGTAGCCAAAGGAAAGGCCGTGGGCCGGATCCGCAAAGGCATGGGAACCGCCCGCCCCGGCATGACCGAAACCGCCGGAGCCGAACAGCTGGCGCAGCTTGCGGCCCGTGGCGGGGTCTGCGGGATCGTGCATGAAGCCGCAGGAAAAGGCGGTGGGCGTTTTCAGCGTCAGGTCCGGCCCGTCAATGACGACGTTCCGCATCCAGCCGCGCACGTCGGACGGGAATACCCGGAGTTCATCCAGCCCCAGGCAGGCCTGGTAGAACTGCGCCATGCCGCGGGCGGAAGCCACGCCGCCAAAGGCCGGAACTCCGGACACCCACGCTTCCGGCGTGTTCATCTGCCGCACACTGTTCAGCCCTATCAGAGTATTGAACGCACGGTTTACGGGCGTGCCCTTGTTCATGTATTCCAGATAAAACGGCGTACCCATGTTGGACATGTCCATCTTGCCGGGATACAGCGTCGCCACGCGGTTCCATTCGGATTCCGGCAACCCGATGTAAAAATCCAGATTCAACGGTTTGCGGATGCATTCCTCCCAGTAACGCCACAGGCGTTCCCCGGTCAGCCGCAGCATGAGTTCATCAAGCATCACTCCGTAAGTATGCGGATGGTAGCCGTGTTCCGGCGGCTGCCACGCCGGAACGGTTTCCTCCAGGGCGCGCACGCAATCCTCATGGTCAAACACGCTTGCCGTCCGGGAGAAAGCCGCCAAACCGCATTGATGGGACATCATCTGCGCGATGGATGCATAGGGCAGCGGGAATTCAGGCCACAGTTCCCCCATGCTCATCTGCGGCGAGGCTCCCTGCTGGTGCAGGGCCAGCAGAAGGGTGGCGGATGCGGCTCCCTTGGTGGCGGAGTAAACGGGCACCAGCGAATGTTCCGTCCATGGACGCGTTTTATCCGCTGCGGCAAACCCGGAATGCAGGGAAACGATTTCCCTTCCCTCCTTCCAGACAGAAACGGAGGCGCCCAATTCTCCGTAGTTACGGAAATTTTCCTGAAAAGCTTCAGTTATCTGCCGGTACTCATTCATTCCCTTAAAATGACCCGGCGTTACTCCCGGCGTCCGGACAGGAAAATACTCCCCTCCGGCTCCGAAAGCAAGCTCCGGCGCTGCCCTGGATGGTCAGCGCCGGAACAGGACAAGCTGTAAAACATCAGTCTTTCGTATGGGCGGCCAGGTATTTCCTGGCTCCCACTTCATCCGGATCCTCCTTCAGATCATTCAGGGAAAATTTAATACGGAATAATCTCATGATGAACACATAAGAACATGGAATCAGAAAAGCGCCCACCAGTGTAGCCACCCCCATGCCAATCACCACCACCGTACCGATCGCGTTGCGCGCCAGAGCTCCGGAACCGGAGGAAAGCATCAGGGGGATGCATCCCAGAACGAATGCCAGAGAAGTCATCAGAATGGGACGCAGGCGCAGACGCGCGGCAGCCAGCGTAGCCTCCATCAAGCCCTTGCCGCGCTGCATCTCCAGATTGGCGAATTCCACGATGAGGATGGCGTTCTTGGCCGCCAGACCCACCAGCATCACCAGACCGATCTGCGCGTAGAGCGTCAGCTCCATGCCCTGCCAGAACAACCCGGCATAGGCCCCCAGCACGGCAATGGGAACCGTGAGGAAAACCGCCAGGGGAAGAGACCATTTCTCATAAAGCGCCACCAGGATAAGGAAGGCGAAAACGGCGGACATGGTGAAGATGGCCCCCAGCCCAATACTGTTGCGCACTTTATTTTCCTGGAAACTCATGTCCTGGTAGTCGAAGCCAACCTTCGTGGGATCCATCGTCTGATGGAACACTTCCTCCAGCGCATCCATCACCTGCTGGGTGGAGTGGCCGGGCCGGGGCATCACGTTCAATTTGGCGGCGTTGTAGATGTTATGGTGCATCACGAATTCCGTATCCTCTATCTCTCTGATGTTCACCAGGGCGGAGAGAGGCACGCGGGCTCCGTCCGCGTTCGTGACAAAGAAGCCGTCCATCTTCTCCAGGCTGGCGCGGTCTTCGCCCTGCGCCTGGATATACACCTGCCACTGCTGGCCGAAGGCATTGAAGTAATTGATGAAGGAGGAACCGTTGTAGGAGGCCAGAATGCCGTTGGCCACGTCAATATCCACCTTGTGGAATTTGCATTTTTCCTTGTCCAGGTTCACGTACTTCTGCGGCATGTCCGCCATCATCATGTCTATGCACAAGGCTATTTCCGGACGCCGGGAAGCCGCTTCTTGGAACCGTTGCACCTGTTCATGCAGATAAGCTACGCCCTGCCCTTCCAGATCCTCCAGTACCATCGTAACCCCGTTGGCGGTTCCCACGCCGGGGATGGCGGGAGGTTCCAGCACCATCGCCATGCCGTCCAGGCCGGCCTGGGCCAGCTTTCCCTGAAGCTTTCCGGCCAGCTCCGCGGAGGTTTCCGGCCGTTCGCTCCAGTCCTTGAGCTCAATGTAGGCAATGCAGGCGCCGGGAGTCTGCACGTTGTTGAGGATGTTGAGCCCCACCACGGTAGTAAGGTTCTTCACGGCGGGATCCTGGAGGGCCGCCTCAAATTTTTTGTCCTGTTCATAGGCAACCTGCAGGGAGGTATTCGGCTTCAGGATCAGGCAGGCCAGCAGAAAGCCCTGGTCTTCATCCGGAAGAAAGCCGCCGGGAACACGCTCCGCCACAGGAGCTACCGCCCCCCAGAATAACAACAGGAGGGGGATGGAAATCGCCAGCTTGCGGGCCAGGCTTCCGCACATGCGGGTATAGCCGTTGGAGACACGTCCGTAACACCAGTTGAACAAACGGTGAAATGGGGAAAAGAGGCTCTTCCTGCCCGCATTCCGGGGTTTCAGCAACAGGGCGCACAAGGCAGGGGAAAGCGTCAGCGCATTAAAGGCGGAAATGAGCATGGAAATGGCGATGGTCACGGCGAACTGCTTGAACAGCGTTCCCGTGATGCCCTCCAGCAGCAGGGAAGGCAGGAACACCGCCGCCAGTACCAGGGCAATGGCAATGACGGGGCCGGATACCTCCTGCATGGCGGCGAAGGAAGCCATGCGCGGATTGAGCCCCTTGTCTATGTGCTCCTGCACGGCTTCCACCACCACAATGGCGTCATCCACCACCAGGCCGATGGCCAGCACCATGCCAAGAAGGGAAATGGTGTTCAGAGAAAACCCCAGGACGGGAAAGAGGCAGAACGTGGAAATAAGGGAAACCGGAACGGCGATGAGCGGAATGAGGGTGGCGCGCCAGTTTTGAAGGAAAACATACACGACCAGGGCCACCAGGATGACGGCTTCCATGAACGTGTGCTTGATTTCATCAATGGAATAGCGCACCGCCGTAGTCGTATCCAGGGAAACGCGCCCGGTAATTCCTTCCGGCATCAGCGGAGCCTTGGCTTCCAGCAGTTTTTCCACGCGGTCCGCCGTAGCGATGGCGTTGGAACCCGGAGACTGGAAGATAACGATAGCCGCGGAAACTTCTCCGTTCAGGCGGCCGGTGGCGGAATAGTCTTCAGCTCCCAGTTCCACCTTGGCAATATCTTTCAGGTACAGGATTTCATCCCCATTCTGGCGAATGATGATGTCTTCAAATTCATGGGGCTCCGAAAGACGCCCCTGAGTGCGCACGGTAATGGTCTGCTCCTGGCCGTCCGGCACGGGGTCCGCCCCGATCTTGCCGCCGGGGTTGGTGGTGTTCTGGGCGGAGATGGCGCCCCGCACTTCATTGACGGAAACGCCGTAATGGGTCATTTTGGACGTATCCAGCCAGATGCGGATGGCATAACGCCCCGCGCCGTACACCTGAACTTCCCCCACGCCCTCCACGCGCTTGAGTTCATCCACCAGCTTCACCTGGGCATAGTTCGCCAAATCCACGGAATTATAACTGCCGTCCGGGGATGTCAGGGAATAAATCATCAGCGGAAGCCCCGGCTGCTGCTTGATGGTCACGCCCGTGCTCTGAACTTCCTGCGGAAGCTGGGAGGAGGCCTGCCCATAGCGCATATTGGTCAGCACCTGGTCAATATCCGTATCGGAACCCGGTTCAAAAATGACGGAAAGGTTATACACGCCGTTGTTGGAGGAAACGGACGTCATGTAGTCCATGCCCTGCACGCCGGAAATCTGGCGTTCCAGGGGAGTGCCCACGGAATCCGCCACCGCCTGCGCGCTGGCCCCCGGAAACATGGCCTGAAGCTGGATGGTGCGCGGCGTGATTTCCGGATACTGGGAAATAGGCAGGTTGAACATGCAGACCAGCCCCAGCAGCGTGGTCACAATGGCAATCACGGCTGCGATTGCGGGATGCTTGATGAAAAACGCACTCATGGCTTATTTGGCAGTTACGGAAGGAGTGGTGGAAACAGGGGCGGTATAGATGAAGGGAACGGGGACAACCGTCCCGAACCCTTCCGTGGCACCATGTTCCCGCATCAGGCTGTTCGCCTTGGAATACTGGGCGGCCATCATGCCGCCTTCCACGATGACGGGAGCATCCGCCGGCTTTCCGTATCCTATTTCCTTCAGAGATTCCGGAATGGGCTTGACCGTTCCCGTCACTATCTGCATCAGCATGGGGGCCGTTCCGCCCTTGCCGTCAGGCATGTCAAGGACTACGGTTTCCCCCGGCTGCACGTCAATGCGGCGCGGCGTCCCGTCCGGAGCCACCACCATGATGTTGCGGTGGTTCATGGAAGAAAGCAGGGCGCGGGCGGGAACCAGCAAGGCATCCTTCTCCGTACCCGTCACGGCGCGCACGCGCACCGCCATTCCGGAACGCAGTTTCAGATCCGGATTGGGAATATGGCCGATGAAATTGACGGTGCCCGTCGAACGGCTCACCTCGCTGTCCACGGAAACCACCTTCCCCTTCTTTTCAAAGACGGAGCCGTCTTCCAGAATCAGTTCAAAATCCGGCATGTCTCCCATGCGCCCGGTTTTCACATTCACGGTTCCATCCATCAGACGGCTGAGAACCTGTTTTCCCGTCACGGAAAAATCCACCCGGATGGGGTCGATGGAAGACATGGTAGTGAGCGGCGAGCCGCTGGCGGAAATCAGTTCCCCCACGCTGGCCGTCGCCTTGGAAGCCAGTCCCCGGAACGGCGCGCGTACTTTGGTGCGGTCCAGATTGATCCGGGCGTTTTCCAGGGAGGCTTCCGCCTGCTTGATGCCCGCTTCCGCCTGTTCCAGAGCAGCCTGCATCTCCTTAAGGTTCTGTTGCGCGTCCGTTAGGTTCTTGACGGAAATAGCCCCCGTCCTGATCAGTTTGTCATAGCGGTCCAAATCCTTCTGCACCCTGTTCAGAGAAGCTTCCGCCTGAAGTTTGACGGCACGAGCCGTAGCCAGGTTGGCCGCCTCCCTGTCCACGGCGGCCTGATAGGTAGCCGGGTCAATTTCAAAGAGCAGTTCTCCCTTGTCGCAAATGGAGCCGTCCCAGTAAACCTGGCGTATCAGCGTTCCGGAAACTTGCGGCCTGATGTCCGCCTGCTCCACCCCGCGCAAATGGCCGAACCAGGAAGATTTCAACTCCACCGTTCTCTGCTCCATATTCATCACGGAAACCTTGAGCGGAGGCATTTCCCTCCGGTTTGCAGCATCCGCGGCGCCGTTGTCTTCCCGGCACCCTGTCAGCCCGCACAGGGCCGCTATCAGTATATAGTGTGCTTTCATGTTGTTGGTTAACAATATTATTGAAGCATGCTTCATATTTTTCCAAACCCGTTCCCCGGAAAAAAGCACGGGCTTTTATTATTTGAGATTGTCGTACATGCGCCGGAGCAGATCCCTCAGCATGCTGCGGCTTTCCTCCGGCACCCCGTCCAGCAGCGTATTTTCAATCACTCCTATCTGCTGACAGATGGCCTCATGAACGCCCCGGCTCATATCCGTCAGGTACACATTCTTCAGCCGTCCGTCTTCACTGTCAAAAGCCGTGGTTACCCAGCCCTTCTGTTCCAGCCTCTGGACAATTCCCTTGGCCGTGGTATGGGAGACACCCAAATGCCGCTCTATGTCCCTCTGGGAGACGTTTTCTCCGTCACGGGACATCAGGTAAGCCAGCACCCGGCCCTGGGAGGCCGTAACACGCTCCAGAGTCAAGCCGCGCGTAAGCATCATATCCACGCGGTCCGTAATCATTTTCATCAAAAACGAAATCGTAAAAGGGTCGGCCATAAAACAATGAAGCATGCTTCAAAAATGTACCGACAGGTACTCTTTATCCGGACGCAAGTCAAGCGGAATCAGAATGACAGAGCGCGTGAAAAACACGTTGGCCTCACCAGTAAAAAAAATCAAAGGCCGGAACCGCTTCGCCTTCTTTCCAGGGACAATACGCACAGCCGCTTTCCCTCTACCTTGAATTTCACCTCCCAGCCAGAGAACAAAAGGCCGTAAACCCGTTCCGGATCATCCTGATACTGGGGACGGGGATCCAGGGACAGCGTATCTTCCAGTGCACTCCTCTCTTCCGGAGACATGGAACCGCCAAAAGATTCGGGAATTTCCACATCCAGCCGTTCATAGGGGACAGCCGTAAACCCTTCCGACGCCTCCGGAATGCAGTCCGCCAGAGGAACATAGGGCTTGATATCCAGAATGGGGGTGCCATCCACCAAATCCACGCCGGAAAGATGCAATACCGGGCCGTCCAGAGGATGCAATTCCACCCGTTCCAGCCTGACGGCAGACAACCCGATGGGATTGGGACGGAACGGCGCACGCGTGGCGAACACCCCCATGCGCACATTACCCCCCAGCCGCGGAGGCCGGACCGTAGGGCTCCACCCCTTATCCACGTTTTCACTGAACACCCAGACCAGCCACAGATGGGAAAACCCTTCCAGACCACGAACGGCATCCGGATGGCGGAACGGCGGCTCAAATCCCAGCCGCGCCCGCGCATCCGGAACCAGGCCGCTCTGGCGCGGCGCACCGAATTTGTCCGGATAACACGTGCTGACGCGGGCGACGGGCTGCAAGCGGAGACTGATAGTTAATAATTAATAGCTGCCTGCCTTTCTCCGTGACGCTTTCATCAGAAGCGGTGGAGCTGTTCTCCGAACACCACGGCATCCACTTTTCCCTTCAAGGTCTTGCCCAGGAATGGAGTATTGCGGGCGCGGCTGCGGAGCGTTTCATCCGTGACGGGCGTTTCTCCTTCCGGGTCAAACACCACCAGATTGGCCGGAGCCCCTTCTTCCAGGGAGACGGGGGCCAGCCCCATCAGCCTGCGGGGAGCATCGCTGCAGGCGCGCACTACTGTCTGCCAGGACATTTTTCCAGGTTCCACCAGATACTGGTAAATAGCGGGCAGGAACGTATCCAGCGCAATCATGCCCTGCGGGGCGACAACGAAATCCTGAAGTTTGGAAAACGGCGTGCAGGGCGTGTGATCGGAAACAATGCAGTCAATGGTGCCGTCATTCACGGCGGCAATCAGGGCATCCACATCCGACTGGTCGCGCAGGGGCGGCAGCGTCTTGTAGCAGGTATCGTACCGGCCCACGTCCTCATGCGTGAACAGGAGATGGTGAAGCGCCGCTTCCGCGCTCAACCCGGCGGTTTTCCGCTTGCAGCGGCGCAGGATATCCACGCTGCCGGCCGTAGAGACGGTCTGCACATGCAGAGAGTTGCCCGTATCCACGGAAAGGCGGATGATGGTTTCCAGCCCTATTTCCTCCGCACAGGAGGGGGAGCCCATCAACCCCAGACGGTAGGAAGTAGTGCCCGGGTGCATGGCCGCCCTGGCCGTCAGGGACGGCACGTCTCCGCGCAGGGCGAAAGTAAGGTTCAGATTGCTGGCGTACTGCATGGCGCGGTACAGCAGCAGCATGTTGTCCGGCGCACGGTCCCCGTCCGTGATGAAACGGACGCCCTTGGCGCGCAGGGAGTCGTAGGAGGCCTGCTCTTCCCCGCCGTCCCCCTTGGTCAGGCACCCGGAGGGGATAACCTCCACCAGAGCATCCGTCCGGCATATTTCCATGAACGTGGTAATCTGGGCGGCATTGTCCATCACGGGTTCGGTATCCGGCATCGCCATCAG
>ULWD01027395.1_pt1 | contig 19006 bp, 20 predicted proteins | sample 1960011 | NCBI WGS metagenome assembly ULWD01 (sample SAMEA4835803, study PRJEB28245) | human gut metagenome | biome: gut microbiome; material: fecal sample | place: Denmark | collected 2008 | reverse complement strand
GGGTCACCTTTGTAAACAAGAACTGTTGTAGCTTCAGGAAGAAATTCAGCATATAGATTTTTTACGATTTTGGTAATTATATCGTAAGTACCGTCTTCTGTTTTAAATCTGGGATCAAAAAGTGCATCGGCACTGTCTTCAAAACCTTCGTGAACAACTTTTATTGCATCTTTAAAATAAACATCGCTCCAGCTTACGAGCTTATAATCATCATCGAGCGGAGAAAGTTCAGACATTTTCAATATTTCTCTTGAATTTGTTCCTGACATCATAAATCTTAAAACGGCAATTCCGACAAATTTAAACCCGAAACGTGCGATTTCACCGATAATATTTTTTTGAGAACCGAGCATCGGATAGCATACTATTTTTTCTGTTCTTTCAATTTTTGTTAATTCCAGGAATTTTTTAATCAAAAAAACACTTCGTTCTGCAATATTTTCCATTTTAAAAGAGTGGATAATATTTAATTCTACGGCTTCCGATATTGCTGTGGTGTAAACAAGAAACGCTACAGGAATTGTATTTTCATATAAAACCAGACAGTCAATAAGTTTTTTATCAACAGAATCTACAAAATCATCAAACCCTAAAGGTTCAAGCTCAAATTTATATTCTTCCACTGCTCTGTTTCTGAAATCGTTGTATACGGTTGCAAAACCCTTGTAATCATCAGGTGTAAGCAATCTGGCTTCAAAGTTATTCTCAGTCATAGTCTTAATTCCTTGTTAAAATTAATTGAAAGTGCATCATATCATATGATGCATTTTTTCCTTTTTAGTTTCCATATATCTTTTGTTATATGAATTAATTTGCGGCTCTATTTTCACTATATCATGCACAGTAAGACCGTAACCATTCAAACCGATGATTTTTTTAGGATTGTTGGTAATAAGGTTAAAATTATTAAACCCTAAATCAAGAATAATTTGTGCGCCCATGCCATAGTCACGCAAATCAGCTTTAAAACCTAATGACAAATTAGCTTCAACAGTATCTTGACCGATTTCCTGCAAATGGTAAGCTTTTATTTTGTTAACAATACCTATACCTCTGCCTTCATGACCTTTCATATAAATAACTGCGCCTTTTCCGTATTCGTTAATCATCTGCATTGCGGTGTGAAGCTGATAATTGCAATCGCATTTCAGGCTGCCGAAAATATCTCCCGTCATACATTCGCTGTGTACACGAATTAAAGGAATTTTGTCAGAGCCGTCGTCTTTAACCAGTGCAACACCTTCCTGTTTTGTTATTTTGTTAACGTAACCAAAGATTTCAAATTCACCAAATTGTGTAGGCAAATGCGCTTCTGCTTCACGAGTAACAATTTTTTCTGATTTTAGCCTGTAAGCAATTAATTCCGCAACAGAGATAAATTTAATTCCATATTCTTTTGCAAACTCATAAAGTTCATCACGTTTAGCCATGTGTCCGTCTTTACCCATAATTTCACACATAGGACCTGCAGGAATATGTCCGCATAGTCTTGCCATATCAACAACAGCTTCGGTATGTCCGGTTCTTGTCAAAACACCGCCTTTTCTTGCAACACAAGGGAAAAGATGTCCCGGTCTTCTTAAATCGGAAGGCTGAGCATCAGGTGCAAGACAAACTTCTATTGTTTTTGCTCTGTCATAAGCTGAAATTCCTGTTGTAACACCGTATTTTTCTGCGGCATCAATACTTACTGTAAAAGCAGTTTTCATACTCTCGGTGTTTTGTTCAACCATTTGCGGAAGTTCCATTTTTTCTGCAATTTCTGATGAAACAGCAAGGCATATTAAACCTTTTGCTTTTTCTGCCATAAATTTTATGATTTCAGGTGTTACCATTTGCCCTGAACATATCAAATCGCCTTCGTTTTCACGATCTTCGTCATCAGCTACGATAATCATTTTACCGTTTTTAAAATCTTCTAAAGCATCTTCAATTTTATCAAATTTAAAATTATCCATTATATAAATCCGTTCTCTTTCAAAAAGTCTTCTGTAATATTATTATTCTGCGTTGATAAAAATTTTTCAACATACCGTCCGAGAATATCTGTTTCGATATTAACACTGTCACCAAAGCGCAGATTTTTAAGATTGGTATTTTCAAGTGTATGAGGAATTACTGCAACGCCGAATATATTTCCGTCAAGCTTTGAAACAGTCAGGCTTACACCGTTTACTGTAATAGACCCCTTGTAAACTATATACCTGCTGTCTTTAACTTCAAATTCCATGTTCCCGAGATATTTGCCGACGATGTCAACATGTCCCTGTACAATATGACCGCCCATTCTGGTTGGTCGGGTGCTACGCACGTAGCCCTCTTTGCAGGTAGCAGAAACATTTTCAATTAACCCTTGCGGGAGTAATGCCCGTTCGAGGTTTACTTTTTCGCCTGATTTAAACCCCTTAGTGATTTTTAAGGTTTCTGAACTTACGTTTGCCGTAAAAGTGTTTGAAGTCATTGAAACAACGGTCTGACAGCAACCGTCAATTGCAATGCTGTCACCAATCAGAGTATTTTCTAAAACTTTAGAGCATTCCACGACAAGTTTATTTCCGTCAAAACTTTTTATTAATCCTATTTCTTCTACAATCCCTGTAAACATAGTTTATAATTTATCATGAAAATAGCTTTTAGTCTAATTGAATAATAATTTTCAGGATTTCTATAATAACATATTATGGGATTAACTTTTGAAAAGCTTTTTCAGGCTTATCTTGATTGCAGGAAGCATAAGAGAAATACCATTAATGCGTTAATGTTTGAGTATAACCTCGAACAGAACCTTTTGAAATTATATGAAGATTTGGCAAGCGGTGAATATAAAATAGGGCAGAGTATATGTTTCATTGTTCTTTATCCCAAACCGAGAGAGGTCTGGGCAGCAGATTTTAGGGATAGAATTGTTCATCACCTGATTTATAACGAGATAAAAGACAGGTTTTATAAAAGGTTTATTAAAGACACATATAGCTGTATTCCGGACAGAGGAACGACAAATGCTGTAAAGTCAGTAAGAAGTCAGGCGGCATCAATTACAAATAATTATACTGAAACTGCTTACTTTTTGAAGGCTGATTTAAAAAACTTTTTTGTAAGTATTGATAAAAATATTCTATATAATGAAATCCAAAAGTACGTGAATGAAGAATGGGTGCTAAAGCTTATAAAACAGGTTGTTTTCCACAACCCGAAAACAAATGTCTGCATTAAATCCCCGACATATAAGTTCCGCTATCTCCCAAAATATAAAAGCCTCTGGTACACTCCTTCAGATAAAGGTTTACCCATAGGTAATCTTACAAGCCAGTTTTTCAGCAACGTATACCTGAACATTCTTGATCAGTATGTTAAACATCATCTTAAGTGTAAATATTATTGCAGGTATGTGGATGATTTTGTGATTATGCACAAAAACCCGCAATATTTGAATGAAATACATAAGGATTTAACGGTATTTTTAAAAGAACGCCTCAATCTTGAGCTTCATCAGCATAAAAAATTAATTAATAAAGTTGATAAAGGAATAGATTTTGTAGGATTTGTGGTTAAACCGTACAGAACAAGTTTACGTCAAAAAACGATAAAAAGAATTTTCAAATTGGTAAGAGAACAAAAGCTAAATGAACAATGGTTCTATGTAGAAGAACTTGAAAGCTTTACCTCTACAATAAACAGTTATCTGGGGATGCTGAGAAACACAAACGGCTACAAGTTAAGAAAAGAAATATGTCTTCAATGTATAAACTTATTTGTGAACTGTGACGAAGATTTTACTAAGTTAAAAGTTGTTTTGCACAGTCATATAAAAACAACGCAAAATCATCATCTTCATTGATTTTATTAATTAAAATGCGTCTTATTTCGACAGGAGTTTTTTCGATTGGGAACAAAAATAATTTATAAGGTTCAATTTCAAGCACCTCACAAATAGCGTCAAGTGTTTCGGGAGTCGGGTAATTTTTACCGTTTTCAATAAAACTTACGCTTCTGGGGCTTATTCCTATTTTTTCTGCAAAATACTCTTGAGTAATACTTTTTTCATTACGCAGAGATTTAATTTTTGCGCCGAGTAATTTCTTTATTTGATACATAATTTCCCTAAGTAATCATTATCCTTAATATAGTAATAAAATTTAATGAGCTATTAGATAATATTTACTTGACAATATTATCTAATAAGTAGTATAATTTATCCACATGGCTAATATGTAACTTAAAGAGAAAAGGGTAATTTTTATGAAAAAGAAAAATTTGAAAAAGGGTTTCACTCTTGCAGAAGGTGCTACGCACGTAGCTCTTTCGGACAATTTAAGCAAGCGAGCATTTACTCTTGCAGAAGCATTGATTACTATCGGAATTATCGGGGTTGTAGCGGCAATGACACTGCCGTCAGTAATTAATGAAACAAGGGACAAAGAATATGCTGCTGCAAGAAAAAAAGCTCTTGCTACAATCGGGGAGGCTGTAAGATTAGTAACAATACAGGGCAATATCAGATATGCAGAAAATGCCCAAGACTTTGTTGAAAATTATTTGAAAAAACAGCTTCAAATTGTAAAAACTTGCGATAACAATAATTTACGTGATTGCGGTATAGAAACAGAGCCAAATAAAATGGTGTCACTTGCCGAACAGAAAATGACTATGCCAAAAACAATTAATGAATTGGCACCGGGTATGGCAAACGGACTTGCAATTGATACAGCCTCAAAAAGTTACGGTTTCGTAATGTCCAACGGTTATTCTGTGAACTTGTTCTATAATCCGTCATGCTTAAGTGACAATAAAGATGCAAACCACTGGGGACAAGACAGAGTTTGTGTAAATGCGATATATGATATGAACGGTCTGGGACAGCCTAATGAAGTAGGCAAGGATATTGGTTTTGTAACTATTTTATATCCTGATGTTCGAACTATTGCCGTAGCTCCTGATGTATATAAACAAAATGCAGCATCTGCAAACTTTGACAACGCAGGTGCAAGCTGTACCAACCAAAACAAAGAATACACACTTCCTAACCGTGACGAGCTCTTAGCTATGTATTACAACGCTAATCTCTTGGGAATTACGTCAGGCAACTATTGGTCTGCCTCTCAGGCTACTCCCGAGTTGGGTTGGTACCAGCTTTTCAGCACTGGCGGCCGCTACAGGAGCACTAAGTCCAATGGGTACGGTGTCCGCTGTGTCAGGAGATAAGTTATTTAATTATTTAGTTATTTAACGCAAATATTTCTGCGCAGTAAAAACCCTCCTTAAATTAACTTATATCAATCATTTACAACATTTATTATACCATAAAACCTTGTATAGTGCAAGTTTTAGGTAATAAAATCTACATGAAACTTTACAAATAAAGGATTATAGGAGAATAAAATGGCACAATACCAACATCTGCCTATTTACAAAACAGCATATGACTTGCTTGTGGAATTGATGAACACAACAAAAGATTTTCCCAGAGATTTTAAATTTTCATTGGGCGAAAAAATTCAAAACCATGTAATAGAATTACTTGTTTTGATATATAAAGCAAACAGTACTAAAGATAAAAAAGATTATATATGCGAAATCATAAATCAAGTTCAATTTTTGGATTTGTTTTTACGAATTTCTTTTGATTTGAAAATAATTCCACAAGCAAGGTATTGTGCTTTAATCGAAAAAACATATTCGATTGCAAAACAAGCTCAAGGATGGTTGAAATCATCCTTTGAAATTGAGCCGGAGCCTGCTTATGCCAAGGTGTAACAGGGTGTGCTCAAATTTATCTCGTCAGCGGTGGTTGTTAAAATACTTCAACCAAAGTTTTGCAGTTATGCAGAAGTCATTTGTTTTGAAGGATTCGAGATAAATGATTGTTAATCCGCTGTTCCACGTCAGGCAACTATTGGTCTGCCTCTCAGGCTACTCCCGAGTTGGGTTGGAACCAGAATTTCAACAATGGCAACCGCAACAGGAACACTAAGTCCAATGGGAACAATGTCCGCTGTGTCAGGTGATAAATTAAAAAAGGGTTTTAAACCCTTTTTTTTGTTGTATGGTGTGATTGCAATAAAATATTTTCACCCTATAATATTTATGTAAACGTACTATAAAAAGGAGAGAATTATGTCAAGAAAACCTATTATTGCAGGAAACTGGAAAATGAACTTACTTCAATCAGAAGCTAAAGAAGTTTTTGAAGGTGTTAAAAATTTCGTAAAAGATTATACAGCACAAGAATTACCTACAATCGTAATTGCGCCTGTATTCACATCAATTGCTGCTGTTGAATCAGTAAAATGCGACTGTGGATGCGGCGGTAAAAAGATTGCTATTGCAGGACAAAATTGCCATTGGGAAAAATCAGGTGCTTATACAGGCGAAATTTCTGTTGAAATGTTAGCTGATGCAGGTTGTGATTATGTAATCATTGGTCACTCTGAAAGAAGACAATACTTCGGTGAAACTGATGAAATGATTAACAAAAAAGCTAAAGCAATTTTGGCAGGCGGCTTAATCCCTATCATCTGCTGCGGTGAAACTCTTGAACAAAGAGAAGCAGGTGTTACTGACAGCTGGATTGCAGGCCAGATTAAAGCTGCTTTGGAAGGAATTTCAAAAGAAGATGTTGCTAAATCAGTAATTGCTTACGAACCTATCTGGGCTATCGGTACTGGTAAAACATGTGACAGTGATGAAGCAAACAGAGTAATCGCTATGATTAGAAACGTTGTTAAAGAAGTTGCAGGTGCTGAAGCTGCTGATGCAATCAGAATTCTTTACGGCGGTTCAGTAAAACCTTCAACAATTGAAGAACAAATGTCAAAATCTGACATTGACGGTGCTTTAATCGGCGGTGCATCTTTAAAAGCTGACAGCTTAAATGAAATTATTGCCAACACAATGAAAGTAGCTGTAGCTAAATAAGTAAATATTTTATAATATTTTAAAAAGACAGGATAAATTATCCTGTCTTTTTTTATAGAAAATTTTGCAAATTGACAAGTCAATTGCTTTTATTTTATAATCTAATATACTGACGTTACGTAAAAAAAGGAGTGCAAAATGGCACAACAATTTAATCCGCAAAACATTAAAAAAAGAACTTCTGTTTTAGTTTTTCTAAAAGGTTCAACAGCTCCGCTGGTACTATATGTTGAAAATGCAGAAGAACTTTATGCAGAATTACAGCAATCTATCAAAAGTGCAGCAGCAGTATTGATTGAAAAAGAAACTTTGGGACCTTTGAAAAAAGTTTGCTTTATTTCAAATCAGGTTGCGGCTTTAGCAATACAGGAAGAACAATACGTAGGCTAACAAATCATGGAACACATAATTTCTATTGAAGAACTTGAAAATACCCCTTCCAAAACTCTTGAATTTCATTTTGATGAGAAAATTAAAGAGCTGGATTGCGTTACTCCTATTAAGTCTGATTTGGAAATAAAATCACTCGGTGAATTTATTGAAATATCAGGAAATGTTAAAGGTGTTTTGAAGCTTGAATGTGATTTGTGTTTAAAAGAATTTGAATATGAGTTGGATTTTGATATAGACGAAATGTTTGCAAAAAATGCACTGTTAGAAGATTACGGACAAGAACTGGAATTGAAAGAAGGACAATTCGTAACCGATTTGCAGGGCGCTGATGAGATTGATATTTATGACTTATTGTATCAATCTGTAATATTAAATTTACCAAATAAGAAAGTTTGTGGTATAAATTGTAATGGGGATAAATTTCTGAAAGAAGAAGATTTGTCCGATCCGAGATTAGATGTATTCAAAAACATTAAAATCAGTGATGATAACTAGAAATATAAGTAGTAGTAAAAAATAAAAAAGGAAAAAGAAAAATGGCAGTACCTAAGAAAAGAACAGGACATTCCGCACAAGGACACAGAAGAAGCAACTGGAAAGCAACTAAACCGGAAACTACTAAATGCCCTACTTGCGGTGAAACAGTATTAACTCACACAGTATGCACAGCTTGCGGTATGTACAAAGGTAAACCTGTAAGCTTAAAAGATAGAGTTGAAGAAACAGCGGTTGAAGAAAAGAAACCTGCTAAAAAATCAACTAAAAAAGCAGCTAAAGCTGAAGAAACTAAAGTAGAAGAAGTTAAAGCAGAAGAAGTTGTTGAAGAAACAACAGAAGAAACTCCTGCTGAAGAAACTTCCGAAACAGAAGAAAAATAATTAATATGTTGAATGGTTGAATACCTTTCAACCATTCAACTTTTAAACCGTTAAACTTAATAAGACTTTGAGAGGGAAAGATGACAAGAATAGCAATTGATGCAATGGGTGGTGATCATGCTCCGCACGAAATCGTAGCTGGTGCTGTATGGGCAGCTCAAGAATACGGCGTAGCAATTGAATTGGTTGGTAAACAAGACAGAATTGAACAGGAACTTGACAAAATTGCTCAGGAAGGTTTTTATTCTGATTGCGGAAAAGGCGGGAAACACCTTACCCGTATTAAAATTGACCTTTCCAAACTTGATATAAAAATCACACATGCCAATGAGATTATTGAAATGGGAGAAGCTCCCGGTCAGGCTATACGTAAAAAGAAAAAGTCATCTATTGTTTTAGCGGTTGATGCTGTTGCTCAAGGCAGCTCTGATGCTGTTGTAGCGGCAGGCTCAACAGGTGCAGCTATGGCATCAAGTTTATTTGGCCTCGGCAGAATCCCTGGAATTGACAGACCTGCAATTGCAGTAACTTTGCCTACTATTAAGCAGCCGATTGTTGTAATTGATGCAGGTGCTAACAGTAATTGTACTCCTGAAATGTTATACCAGTTTGCAGTAATGGGCACAACTTTCTCTAAAAATGTTTTAGGTATTGAACATCCTCGTGTTGGTGTGTTGAATATCGGTGAAGAAGCAGGTAAAGGTAATGAACTTGCTCAAGCAACTTATAAGTTATTGGAAGAACAGCAGGAAAAATTAAACTTCGTAGGAAATATCGAAGGTAAAGAAATTTTCTTAAGCGTTTGTGATGTTGTTGTATGCGACGGCTTTGTCGGCAACGTTGCGTTGAAAGTAACCGAAGGCACATCTCAAATGTTATTCAGAATGTTAAAACAAGAATTCAAAGCAGATTTAACCGGTAAAATTATCGGTATGCTTGCAAAACCTTTCATGAGCAGAATTTATTCAAAAATCAATTATGAAGAATTCGGCGGTGCTCTGCTTTTAGGTGTAAAAGGTATTACCGTTATTTCTCACGGCAGAAGTAAAGCTTACGCAATCAAAAATGCTGTAAGAGTTGCAAAATTTGCCGTAGAAACAGGCGTTAACGAAAAAATAGCTAAATTTTATGAGGAATAAAAATACATGACAGATAAATTAATCCCGTTAAGAATTGCCGGAGTTGGATATAGTTTACCGGAAACAGTTATAACAAATGATGATTTGACTAAATTATACGAAACATCAGATGAGTGGATTTATTCACGTACAGGTATTAAAGAAAGACGTGTTGTTTCCGGTGAACAAAATGCGATTGATTTAGGTTTTGAAGCTGCTCAAAAAGCTCTTGAAAGAGCTAAAATGCAGCCTGATGATATTGATTTGATTATCGCTGCATCATCAGCTCCTCCTGATTTATATCCTGCAATAGCATGCCATATTCATCAAAGATTGGGTATTAAAGAACAAATCCCTGCTTTTGATATTACAGCAGCATGTTCAGGTTTAATCTACGGATTAAGTATTGCAAAAGCTTATATATCTTCAGGAATGTATAAAAATATTTTAATAGTTGCAACTGACAACAACTCAAGACTTGTTGATTGGAATGACAGAGGAACATCTATTCTTTTCGGCGACGGTGCAGGTGCAATGGTTGTTACTCAATCAGAAGACGGCATTGATGATGTTATTGCGATTGATATAAAAGCAGACGGAAACTATGGTCATTTAATTGAACTTTCATTCGACGGAAAAAATTGCCCGCTTGTTGAACAATATGAAGAAAAACCTAAAGGTATCAGAATGAACGGCAGAGGTGTTTATACTTTTGTTGCTAAAATTCTGCCTCATTACGTTGAAGAATTAATTTCTAATGCAGGCTTGAAAGCAGAAGACATTGATTATTTAATTCCTCACCAGGCAAATATCAGAATTATTCAGGCTGTTCAAGAGCGTTTGGGATACTCTGACGATAAAGTCGTAACAAATATCAAATATTACGGAAATACATCAGCTGCATCTATTCCTATAGCTTTAGCTGAAAGTGTTGAAAAAGGCAACGTAAAACTCGGTTCAACAGCAGTGCTTTGCGGATTTGGCGCAGGTATGACTTGGGGCGGTGCTATCGTAAGACTTCGTGAAGGTGTTTGTTAATGAGCACAAGAGTTGGAGAAGTTATCGGTTCAAGATTAACAGGTTTTGCCCAAAATATTGATTTCGGTAATCCGGCATTGATTGCTAAGTTAAAAAAAACTCATCCCGAAACTTTACGTTCTTGCAAGCCTTTAAAAGTGGATTGTGAGTTTTGCAAAGAAAAAATAGGGTTATTAAACAGCGATATTTTCGTAAAAGAAAATAAAGCGGCTAAATAAGATTTTTATAAGGAGTATATTATGACAAAGAAAATTGCGTTTCTTTTTCCGGGACAAGGTTCTCAAAGCGTTGGCATGGGAAAAGATTTATATGAAAGTTTCGAAAGCGCAAAGTCAGTTTTTGATACTGCTGACAAAGTTTTAGGAAAAAGTATAACAACTTTGTGTTTTGAAGGACCTGAAGATGCTTTAAAACAAACTGTTAATACTCAGCCTTCAATTGTTACAATGTCAATTGCAGCCTTGGAAAGCTTGAAATCCCTGCTTGATATCAAACCTGATTATGTTGCAGGACATTCTTTGGGAGAATACTGTGCAATGTATAGTGCAGGCGTTATGTCTTTAGAAAATACATTAAAAGCAATTCAGAAGAGAGCTGATTTAATGGGAGCAACCAACGGCGGTGCTATGTCAGCTGTTTTGAATGCAACGGAAGAAGCTTTAAAAGAAAGTTTGGATGAAGCATCAAAAGTCGGATATGTAGACGTTGCTAATTATAACTCACCTGCTCAAGTTGTTATTACTGGTGATGAAGCAGCAGTTGCAAAAGCCGGTGAATTACTTCTTGCAAAAGGTGCAAGACGTGTTGTACCGCTTCCTGTATCAGGTGCATTTCATTCAAAATTTATGGAAAATGCAGGTCATGAATTTGAAAACTTTGTATCAAGTTTGGAATTGAATAATGCAAAAGTTCCTGTAATTACAAATGTTGATGCTTGTGCAACAATAGAAAACAGTGATTTCAGAACAAAAATGCCAAAACAAATTTATTCCTCAGTGCATTGGACACAAACTATTCAGCAAATGGCAGCAGATGGTGTTGAAATCTTTATAGAAATTGGACCGGGAAAAGTTCTTGCAGGATTAAACAAGAAAATAGCTCCTGAAGCTTCAGTCTTTAATATTTATGACAAAGCTTCATTGGAAAGCACAGTAGAAAATTTAAAGGAGATGTTATGTCTGAAAAATTAGCATTAGTAACAGGCGCTTCCAGAGGTATCGGTAAAGCATGCGCACTTGAACTTGCAAAAGCAGGTTACGATATTGCAGTAAATTTTGCGGGTAATGAAGAAGCTGCTAATAAAACAGTTGAAGAAATTAAAGCTTTAGGTGTTGATGCCGCTGCATTTAAATTTGATGTATCAAATCAGGAAGCAGCTGCAAAAGGTGTTGAAGCAGTTCTTGAAAAATTCGGAAGAATTGACATTCTTGTAAATAATGCCGGTATTACAAGGGATGGTCTGTTTATGAGAATGAGTGCCGAAAATTGGGATGCTGTTATTAATACAAACCTTTCAAGTGCATTTTATGTTTCTCAACCTGTAGTAAAAGTAATGATGAAACAGCGTTCAGGTGCTATCATCAACATGTCAAGCGTTGTAGGTGTTTCTGGAAATGCAGGTCAGGCAAACTATTCTGCTGCAAAAGCAGGTTTAATCGGTTTAACTAAAACTCTTGCAAAAGAATTGGGTTCAAGAGGTATCAGAGTAAACGCAATTGCGCCGGGATTTATTAATACTGATATGACAAAAGATTTAGACACATCTAAATTCACAGATTTTATTCCGTTAAAACGTCTTGGCGAACCTGAAGATATTGCAAAAGCAGTTAAATTCTTAGCAGCTGATTCTGATTATATAACAGGTCAGGTACTGGAAGTTGACGGCGGTTTGATAATATAATAAAAAAGTAAAGTTTATTAACAAAATGTTCATGGATTTGTAAATTTCTTGCAAAAAAATCTTGGACTAAGTATAATAATAAAGACACATAGTGTAGTAATATATAAATATGAGGAAAATGAAATGAGTACATTAGAAAAAGTAAAAAAAGTAGTAGTAGACCAATTAAGCGTTGATGAAGCATTAGTTACTCCTGAAGCTAGCTTTACAGCTGACTTAGGTGCTGATTCATTAGATACAGTAGAATTAGTTATGGCTTTTGAAGAAGAATTCGGTTGCGAAATTCCTGATGAAGAAGCTGAAAAAATCCTTACTGTTCAAGACGCAGTTAATTATATCGACTCTCACAAATAATAATTCTTTCTAATCTGACCTTTACGGTTGGAAGTATTTAAATTAATCTTATGTGAGAATTTAAAAAATTTGCGAGGGTGAAAATTGAATATTGATTTTCCCCTCGTATATTTATTCAAAGATAGTATAAAAAGGTAAAGAGATGACAGCAAAAAGAAGAGTAGTTATCACAGGACTTGGAGCCGTTACACCATTTGGTATTGGTACTGACAAATTTTGGAATAGTCTTGTTGAAGGAAAAAGCGGGATTAGTACTTCAGAACTTATTGACGTAAGCAAACACGTTGTTAAGATTTCCGGAGAAGTCAAAAATTTCAATCCTGATGAATATTTAGATCCTAAAGAAGCTAAAAAAATGGACAGATTTATCCAGTTCGCAATGATAGCAGCAGATGAAGCTATTAAAGATGCAAAATTGGAAGAAATTAAAGATGTAGATCCTTATAAAATCGGTGTTGTGGTAAGTTCTGCGGCAGGCGGTTTCCATACTTTTGAGGAAAATCATATTCGTATACTTGAAAAAGGGCCTAACAAATGTTCACCGTTTACAATTCCTATGATGATTGTAAATATGGCATCAGGTCGTATTTCAATGAAATACGGTTTTAAAGGTATAAACAAAGTTGTAGTTTCAGCTTGCGCAACAGGTACTCACTCAATCGGTGATTCATATCGTGCAATCCAATACGGTGATGCTGATATTATGGTAACAGGCGGTTGTGAAGCTACTATTTGTGACGTAGGTGTAGGTGCATTCTCAAGTGCAAGAACTTTATCAAAACGCAACGACGAACCTCAAAAAGCATCTCGTCCTTGGGATGTTGACAGAGACGGTTTTGTAATGTCTGAAGGTGCAGGTGTTTTAATTCTTGAAGAATACGAACATGCGAAAAAACGTGGTGCAAAAATTTATGCAGAGGTTGTCGGCTACGGTCAAACAGGTGATGCTTATGATGTTGTAGCTCCTTGTCCTGAAGGAAAAGGTGCAACTAACGCTATGAAGTTTGCCCTTCAAGATGCAGGATTAAAACCTGAAGATGTTCAGTATATCAATGCTCATGGAACAAGCACAGGTTTGGGCGATATTGCAGAATCCAAAGCTATCGAAGGTTTATTCGGAAGCAAAGAAGAAAACAAAAATCTGCTTGTAAGCTCAACTAAATCAATGCATGGTCACTTGCTTGGTGCTACAGGTGCTGTTGAATGTATAGCTTGTATTAAAGCAATCAATGAAGGTATTGTTCCTCCGACTATCAATCTTGATAATCAGGATGAAAAAGTTGCTAACCTTGATTACGTTCCTCACAAAGCAAGAAAAGCGGAAGTTAATGTAGCTCTTTCAAATTCATTTGGATTTGGCGGACAAAACGCTTCTGTAGTAATCAAGAAAGTATAACAATTTATTTTCTATAAAAAAGCTCCTAATTTAGGGGCTTTTTTTGTTTTTGAAAAATATAAATAAATATGTTATAATAATCATGTTTAATAAATGAAAGGAGCAATTAATGAAAAAGTTAAGTATAAGCGCAGCTACGTTATTTGGAGAAATTATGACCAAGCTCCAATGTGACGGGTCAAGCTATCATGACTACGTGCGTAGCACCGCTTGCGGGGGGGGGGCAACCGTTTAAGCTCCTGTAAAGCATCTTTCGAGGGTTGTAAAAAGTCAAAAATCTGTTATAATAGTGATATAATGCATCACAATTGTAACGGAGTTTGTATGAAAAGATTTGGATTTACACTTGCGGAAGTTTTAATTACACTTGGAATCATCGGTATTGTTGCTGCTATGACTATGCCTGTATTAATAGGTAATCACCAAAAAAATGTGACCATAAATCGTTTAAAAAAGGTTTATACAATATTAAATCAGGCTTACAAACTGTCTGAAAGTGAAAACAGTGATTACATTTATTGGGAAAAGAAAAATGACATAGGGGCAACGAACTTTTTTAATAAATACTGGAAACCTTATTTAAACGGGCCAAGCGTATGTACATCTTATAAAGAGTGTGGATACGCAGAAGAATTTCCTTGGAAGACAATGAAGGGTGACAGAAAAAACAGCGTTGGAGTTGTTGATAACGCATCTGATAACAGAATTAGTTTTTTCTTGAGTGACGGAACTTTTGTATCGATGTCAGGTGCTATCTATGTTGATATAAACGGACCGCAAAAACCTAATATATATGGAAAAGATTTTTTTGTATTCACGCATACCGAACGTGGTGTAATGCCGGGACAATACAGCAGCAGCGAAGAATTTATAAAGCAAAGATGCAGCAAAAGCCACAACTATGATGCAGCTACTTGTTCTGCAAGATTAATAATGATTGATAACTGGCAGATGACGGACGATTACCCGTGGTAACTTAATTTTGTTTTGTGGTTTCAAAATATTTCAAAAGCTTTGCATATAAATTTTATGCAAAGCTTTTGTTATAAATTACTTTTTTAATCTTCTATCAGAACTCTGTCAAGACAGGCTTTGGGTGAATACTGCCATTCACGGAAAGTAATGCGTTTAACTTTATAACCAGAACGTTCCATTATTGCTTGTTTTTTCATATTAGAGATGTGGGATTTAATTTTGTCTTCCATACCATCAACTTCAATTATGAATTTATCATCAACAACCAAATCTGCGCTCAAACCTGCAATATCAGCTCCGGCTGTTACTTTGTGGTCAAGTGTTCTTATTTGTTCTGCAATTTCTTTTTCAAGAGGGTTTTTGTAGATATTTTCATCAATGTCGCCCGATAACATTGCCTGTTTGCGGTTCTGGTATTCCTGCATATAAGAGACGTAATTTCTGAAATGACCGTCAGGAAGTTCTCTAGGGTTGCGTGAAATGAAGTTGATAACTTTGTTTCTGCCACGTGTAATTGCAACATTAAACAGGTTTGGTTTTTGCAGAAATGTTAAACTTTGCATATAACTGTTATCTGCAAATGCCCATGAAATCAACATAATATCACGTTCATCACCCTGGAATGTATGAGCCGTTCCGATTTCAATCTGGTGTTTTTTAATCATGTAATCTGAAAGAACTTTTGAAACAGAAACTTTCAGCTGTTCAACCTGTGCTCTGAAAGGTGAAATTATACCGACAGATACAGGATTATCAGGGTTTTGTCTTTCGTCTTCTATTATTATTTCGTGTAATTTTTTAACAACTGCTTCGATTTCAGGGAGGTTTCTTGTTGCATCAAAGTCGACTTTGCCGTCAAGAACTTCAACAAGTTCAAGAACTTTATCCTCATTTTTATCTTTTCTCATAACTCGAATTCTGTCGTTGTAGAATTCGTGATTTGAGAAATTGATAATAGGCGGCAAGCTTCTGAAATGTTCATCAAGCATAACCGAATTCATTGAGTAGTAATCTGCAAGGTCGAACATTGAATTTGTTCTGAAACGCCACATAAGCTGATATTTGTCTGGAATTCCGTACTGGCTCAAGAAGGATTGTTCTTTTGCTTTTTCCAAAAATGACAAATGTGGCAGCTGTTTGTCATCACCGACAATAACTGCTTTTTTAGCTCTGAAAAGTATCGGGAAACAGCTTGCGATATCGCATTGAGAAGCTTCGTCAATAATAGCAACGTCAAACAAGCCCGGTTTTAAAGGAAGTGAATCTGACACAGCATAAGTTGTAACACACCAGCAAGGAAAAGCTTCCAACAGCGGTTTAAAGTCTTCTTCTTCCAAAATATTTGTTTGAAGACGCTTTCTGTTTGTTACAAGTGATTTGCTGTGAACTTTCAATCTTCTGCGTTTATTTTCATCACGTAAAAGTCCTTTTAAAGCTTCACGTCGTTTATTTTTTAAAATATTAACGGCAAGAGTTTTTTGTTTGCGCTTCATTGTACGGATTTGTTCTGAAAGCATGTGGAGATTGCCTGTTTTTTGAATATCAGCTTCAATTTTTCTCAGTGTCCATTCCATGTTGGCAAATTCAAGCTCTTGCTTAAGTTTGCCAAGATTTTCATAATTTACGTCAAACTCTTTTAGATTTAAGATTTTTTTAAGCTGTCCTAAACTTGTAAAGTTTGCTAATTTTGAGATAAATCCTGCTTTTTCCATGTTGCTTTCAAGAATTTTTATAATTCCGGCAACCATATCGATTTCGCCTTTTTTGAGACTTGCTTTAATAAATTCTCTGTTTCCTAAAAGTTTTTCCTGTTCTTCAACTTCAAGGAGTTTATCGTGCCATTCTTTTTCAAGCTTAATAATGGTTTCTGATTTATTTTCCATGTTTTTAAGCATATCAAGATGGTCTTTCATATCTTTTGTGTCAACAAGAAGAATATCTTCAACATCGTCGTCAAGTTCATTGCTTTGAGAGAGCAAATTATTTAATTCTTCGCTCAATTGGCGTTGATAATTTAATCGTCCTGCACGAAGTGCCATGTGGCTAGCGCCTAAATCATTCAGACGTTCTGACACGACATCAACAGCCTTATCCATTCTGGATGCCACAAGAACGGTTTTTCCGTTTGCAACAAGGTGTGCAACAAGGTTAACTATAGTCTGAGATTTTCCTGTGCCCGGAGGCCCCTGTACTGCGACGAATTTGCTGTTATCAATATTTTTTACTACCTGTAATTGGCTGTCGCTTAGAGATAGAGGGGTTATAGGATAAAAATCCGTAATTTTATTCATGTCTTTAAGCGGAGCTGATTTTTCTTTACTTTGTGCAAATTCTTCGTTAATTATGCTCAGTGCTGTTTCTCTGTAAATTCCTGATGGTTTTTCAGCAATTTGTGTTAATTCATGAAGTACGCCTGCTGTTACTGAGGGACGTTTAGTCAGGATAATTGCACTTTGATATGTCACTGCAACTTTTTCGAGTTTAACTTTTTGTTTTTCCTGTTCGGCTTCTTCTTCCTCTATTATTTCATCAAGGTTTTCTCCGTCAATTTTTTCTTTATAAAAATCTTTTGACTTGGAGATATTATCGTCTTCTTTATAATCATCAATACTGCTTGCTATTTCAATTTCAGGAACAAGAGATTTTAATGTTGTAAGGAAGATGTCTAGTTTTTCCTGAGTAATAGGTAAGTCTGGTACAACGTCTAAAATTCCTTCAAGAAGCAAATCTACTTCGTCTTCGTCATCGTTTTTGCGCATCAAAGCTGCAAGCGCACCTGTATTAAGAGATAAAACTTCATCTAACGGAAAACAATTTATGTTTACTCCGTTTCGTTCAAGCTTACAGGGAAGATATAAAAGCGGTGTTAAAAATTCATTATGCTTTTTGGTTTTTGAGCTTTTACCCACCAGAAAAAGATATCCGTAAATAAGGTACTTATCTTTTTGTCCAAGGTCGCTTTGTATCATTAATTCCGTAAGTTTAGGGTCGCTTCCGTCAAGAGGAATATATTCTGCACCTGTGGAAAACAGTTGTTCTTCACCTTTAAGGAAAATCCATTTGTTATCTTTATCGCCTTTCAGGTTTCTGAAAGTCGAACTTTTAACTTCCTCACGAACGCAGTCGTGAAGATATTGACTTAATTTTTTTATAAAACTGTTATTGAACGCTGAATTTATAGCACGTGAGGCTTCCTGTAGCATGTGATTACTCCTATTCCATTTTTTACCATTTTACGCTAAAATAGCTGTTATGAACATCATCAATATAAAGGATACTTCTAACAAATTGTTTTTCATCGGAGGCGTTGTACGTGATGAACTTCTGGGGCGAAAATCTTTTGATGTTGATATTACATACACCGGCAATGCTATTGAATACTGCCGTCGCTTTGGGGAGGTTATACAGGAAAACCCCGAGTTTGGCACTATAAGGGTTAATGTTGACGGGTGTGAAGTAGATTTTGCTTCAACACGTTCTGAAAGCTATCCGCATAAAGGCCATCTTCCTGTTGTGGAAAAAATAGGATGTTCATTAAAAGAAGATGTATTGCGGCGTGATTTCACTGTTAATGCGCTTGCTAAATCCGTTAGTACCGGAGAAATTATTGATTACGTTAATGGATTGGAAGATTTAAAAAATAAAAAACTGCGAGTTTTGCACGATGAGAGTTTTATTGATGATCCTACTAGAATAATCAGGGGGCTGAAATTTTCCGTACGTTTCGGCTTTGAACTTGACCAGCATACACGCCGATTGCAGGAAGAATATTTATCCAATATAAACTACGACATGAGTTATAAAAGGGTTAAAAAAGAACTTATTGAAACATTTAACCTGAATTCTCAAAGCGCATTTGAAAAGTTTGTAAATGAAAATATTTATAAGCTTGTAACCGAAAATGATGTGAAGCTTCCAAATGTTAATATAGAAAAACTTGTATCCGATTATAAAGCAGAAAAAGTTTGGATTGTATATGCAGGTGTTTTAGGTGATTTGTCACGTCTTCCTTTAACAAAAATTGAGCAGAAAATTCTTG
>ULWD01008948.1_pt1 | contig 19727 bp, 15 predicted proteins | sample 1960011 | NCBI WGS metagenome assembly ULWD01 (sample SAMEA4835803, study PRJEB28245) | human gut metagenome | biome: gut microbiome; material: fecal sample | place: Denmark | collected 2008 | reverse complement strand
CGCCCAACAGAGCCGGCAACAACAGCACCGGTTATACATGGAAGGGATGGGGTGATTCTGGATACGCTGTATATGTGTAATGTTGATGGAAAAATTAAATTGCCGGAGTCGAAAGCAGAAATGGCAGAAAGATTTGGTGGTAATACGGAAGCAGGTTATGGGATATTATATAGTAGTAAGCGTTCAGAAAAAGATTTTTTTGGAATAGGACTTATTTTAAATCAGTCAACAATAGATGATGTCAAAGCGTATTTTGGACAGCCATCCTGTGAAAAGGATACTGAATATGGTATGGTCATAAAGTATAACTATAAAAATACAGATATATATATAGCATTCAACTTTTTTAAGAATACAGGAAAAATCAGAGCGGTATGTATAGATGGAGATAAAGGTCTTGACGCCTATTGATTAAATTTAGACTGCAGAAGTATGGGAATAAGGAGAAAACAATGAGAGTAAAGAAATACATGGCGTGGATTATTACAGCAGCAATGCTTATAACATCCATTCCATTTTCAGAGAATCGTGTAAAAGCAGATGTACTTCCTGAGGGAACACAGATGAAGCTGATAGTCAGAGACATTGATGGAACAGTAATTAAAAATTCTGATGATAATGAAATACTTAAATTTAAAATCGGTAATGATGAAGCAGAAGCCGTATTTAGTAATGATGAATATACCATTGATATAGGAAACAGAGAGTCATCAGAACTTGAAGTAAGTATAATAATGGACGATATAGTTAAAACAGAAGTTTATAGTGCAGATAAGACGGAGTATAATGTTACGATGAGTACACATACTCCTATAGATATTGAAGATGCTATATATGATGATGAAACGTCTACATATACGATCCATATTCCATATGCCCCGGATGGAAAGTATGAACTGCCGGAAGGCGTTGTTGTGGATACAACAGACATTGTATCTAATGAAACTGAAAGAGGCATATATAATTATGCAGGGTATGAAGAAGGAATAATTAACTATCGGACACCGGGATATATTAAAGTTAGGCTTACGCCTGTCTGTGTTGACGGATATAATGTATATACTCCTGTATATTTATATGTTAACATTGATAATGTTCCGGAATTCAGAGCCGATAATAACAAATTTTATGACAATGATATTATAATCGGAGAAAATGGGAAACAGGTTGACAGTGTATTGCTTAAGGGAAAGAAATCATGGACAGGATTGAATCTTAGTTGTAATTACAGCAACAGTATTATATATGAAAGTTCTGATACGGAAGTAAGCGTGGACGGTACAGGTAGTATAGTGATAAATAAAAACACCGGATATGATAAGGCAGAGGCAGTAATAACAGCCAGGGACAGGTATACAGGGGAAAAGGCAGAATACAGGCTTACGGCGTATCCTGAAACCGTTGATAACATAATAATCAGAGCTGATGGTAATGACATCATCAATAATAAGGTTAGTATTAATACATCGGATTACAGGACAGATACAATTTCTGTCAGCATCGATAATGAAGATGATTATACTGATATATCTTATTTGTCAGATAATGAAGACATTGCAAAGATTGATGCAGATGGCAACATACATATACTTGAAGTGGGAACAGCCAATATATCTGTGACAGCCTCTAAGAATGGTGAATGGAAAAGATATGAGAAGACATTTATGTTAGAATCAAAAGCTTCTGACTCATATATTAAAGTGTTTGTGGACGGAGCTGAGAAAGATATTACGGAGACTATAGAAATTTCTGAGGATGATATCCGGAATGAAAGTATAGAATTACCTATAACGCTTGATATGTATAATAAAAATGGCAATAAATTTAATACTGTGTTATATGGTGTGATATCAAATCCACAGGGAACCGCTGTTCAAATAAGTGATTCGGGAATTACCATATCACAGACCGACAATATTGAGAGAAATGTACCTTTTGAAATTACGATAAAAGGTTATGGCTGGGGATTTAAAGAATCACAGGTAACCTTATCATTCGTAATTAATGGCAGGGAAATAGACAACAGTTCAATATATTCCGTAAGTTATATGGAGAATGGCACTGAAAAACCTCTTGCGAACGGAAAAGTGATTGATGGAGTGAGAACAAGGTGGGCACTCACTAATGAGGTTAAGGTCTGTTTATTAGATAGTGAAGAATATAAGTTTGGCAGCAAAAGAATCCCGGAGGATAAAACTTATATTACTTTTTCAATGTTAAATTCCCAAAAGTATAATAAGGACCATTCGTTTTATTTATGGGATAGTGGTAATAACTGGATCTTCACCCACGAATATTTCGGAACAGACCTTGAAGCCCCTAAACTTACCCTTGTAAAACACGAAAACATCAATATAACCGGTAAAGGACTTTACACAAGTGGCAATGCATCCATAAATGTCATGGCTGCAGACAAAGACGGACACCTCTACGCAGTGGAACTGATAGATTCACTCACAGGAGATGTGATTAAAAGTGTGGGAATGGAAGAACTGGCAAAGAATGATGCTTCACTTAAAGAAACAAATGTCAGGTTTGACATCCCGTTTGAAAATAACACTGCAGCACATTATGCAGTTGTTGTATGGGACCAGGCAGGAAGAAAAACCGTCAGGTCTCTCGCAGGACTATTAAGAAATGCTGAATACGGTGAAGACACCAACGTGCTTATATCAGACAATACACCTGCAAATGACAGCTTCTCCGTGGAAAACGGACCGGATGTCAAAAAATATGTTGCTGAAAACGGAAACATATATGTTTCGGGGGAATCAGGAATAGTAATCGTATCTGAGGATGCAGGAGATGTTTATTCAGGAATCAGCAGGATAACAGTGACAGTCAACGGAGAAGAAAAGACATTCAATGCAGACGGCACAGGCAGTTTTACAGCCGCAGACAATACCGCCAAGGCAGTGCTTGATACCGCAGATTTCATGACAGGTGTCATTGACGATAAAGGAAGCAGGCATCTGGCGGTAACCGTTTCATCAGAAGATTTTGCCGGCAATGTTTCCACACCAAAGCGTTACGACATCTATGTGGACAGAAAAGCACCACAGGCAGAAGGAATGACAATAACCTTTGGAAACACGGGAAGAAATAAAGAAACAATGACATCCTACGGGACTTTTTATAACGGCAGGTTTACCATGACTTCAGACATAAGTGACGGATTATCAGGACTTAAAAGTGCCGTGTTAAAAGTGGGAAACAGGACGATACAGGGATATGTTACCGGAAACGGAATCTCCTTTGATGTAGGGGACAATGTAAGCGGAAATGCGGAACTTGTACTTGAAGATTCAGTGGGAAATAAAAATACTGTCCAATATACAGTAATAGGTGCGGGCAGAGGCGTTAAAAACAGCTATATAGACGTGGACACACTGCCTGTTGACATAATGGTTGCGGCAGACAGCAAGCCGGGAAAGTACGGCTGGTATAACGGAAAAGTGACATTCACCGTAAAAGCTGCCGACAGGTCGTTATCCGAAAAATCGGGAATCAGAAACGTAACAATTACCGTCAACGGCGTCAGGTATAATGCAGAAGCATACGATAACAGGACGACATCTGACAAAGAGTATAAAGTCACTGTTGATGACAGGTTAATCATGGAAACCATGAATGAAGAAGGGATGTATACTGTCAGGGCAGAAGCAGTTGATAATGCCGGAAATACCTCGGTAAAAGAAGCAAGTGTATATATAGATACAGTGGCACCGGTAATAGGAGAAATCACAGGCGTGGAACCGGGAAGCGACAATGCGGGAAACGTGACCATAAATATTCCCGTAACGGAAAAACATTTCAGTGCAGAAGGCAACGGCACAGTAATAACCGTCAGGAAAGAACTTGACGGGAAGACAACGGAAAACGTGATAACGGCTGATAGGTCTGACAGGATGGATACTGTCGGAAGATATACATTCACGGAAGACGGCACATACAGTGTTTCCGCAGTATCGACAGACGCTGCAGGAAATAAATCAGACGAAAGAAAAATATCTTTCATCATTGACAATACTAACCCGGTAGTAAGGATTTCAGGAGTAACGGACGGCAGTTATGTAAAAGATTCCGCAACCCTTGAATTTTCAGCCGTCGAGGTTAATTACAGGAATAATGACGTTAAGATAAGCGGAACAAGGAGCCTTAACGGAATAACCGAGGTACTTGACATGGGAGGCTTTGTAAGCAGTACAAAAGAGTCCGTGATGAAAAAAGTATTTACAGATGAAGGTGAATATGAAATCACGATTATGGCAGAAGACGGGGCGGGCAACAGCTCCAAAACAGAAAGAATACACTTTACGGTGGATACAGCCAATCCGGAAATAACACTTGCGGGACTTGACAGGGCTTCATATACGGACACAGTATCTGGAAAAATAAATATAAAAGATAATTATTACAGGACAGGCACAGTAAAGCTTGTAAGAAGCTCTGTCACATATGATGAAACATCAGACAGGCTTAACATAACCGATAAAGAAGACGTTACGGACCTTTTTGTAAAGACGGGAAAAGAAAGCAGCAGCCGTGAAAGAGACCTGGTTATCGAAATACCTAAGGAACGCGGCAATGACGGACTTTATGTTCTCAGTGTGACGGCAGAGGACATGGCAGGAAAAACATCGGAAAGTATAACTGAATTTACCGTCAACGGATACGGGTCAGTATTTACCTTTAATGAGAGCCTGTTAAATCTTTTAAATAATCCGTATGTAAAAAATGTGCAGGAAGATTTTACCGTAAGCGAATACAATGCCGGCGGCATAGACCATGATAAGGTATCCGTCCAGATAACAAGGGACGGCGCCATGATGCAGAATCCGGAGTACAGTGTCAATGACCTGTCGGAGAAAAACGGATGGCATAAATACGAATATGTGATAAGCAGGGACAACTTTAGCAGTGACGGAATCTACAGGATTGTCATATCCACCGTGGACAGTGACGGCAACAAGTCGGAGACACTGAAAGAGGACAGGCTTGCCGCAGTATTTTATGTAGACACGACCAAACCGGAACTTGTATCGGTGACAGGTCTTGGAAAGAAGAATTATAACGCTTCGGAAATAGATGTAAAGTATGAACTGTTTGATGCCATGGGAATAGCAAAAGTGGAAGTCTACATAGACGGAGTCAGGACAAAAGAGATAACGGATGTGGAAGAGATAACACAGTACCTTGGTTCATTCAGCGTCTCACAGGGTATGAACCGCCACATAAGGCTGGTTATTACAGATAAGGCAGGAAATGTCACGGATACCGATGTGGCTGAAGACGGAAAGTATGTGGCAGATTTTAATAAAAATGTAACCATATCTACTAACATATTTATCCGATGGTATGCCAACAAGGCACTTTTTGTGTGCAGTATAGTGTGCGTGGTGTTACTGACAGCCGGAATAGTGGTTCTGGTTACAAGGAACAGGAAGAAAAAAGTAACACAGGAGAAATAGAATGGGTAATATTGATTATGACTATTTAGAAGATGGTTCGGTTGCTGCAAGTGCAGTGACCGAATCAAAAAATGCGATATTCAGCCAGTCAGTTCTGTCAGTGTTGGTAATAATAATCGGAGTGCTGGTGCTTATTGCATTGTCAATAAGCATTGTCAATCTGATTATGAGTATCAGGATGAACAGAAGGATAGGAAATATCAGCTCAAAACTTGGAACAATACAGTCAGATAAAAATGATACAATCGGGATTGTGTTTTGTAAAAAGTGTGGAAGCAAGTATTCGGTGGCAGACAGACAATGTCCGTTCTGCGGTGAAAAGAGATAATAATTTTTGAAAAAACTCTTGACGTGATAAAGTTTCTCTGATATACTACAAAAGCTGTTGAAACAGATATGGCGAGTTAGCCAAGTGGTAAGGCGTGGGTCTGCAACACCCTGATCGTCGGTTCAAATCCGTCACTCGCCTCTATATCAGAGATAATAATGACATCGATTACATTTGTGGTCGGTGTTATATTTTTATCCGGAAGCGTTTTGCCGGTTTTGAGGATAAGGCAGGTGTTAATATGGATTTTGAAGTGAACGATATTATTAAAATGAAAAAGCCCCATCCCTGCGGATGTTATGAATGGGAAGTCATGCGTGTCGGAGCCGATTTCAGGTTGAAATGTGTGGGATGCGGACATGAGATAATGATTGCAAGAAGAATAGTTGAAAAAAATACAAAATCTATTAAAAAAGTACAATAATTGGACTTGCCACGTTTTTTTTATTATGGTATCATATATCTTCGTGATATATTGATTTATATTCCTTGCTTTCTACTAAGATAGAAAGCCAATAGACCAGAAGGAGGTGCAGTACAGCATGAATAAGTATGAATTAACAGTTGTTGTTAACGCAATGACAGAGGACGATGTAAGAACAGCAGTCATCGAGAAAGTTAAGGAACTTGTTGCAAAGTGTGGTGGAACAATCACAGCTGTTGATGAAGCCGGCAAGAAGAAATTAGCTTATGAGATTCAGAAGATGAATGAAGCATTCTACTACTTCTTTAGTATTGACGCAGTAGCAGAGTTCCCTAACGCAATTGCTTCAGAACTTCGTATCATGGACAACGTTCTCAGATTCTTATGCGTTAACGTAGAAGAATAGAAGCTTAACGGCATATGCCGTAGAGGAGGCAGATTATGAACAAAGTAATCTTAATGGGACGTTTAACAAGAGATCCTAATATCAGTTATTCATCTGGTGAGAGACAGACTACAGTTGCCAGATATACATTAGCAGTAGACAGAAGACGCCGTAGTGACGGTGGAGAACAGACAGCAGATTTTATTTCCTGTGTAGCATTTGACAGAGCAGCAGAGTTTGCGGAGAAATACCTTCATCAGGGAACCAAGATAGCTGTAACAGGTCGTATACAGACCGGAAGCTACACTAATAGGGATGGACAGAAAGTTTATACAACAGATGTTGTAATTGAAGAACAGGAATTTGCAGAGAGCAAGAATAGTGCCGGTGAAGGGGGATATTCACAGGCAGCAGGCAGACCTGAACCAAGTGCTGCAGGAGATGGATTTATGAACATTCCTGACGGCGTTGAGGATGAGGGATTGCCATTTTAGAGAATTAAGGAGGTCTAGAAATGCCTAATCCAAGAGAAAACCGCGGAACAGATGCTCCAATGAAGAAGAGAATCAACCGTAGAAGAAAAAAAGTTTGTGTATTTTGTGCCGATTCAACTAACGTAATCGATTACAAAGATGCTAATAAATTAAAAAGATTTGTATCTGAAAGAGGTAAGATTCTTCCTAGAAGAATTACAGGTACATGTGCAAAACATCAGAGAGCACTTACAGTTGCAGTTAAGAGAGCAAGACAGATTGCAATCTTACCTTACACACTTGATTAATTATATCTGATTAACATAACCCCATGGTTCATATCCGAGTCATGGGGCTATTTTTATGTATGGAAAAAAAATTACCGGTGTGATATAATAAATTATCTATAGCTTTAGGAGATATGACATGGCAGGGAAAGAAAAGAGATTACGTAATCTGTTAAATTTATATCTTAGATATCCGATTATAGCAGGTATTGTATTTGCTGTTATGAATATAATGGTATATTTTATAAGTGTCAGGGCGGGAATCGTTGTTTCAATAGCGGTGCTGGCATATTTTGTATGGCTTCTTTTTATGATATTTAATAAGCATGTTGCTATATCTAAGGCACTTATGGATTTTGCCTCAGGATACGCACAGATGCAAAAGAAGTTGTTGGATGAATTTAAGGTTCCATACGGTCTTCTGGATAATCAGGGCAAAATACTCTGGCTTAATAATTCTCTTGGTGCAATTGTTGGCAAGGACAATTACCGGAAGAACATAAGTACGGTAATTCCCGAACTTTCCAAGATACAGATTGTACCGGGTAAGAATTTACAGGAATGTAATGTTGCAATTGGCAACAGAATATATAAGGTTTTTACCGAGAAAATTGACATGTCGGATTCCCCGGTTGACGTTAATATCCTTATAGCGGGAGCATCATCTGATTTGTATGCCATATATTTTATTGACGAGACTGAGATAACAGCCTGCAGAAAAGAACTGCATGATGAACGTTTTGTTGCGGCGCTTATATATATAGACAATTATGATGAGGCACTTGAAAGTATCGACGAAGTCCGCCGTTCGCTTTTAATAGCCCTTGTAGACCGTAAGATTAATAAGTATATTACTGCAGGTGAAGGCATTGTAAGAAAACTTGAAAAAGATAAATATTTCGTGGTAATGCGTTATAAATTCCTTGAAAAACTTAAAGAAGAACGTTTTGCCATTCTTGAGGAGGTTAAGTCCGTCAATATCGGAAATGATATGGCAGTTACGCTTAGTATAGGAATCGGAGCCATGAACGGATCATTCCTTAAGAACTATGAAATGGCAAGAGCAGCAATTGATCTGGCACTTGGACGAGGTGGTGACCAGACCGTTGTCAGAGATGGCAATAAGGTAACTTATTACGGCGGAAAGAGTAATTCCCTTGAGAAGAATACGAGAGTAAGAGCCCGCGTCAAGGCTCACGCACTCCGTGAACTTTTAGAGGGTACCGATAATGTAATCATTATGGGACATAAAATCAGTGACGTAGATGCCGTGGGAGCGGCAGTCGGTATATACACGGCGGCAAGAATTTTTTCAAAGAAAGCACATATTGTTCTTAATGACTTAACGACATCATTACTGCCTATAATTGATTTGTATAAGAACAGCCAGGAATACAGTCCTGATCTTTTTGTAAAGAGCGAGGAAGCACTGGCAAAGGTAGGAAGCAATACATTACTTGTTGTTGTTGATGTAAACAGGGCTAATTATACGGAATGTCCGGAATTGATTGGTAAATGCAGACAGACGGTGGTTATTGACCATCATCGTCAGGCTGATGACCAGATTGAGAATGCAACACTTTCCTATGTAGAACCATACGCATCATCCGCATGTGAAATGGTTGCGGAAATACTTCAGTATATTTGCGATAATATCAAAATTAAATCAATAGAGGCAGATACTTTGTATGCCGGAATAGTTATTGATACCAATAACTTTACCAATAAAGCAGGGGCAAGAACTTTTGAAGCGGCAGCATTTTTACGACGTAACGGTGCAGATATTGTAAGAGTAAGAAAACTTCTGCGTGGCGATATGAACGAATACAAGGCAAAAGCAGAGACGGTAAGACACGCTGAGGTGTATAAGCACTATGCACTTTCCGTATGCCCAAGTTCGGGATTACAAAGCCCTACTATTGTAGGAGCACAGGCTGCCAATGAACTTCTTAACATTACGGGAATAAAAGCATCAATTGTTTTTACATATTACAACGATACAATATACCTTAGCGCAAGGTCTATAGATGAAGTTAATGTACAGCTTATCATGGAAAGGCTTGGCGGCGGCGGACATATGACAATCGCAGGCGCACAGCTTAAGGATATGTCATTGGAGGATGCCATAACACTTGTTAAAAAGACAATAGATACAATGGAAACGGAAGGAGCAATTTAATGAAAGTTATATTATTACAGGATGTTAAAGCACTTGGAAAAAAAGGACAGACAGTGGATGTCAGTGACGGATATGCAAGAAATTGTATTCTCCCTAAGAAACTCGGAGTGGAAGCAACATCCAAAAACCTTAATGACCTTAAATTACAGAAGGCACATGAAGAAAAGGTTGCTAAAGAGCAGCTTGAAGAAGCCAAGGCTTTTGCAGCAAAAATGGCGGACATGGAAGTAATTGTTTCTATTAAATCAGGAAAAGACGGAAGAACTTTCGGTTCAGTATCATCTAAGGAAATTGCAACTGCTTTTAAGGAACAGCATGGAATGGAAATAGATAAGAAAAAAATTGTTCTTGATGAGCCAATCAGAAGTGTGGGAACTACAATTGTAAGCGTAAAGCTTCATAAAGATGTTGTTGGAAAGCTGAATGTAAGAGTCAGAGAGGCATAGAAGTATGGATGAACCACTTTTAAAGCGTATTATGCCCCATAGTACAGTTGCCGAACAGTCCGTGATTTCATCAATGCTTATGGATAAAGATGCCATAGGAATAGCATCGGATATGCTTACTAAGGACGATTTTTATACCGGTCAGTATGGAATCATGTTTCAGGCAATAACGGAGCTGGATAAGGAAAATAAGCCGGCAGACATTGTTCAGGTGCAGGACAAATTAAAACAGATGGGCGCACCGGAGGAACTGGCAGGAATTGATTTTTTAAGGGAAATTCTTAATGTAGTGGCAACGTCCGCCAACATTAAGGGTTATGCCAAGATTGTAAAGGAAAAATCTGTCCTGCGCAATATGATTAAGGTCGCACAGAAAATAGAAAATGAATGTTATGATTGCAAGGATGAAGTGGATAACATACTTGCCGATGCGGAAAAGGATATTACCGCAGTAAAGAACAGCGGGACAAGTGAGGAGATAACACCTATAAGCGATGTTGTTATTGAAGCACTTGACAGGATGGATGCGGCATCCAAGGCAGGCGGTAAAATTACGGGAATTGCTACAGGGTTTAAACATCTTGACTACAAAACAGCAGGACTCCAGAACTCGGATTTTATTCTTGTTGCGGCAAGACCATCCATGGGTAAAACGGCATTTGTCCTTAATATTGCACAGTATGTTTCTGTTAAAAATAAGACAACAACTGCCATATTCAGTCTGGAAATGTCAAAAGTCCAGCTTGTCAACCGTCTTATCTCTATGGAATCCAAGGTTGATTCCAAAAATATAAGAACAGGAAGCATGAGCCCGGCAGAATGGAGCAGCGTATCAGAGGGTGCTTCAAGGGTAGGTATGTCCCACCTTATAATTGATGATACACCGGGAATTTCCATTGGAGCATTGCGTAACAAATGCCGTAAGTTCAAGAGAGATAATAATCTCGGTCTTATAATAATCGACTACATACAGCTTATGACAGCAGGTGGCAGAAGTGAATCAAGACAGCAGGAAGTATCGGAGATTTCAAGAGCATTGAAAGGGATTGCAAGGGAGCTTAATGTTCCGGTAATCGCATTATCCCAGTTAAGTCGTGCTGTTGAAGCAAGAGATAATAAAAGACCGATGCTTTCGGATTTGCGAGAGTCAGGTGCCATCGAGCAGGATGCGGACGTTGTTATGTTTATATACAGGGATGAGTATTATCACAAAGACAATGCTGATAACAAAGGCAAAGCCGAGATAATCATAGCCAAACAAAGAAACGGTCCTACAGGAACTATTGACCTTGCATGGATTGGAGATTTAACAAAATTTGCGGATTTGGAAGTTCAATATAATCACGAAGAAGAGTAAGTGTCATACTTGCTCTTTTTTTGTAAAAGTAAGTCGAAGAAAAAATATTTTTTTCCCCATATGGGATGGTATAATTAGTGAAAAAATTAAGGGGACATATTATGAAAAGATATTTAATTTCAGAAGCTTCTGCAATCACAGGTCTGGAGGCGCATGTACTCCGGTATTGGGAAGAAGAGCTTGGCATGAAAATCCCAAGGAATGAATTGGGACATCGTTATTATACAGATACAGAAATTGAAATTTTCCAGAAAGCTAAGGAAATGAAAAATAAGGGTTATCAGCTTAAGGCAATCAAAACCGAGATTTTTGGAAAAGCGGATATAATACCTATACATATGGAGCATGAACAGGGAGAGCTTGAAAGTGAGGAGCAGAATACAAGGGATGTCCGTATGGAACAGTTCAAAGCGATTATCGGCAGCATTCTCACAGAAGCTCTTAAGGAAAATAATGTGGAACTTCATGAAAAAGTGGTAAAGGAAATGGACTATCTTTTTCGTGTGAATGATGAGGCGGCAGAGGAACGCTATAAGAAGCTTGATGAAACAATACGTAGCTGCCAGCGGTCGGGCAAAGAGGCGGCAGCAGGTAAGGATACACGTTTCAAGCATAGGAAGAAAATGAAAAAACTGTAAAAATATAACACATAACGGATAGGACAGTCAACAGATGTAGGGCTGTCCTTTTTTATCACGCTTTTTGCAGACTGCTCTTGAAATTATCACAATTCTATGCTATTATAATCATAAACGAACGGTCGGTATATACAAAGGAGAGAAGCAACATGAAAACAACCGAGCAACAGCACAATGAGCGCAAACGCGAAATAATGGAAAAGTGCTTTGAATGTTATGCTGAAAACGGGCTCACGGGCACCGGGATCAAAGCGCTTGCCGATGCATGCGGATGCACAAAGGCAAATCTTTATTCTTATTTTAAAAACCTCGACGAACTGATCATCGAGTCAACGGCATACTGTATGGAAAAGGTCGAGGACGACTTTATGGAGATGGCACCCACCGACCCCGAGGATGTTGTCCGGTTTGTGAAGGAGGTTCCCTACTGGACGGCTAAAAAGCATGGAAAAAAATATCGGCTGATGTATCAGATCTATACTCATCCGAAGTACATCGAGCACGGCAAGAAGTTTTTTGAGGGTGTCAACGAGCGCTATACCGAGTATGCCAAGCGGCTTGAGCCGAAGATAGGTATTCCGTACACGATAATCACGCCGCTGATTTTTATATTCGTCCGCGCCTGTGTACACTATGCGATGTTCGAGGACGAATATTACCTGAAATCCCAGATGGAGATCTTAAAACAGGGGGTTGCCCTGTTCGTGGATAAGTACAAAGCAAACCAAGCATAAGCCGGTCAGCCGCCGCTCATTTACGGCGCGGGCAGCGGTGCAAAACTCCGCCGTAATAACAATTCCGAACGGAGAAAAGAAGATGAAAACAGGGAAAAAACTACTCACAGGCTCACTTTTGGCGCTTTGCGCCGTTCTTTTGGTGCTTTGCATCGTGCTTGCCATAGGATGGAGCAAGGCGGCAAAAACCGACACTGCACTGCCGGAGGTGCGGAACAACGGCACGGCGATCCAGTGGAAATACAGCGATGAAATCGATTGGCGCGACCTTGTGGCGCTTACCGAGCTGCGGGGCGCTGCCGGAGAAAACGGCAAGGACGGAGCCAACGGTAAAGACGGCATTAATGGCAAAAGCATAGAAGTACAAAGAGCAACGGAATACATACAGTGGCGCTATGAGGGCGATGAGTGGCAGAACCTTGTGGCGATAGCCGACATCACAGGCCCCACCGGACAGAACGGTAAGGACGGAGCAAACGGAAAACCGCCGGAGTTCCACGTGAACGAAAACACATTGCAATGGCGCTATGTCGGCGATGAAATATGGCTGAACCTCTATGACCTTACCGCATTAAAAGGTGCGGATGGCAGAGACGGCGTTGACGGTAAAGACGGCATAAACGGGCAAGACGGCAGGGACGGTGCGGACGGCACAAACGGACAAAACGGCTCTGACGGCAAAGACGGTAACACCCCGTTTATCGGCGAAAACGGCAACTGGTGGATTGGAGAAATTGACACAGCCGTAAAAGCCGCAGGCATTGACGGTGCTGACGGTGCTGACGGCGAAAAGGGTGATAAGGGCGACAAAGGTGACCCCGGCGAAAAGGGAGACAAGGGAGATAAGGGGGACAAAGGCGACAAGGGCGACCCCGGTCAGAACGGCGGAAGCTCCGGGTATTTTTACGGCACGGGGTATGTACCGTCAACCCATCTTTCAGACGGTGCAGTTCCCCTGTACTATCGGGAAATGCATAACCGCGGCGGGCTTATATCGTACAACGGAACAACACTCAGGCTGAAAAAAGGACATACCTACAATGTGTGTGTAAGCGGCATGGTTAATGCGATAACAAATGATAATAGCGGAAACTATTCCGTTCAGATGACTGACGGTTACGATGATGACTATTGCAGATATATTACACTGATAGAACAAGACGGCAGGGGATCAAATTCTCTCTGCTTCAACAGAATATATGACCTTACCGGCGCGATAAACGATGTTGAACTCAAATTTTCGCTGGAGCAAGGTGATTACAAAACCTATCTGCTTTCATTCAGAGGCTCTGTTACAATCACCGCTCTTGACTGAGCAGATATACACGAAAACGGAGGTAATAAAATATGAAGAAACGAATACTTAGTATCCTGCTCGCCCTATGTATGCTGTTCTGCCTTGTGCCGATAACGGTTTTTGCCGCAGGTGAGCTACCGGATGTCAAGCTTTCCGTCCCAACGACGTTTGACAAGACAGTGGACCTTACGAAGCAGAACGGAGAATTAAAAATCAAGGACAGCAAGACCTATCTGATCAAGGGCTCCGCAGATCCGAACTGGTATTTTCAATACCGGATCAAAATTGATGGCAAGAACAATACACCGCACATCTTTCTGGATGGCGTCCGCATTCAGGCACCCGAGGACGGCCCTGCCATCGAGCTTTACGGCGGTGCCTCTGCCTGTCTGTACTTTATCGGCAACGACAGCGAGTTGATCGGCGCGGAGAACTTCGCCGCACTGCAGAAAAACAAAACCGATGGTTATCTCCGGGTTTTGGTGCAGACGGGGACAAAGCTCACGTGTCAGGGCGGCACTTATGGCGCCGGCATCGGAGGCTCAAAGGTCGGAATCAAGAATTTCTCGCAGGGACACGGCATGAACCTTCATTTCGGCTCTCTGGCGACGGATATCTATGGCGGTGAGATTCTTGCGACCAGCGGCGCTTTCGGTGCGGGTATCGGCGGCGGTGCAAACGGCGGCGTCGGCGAGTGGATTTATGTGTATTCCGGCAAGCTGACGGCGAGATCCGTTTCGCAAGGCGCAGGGATCGGCGGCGGTCAGGGCGGCGTCGGACGCTATATTTATATCAGGGGCGGCACGGTGAATGCCGGCAGCTCGACATGCGGAGCCGGAATCGGCAGCGGCGATCAAGACGGACAGAACAACTCGGAAGATGCGTATCATATCGAGATTTCCGGTGGAACGGTCAACGCTTGGAGTAACTATGCCGGCGCGGGCATCGGCGGCGGAAGAAACGGTTCGGGCCGTGACATTTCCATCACCGGCGGCAATGTGAAGGCGCAGGGCTGGTGGGGCGCGGGCATCGGCGGGGGCATGAACGGCGACAGCGGGAACATTCTGATCAAGGACACAACGCTTACTGCGCAGTCTCTCCCGCTTTATCCGAACCCCCAGTATGAAGACGCAGCCATTAGCGGTGGTCCTGCAGTCGCGGTCGGAAGAGGCTCAAACCGTTTAGGCTGGACGTCGGTGCTGTTCAACCCGGAGTTTGGACTGCTTCATGAAGAGAACGTCAAAATCGGAGCCTCGGACGGGAAGACCGTGCAGCTGAGCGCGACAGGGTGGCAGTGGCGCCGCAGTCAGGGACAGTATGAATGGGACTGGGGCACCACGACGGAGCTTCTCATCCCCAACGAAAACGGGCGCGTGGACCTGCAGCGGCTGAGCCTGCCGTATGCCTGCAATTACGGCAGAGTGATCGGCAGGCTGGAGCTGCACTGCGAGGAAAGTACCTGCAGCCATGAATTGGGCTGGACAGACAGGGACGGCTGCCACATCTGGGCCTGTAAGAAATGCGGCGCGCGGGACCCCGCCGCGGAAATGTCCAAACAAAACGCCAAACACATTCCCGGCGACTGGAGCAATCAGAAGCAGCTCTGCACTGTGTGCGGTCATGTGCTTGAGAGGGACACGAAAGCCCCGGTTATGGAAACTCTGACGGACGGCGAAAGCTACATCGTCGAGGATAACATCGATGGAAATCCCGGCGCGTACACCTTCACCGTGAGCGACCCGGCTGCATCGGGAGAGACGTCCTCTGGCATCAAGTCGGTGACCATCAACGGCGAGCCGCAAGACGGTCCCACCTATTCTCTCCCCGCACCCGACGGCGGCAACAATGACGCAGGAGCGGAATATACCGTGGTCGTGACTGACAACGCGGGAAACGAAACTACGGCGACAGTCAGAATATACAGGAGGCACCACTACACGGTGACCTTTGATTCCACAGGTGGCAGCGAGGTGATAGAAAAAACTATGGCCGTTACCTATGGCGAGCAGCTCGGCGATATGCCCGTGCCAATGCGCACCGGTTACTTTTTCCGTGGCTGGTATGATGCCCCGGTTGAAGGCAAATGCTACGGTAATAGCGATGGCAAAGGCACAAGCCGGTATGACAAGACGGAAAACTGCACCCTGTATGCGCAGTGGGTAATAAACCGGTACACAATAACCTTTGACACTGCAGGCGGCAGTGAAATTGCGCCGATTACACAGGATTACGACACGGCGATCACCGCTCCTGCCGACCCGACAAGAGAGGGCTACACCTTTATCGGCTGGGACATGGAAATTCCCGCGACCATGCCTGCGGAAAACATCACAATTAAGGCGAAATGGAAAGACATCGAAAAGCCCACGGGTGAAATTAAAATCAGCGGGAACAGTTGGAAAGCGTTCCTCAACAATATCACCTTCGGTCTGTTCTTTAAGGGCACGCAGGAGGTGACGATCACCGCAACCGACAACAGCGGCGAGATGGTAACGGTTGAATATCTGCTGTCAGATAGGGAATTGACAAAAGCTGAGCTTGACGGCATGGCCTTCACAGTGTACACCGCACCGTTTTGCATTGACCTTGATAACGAATATATTATCTATGTCAGACTGACCGATAAGGCGGGCAATACGGACTACATTTGCTCGGACGGCATCGTTCTTGACGGAACAAGCCCGGTTATCACCGGCATAGAAAACGGCAGGACCTACTGCGAGGCGCAGACGGTCACCGTTGACGAGAAGCATATCGGTACTGTCACTGTAAACGGAACGGAGGTCACGCTTGATGAAAACGGCAGCTTTGTCCTCTCTCCGGCAGACGGCGGGCAGAAAATCGTTGTCACCGACAAGGCGGGCAACACCGCCGAGATGACCGTAACGGTCAACGACGGGCATACCTTCGGTGACTGGACATCAAACGGCGATGGCACACACACCCGCCAATGCACGGCAGACAGCTGTACGGAAGGCGTCGAAACGGATAATTGTACCGATGAGGATAAAAATCACAAATGTGATATCTGTGGAAAGATAATCTCCAACCACACCGACTTAAAGCATTTCCCGGCAAAGGCGGCCACCGAGGATTCCGAGGGCAATATCGAGTATTGGTACTGCAGCGGCTGCGGAAAGTATTACAGTGACAAAGACGGCACCAAGGAAATCGCCAAGGCCGACACTGTAACGGCGAAACTGCCGAAGTATCCTCAGACCGGCGACAACAGCAACCTCATGCTGTGGATCGCACTGATGCTTGCCAGCGGAGGAGCTGTTATCGGCACAACGGTTGTCAGCAAAAAGAAAAAGTACAACAGCTAACAAAGTAGTATAACTCACACAGCGGCTATCGGAAACGGTAGCCGCTTTTTTTGAAAAGTGCCGGACTTGCGGCACAGACAAAAGCGGATATAATACCTATACATATGGAGCATGAACAGGGAGAGCTTGAAAGTGAGGAACAGAATACAAGGAATGTCCGTATGGAACAGTTCAAAGCGATTATCGGCAGCAGGTAAGGATACACGTTTCAAGCATAGGAAGAAAATGAAAAAACTGACTTGAAAAGTGGACATTCGTTAAGATATATGATAGCATAAAAATATCAGTAGTTTATCGTGTAAAAAGGAGAGGTGATATTGGGTAAACAATTAATAGTAATTGTTTTGAACGTGGTGATGGCGGTTATACCACGTTGTGTTTCAGTAAGGGCAGATGACTCCGGATACGTGAGTGGCATAAGGTGGACTAGTAAAAGGTACACTCAGGTCTATGCCGGTAATAATCTTAATGAGTATTAATGAATTTACATATTTGATTACTAAATGTTTTTACTCAACGGGTGAAAAGGCAGCACATCGATTAACATAGCATATGTGACAATATAGATATACAGGGAGGACAAAATATGAAAAGGATAATTATTCTATCAACTATTCTTGCAATAGTCGTGGTGCTTCAGATAGCGGTAATGGTATTTCTCAATTCCACAGGGATACATATAATTTCTAAATACGCAAGGTTTAATACAGGAGGAAAGGGATATGTATACAATACAGTTACCAAGGAATGGGAAAGAGAAAATATCAGTTGGTATATTGACCTGTTAGTTCGCAATAAGAAAGCAGACGGAGTATTAAGCGTAGAGGATTACGGAAAATTAACGGGAAACAGGCCTGTTATATCGGTTGATATGTCAAAAGATTTCTGTAAAATCTTTTTTTATGCTACTGTAACGAAATACAATGAAAACGGTGGAATAGAAGATTTAAGTACTATTGTTCTATACCGATTCATATACAACAGGGAAACAGGGCAGATTATTATCGAAATCTGGGATGAAGATGCAGGCACTAAATATCTGGTTGATGCAGATACTAAAGAAGATGCAGAGATAATTTTCAATTCATATATGAAAAAATTGTCAGACCAGACAAATGGTGAATAAATACATAATTACAGAATGGGCTTCAATTAAATTTGAAGTCCGTTTTTAGTTTGCGCGCCATGGGCACGTTCTAACGGGTGAAAGTCTCGAACACGCCCGGATAGTGGGAAGTTTATAGCTGAACAGCAAGGGTGTCTATCGCGAGGTGGAATCTGAAGGAAGCTATAAGCAAATCTCTGGTCCGACGGACAGAAATCACATATAAGGCTAGGCTACGAGAGATAAGTTGGCTAAAAGCAACAAAGTCTAATAACTATCACATTTGTAGCAGGTAAAGTTAAGAATAACAATATATGATTTGGCTACTAAGAAGTGGGAAGAGGAACATGTTGTAATTGGGATATCGATTTATTGGTGCGTGGAAGCAAGAAAGCGGACGGCGGAACTTGGAATCTCTACCTATTTTGCCGATTTGCGCTGTTTGGGTAGAGATTCCCAACAAACAGCCCCGGGAATCTCTACCATATTTTGCCGATTTGCGCTGTTTGGGTAGAGATTCCCAACAAACAGCCCCGGGAATCTCTACCATATTTTGCCGATTTGCGCTGTTTGGGTAGAGATTCCCAACAAACAGCCCCGGGAATCTCTACCATATTTTGCCGATTTGCGCTGTTTGGGTAGAGATTCTCAATAAGCTGGGCCTAGGAATCTCTACCATTTTCCGAGTTTCCCGCCATTTGGGTAGAGAATTCCAATAAGCTGACCTGGGAATCTCTACCTATTTTGCCGATTTGTGTTGTTTGGGTAGAGATTCTCAAGAAGCAGCCCCGGAAATCTCTACCCTTTTCCGAGTTTCCCGCCATTTGGGTAGAGAATTCCAATAAGCTGGCCTGGGAATCTCTACCCTTTTCCGAGTTTTGCACCGTTCGGGCAGAGAATTCCAATAAGCTGGCCCGGGATTCTCTACCTTGTTTACGCATAAGTATATGCAATAATAAATAGCATAAGGATATTGAAAGAGGAGACACATATGAAAAAAATATTATTTGCAGTTCTGGCAATGGTGCCGGTATTGTGCGGTTGTTCGATGAAAAAAGCATACAAAAAGGCAGCCCCCCGGATGTGGATATTCACAGAAGATGACACAACAGGTAATCCTGTAAAAGAACCGGAAATACCGGAAAATAAAGCCGACTTGACTATACTTATGTATGTATGTGGCTCCGACCTTGAATTCAGAAGACAGATATGCCAAATGGAGTAAAAATGCTTCTATGCTGCAACTGTTGGCATACATATACAAAGATAACTGGATG
>ULWD01046385.1_pt1 | contig 19766 bp, 13 predicted proteins | sample 1960011 | NCBI WGS metagenome assembly ULWD01 (sample SAMEA4835803, study PRJEB28245) | human gut metagenome | biome: gut microbiome; material: fecal sample | place: Denmark | collected 2008 | reverse complement strand
GCATTTACAGGCTGTATATATTCTCCGCTTTCCGACTGCTGATTTTCTGATGTAGTTTTTTTCTGCTTCTTTTGTTCTCTGGCAATCTTCTTCTCATTTTTCTTCGCCAGACGTTCTTCTCTGTGTTTTACCCTGTATGCCCGAACGATCAGAATATATACGATCCATAAGATAAGCAGGGAAACGATCGCGATCCCGGCATATAACTGCCACCGATGATAAGATGTCGCATAACGATAACCAAGCTCACTGTCAAGTGTCAGCAGTTTATCTCCTGATACCTGTATTGTCAGATAGATGCTATAACCGATCACACCCGCACCTGCAAGGGTAAGAAGGATCTGAATAATAGTATATACGATCATGACTGCTTCCTCCTTTTCCTGCCCTTTGCGAATACAATGATATAAAGGATCAACAGTACAAGAACTAATCCGCCAAGTGCGATATATTCAAATATCCGCTTTACTGTTTTTGCCGATTCATAGGTGATTGTCGCTGAATATACCGACTCATTTCCAACAGCATCTTCAGCAATTAAAGTTATCGTATTCTCACCACCTGCCAGTGTTATCTTCTTATTAAAATAATTCTGTGTCAATTCAACCGGTTCTCCGTTTAATGTAAGAACAGCACCGGCTTCTGTATATCCGTTCAAATAGATACTTCCTTCTGTTACTACTTTTCCATTTATATCTTCGGATACAGATAATTGCGGAGGAACCGTATCTACATAAATATCTTTTGAAAATTCGGCTGCATTTCCTGTTCCGTCTGTCACTACAAATGAGACCGTGTTATCACCATCTTCCAGATTCACACGATACATGCCGGATTCTTTTTCTCCCTCCAGAATTTTCCGTTCTCCCAGATATGCATCAAATGTGCTGTTAGTATCTAATGTCATCGTTGCATTTATGAAACTGTTTTTTGTCGTATCCGAATCCGTATCAAAGGCTACATCTGCCGATACTTTTACTGCAGAATCTGCAGTGATCAGATCATACATACAGCTCTCATTTGTTCTCACAACTGCCAGATATACTTTGGAAGCATCTTCTGAAAAATCTCCATAAAACGTTTCTGCTGTTCCAACATCTTCTTCCTTTATCAGGTTATGGTTCTCATCCCAGACAAGGACTGTATAAGCTTCATTCTCTGCTGCCGTCCATGAAATATAATAACCATCGTTATAGGTTCCGCCTTTTACGCCATTTACCTTCTGTGAATCATTTGGATTCTGATAGCTGACAAATCCATCACCGTAAGCCCGCTGATAGATTCCATCCACAGATACACGGATATAAAAATGATATTCACCACTGGAAAGGCTGTTCAGATCAAAAGAAGCAGTCCCCTTCTTATCCATATATTCACTATAAACACAGGTTCCGTCAAATCCCTCAGAATCTGTATCGGCGAATATTTCTACATAGATCTCATCCGGACTGTCCGTGATCTTATAGTCTGCGGTAACGCTTCCATCTGCATTCTGTGTTACTGCAAATTTGCTGATCACTAAAGAATTCGGAAGTTCACCGACTGTTACATCTACAGTCCCTATATTGTCGCCGCTCACCACAACCGTCCAGGTTCCTTCTTCTCCTTTTCCTACATTGACGATTGCTTCACCATTTGCCTCATATACCTGATCCGGTGTCTTATCCTTACTGTAGACTTTACCGGATGGTGATGTCAGCTTTACGGTTCCTGCCTGTTCATAGTTTTCCCATGTCACATAGAAGACCGCTTCTGTATATTCACGACCCAGATCAATCGTTACCTCTGTCTCTGCTGCATGAACCGGAAGTACCAGCCATCCTGCCACAATAGTCACCATTAACAGCCATATACATATTTTACTTACTATTCTTGTCTCTCTTTTCATATGCTTCTGTTACCCCCTTAGTTGGATGATGCATGAACTTTATCCCACAGGAAGAGTTCTCCATTATCTTCATACCAGATAGATGCTTCTTTCTCTTTGCCGTTATTCCCACTATAATTCAATGTTACCTTGGCTTTATTAAAGTCCCAATCCCAGTCAACGGCAAGCTTCGAAGCTCCCTTTGCATGAACATTAGCAGGTGCCATATCCACGTTACCATTTACACCAAGCTTGATATATCCACCGGTCAGATTGCCACCAAGATTTGCATCAGCACTTCCGTTTACCTCACAGCCAAAGCCTGAGATTCCAAGTTCTACAGAAGCAGATACATCCAGACCATCTTTATTTATCTTTGCTGCTGCCTTCGCCTTTTCTGATCCAAGCAGTGACAGATCAGCCGAGATTGCAAATTCTGGATCACTGAAATTAATCTCTACCTTACCATTTGCTTCACCGATCTCACCCCATGACTTGAACTTCTTCATCAGGGCATTATTACCGTTAAACGAAGCAAACAGGTTGATATCTGCACCCGCAGTTCCTGCAAGTATAATATCCTGCTTATCATATAAAGTATTATCAAGACCGGTACCGATAATATTATATGTTTTCTCCGGGATCACTGATTCGTACAGATTTAAGGCGATCGTACTCATACCCTGCAATTCTCCGCCAACCTGATTGATGTCAATGACTTTATAAACCGTTATTCCCGGATCTAATGCTGCTCCGATCGTTACTTTATCCGGCAGCCAGTAATAGGAAGAAAACGAGCCGTCAAATCCGGCGATCCGACTGTCAAAGAATCCCGGTATGGATGTTGCCAGATCGATCTTTCCACCGATCTTCCAATACTCGTAATCAGGATCCAGGGAATTTAATTTTAGTGACAATTCATTGATCCCAAAGGTTCCAAAATTAATCTTATCATCTACAGATAATGTTACTTCTCCACCAAACTGAATGCCATCCGGTGTGATCGCCATTGATAAGGATCCATCTAAGCCTCCAAAGAATTCTTTTGCTCCAAACTGCTTTAAGCTGCTCCGTTTCGTGACAGGCTCCGACTCCTTATTCGCTCCGGTTTTATGTTGAAGTGATTTCTTTGTTGAATCAATAATTTCATCCAGCCGGAATGATGAAATATCTACCTGTAACCGGTTACTGTGCAGATTTACCTCTGCAACATCGATATCCATGATAAACGGCACGGAAAGATTCAGACTGACAATCGTCTGATCAAATGATATATCAGATCCGCTGACCGTTACATAATATCCATTTTTACCAATTACATAATCTTTATTTCCCATGACCAGACCGGCGAAGCTGCCATTGGCCTGTTCCATCTCTGCGTAACTGACATAGAGTTTTCCATCTCCCTGAACCTTACCGGAATCACCGACCTTGATCGTCTTATTTGCCACAAGGGAAAGATCCGGATCCATGTCGTCCACAATGATCTCCATATCACCTGAGCTGTGAACAAATCCGTTGATCATGACATTTCCACTGGCCGCCAGGCGATCATCTGCTGTCTGACCAATGGCATCCGCCGTGATCGTCATATCACCAAGTCGGATTGAGGTTGTTGTTCCTGCTTTGAATACCTTAAACAGAGATTTTCCTACAACCAGACGACCATCTGTTGTCTTTACTTTGACATCATAGATACCGGCAGTCAGTTCGCCATTTAATTTGCCTGTAAGACTTGTTTTATCTGCTACCTGTATATCTGTTAATGCCAGATTGCCAACCGTCACACTCGCAATATCAGAAAATCCCCCACCATTTACAGTCAAGGTGATACCATTCTGTACATCCCTTACAGATACATTTCCCGGCGTTACCGAAGATACTCCGAGTGTATTCTCATCTACCTTCCGGATAAATCCTGCATCATCTGAATCCTCCGGTTTATTCTCTTCTTTTAAATAGTAATTCTTTGTCGCTGTTGCATTATATTCTGCGATATCAACAGTAAGAAATCTAGGATCTACATCCGGATTCTTTGTTACCGTATATGATATGCTGTAATTATTTACGATATATTTCTGAAGATACAAATAGATATCCGACAGCTCCGTTGATGCAGATGCCTTTACGAATTTACCACCGGTTGCTTCTGCGATTGCCTGCATATATGCGTCATCACATTCGCCAAATCCAACCGTATATACACTGATTCCAAGTCTTGCTGCCCGGTCAGTTGCAGCCTGCATATCTTCTTCCGAACCTCCGTCCTGTCCGTCAGACATCAGGATAACTGCTCTGCTGCCTTTTTCCGCTTCCAGATTATCAAGTGCAAGATTTAGACCCGCAGATATGTTGGTTCCACCACCATCTGAAATAGCTGCTATAGAGTTCTTCAGCGTTCCGCTTCTGGATGTCAACGATTGCTCCAGATATGCCTCATTATCATATGAAACAATCATCATTTTCTCTGAGGTTATATGCTCTACCGCTTCTGTTGCGGCCTGCTTTGCGTTTGCAATCGCCGCACCTTCCATACTGCCGCTCTTATCCATTACGATACCGATACTGACAGCTTCACTCTCTGCCCCGCTGTTCAGTGTAAAATCCGTGATCTCATACTGCGTATCGATCACCGTAAAATCTTCCTTTGTAAACTGATCTGCCAGTTCTTCTTTGGAGTCCTTTGTTCCATTGATATTAATGTATGCCTGAATGGATGGATATGCCGAAGTATCGATACGGCTGATATGAATGTTGATCCTGTCGTATTTTAATGTGGTTGCAACGTACGAATTAAATGAACCATTTATGGTTTCTTCCGATACAGGAACAACCTGACTGCTCTGTTTATCTACCATATCGTTAACGGCAGCATTCAGTTCTGCATTATAACTGTCATCGGAGATCTGATTGTACTGTGTCACAACTTCATCAATTGCATCTTTTAATAATGATGAATCACTGATCTTGGCACTGTTATCAATGACATTATGCAGATGCTCGTTTGCTGTATCTCTGTCATCCATTGCCAGATACAATTTGGACAACTGCAGTTCATAAAATCCCGTATCGTCTCCACGATACGGTTCCTGTACAAGAACATAATTAACTGCACGCTTGACCGGTACATAACTTGCATCCTTATAATAGGAATCCGCTTCCTCCAGCAATTCATTTATCTCATCTGCATGTGCTCCATCATAACCTTCATCATCAATCAGCTTCTGTGCCTTCTCTTTCGCGCGCTCCGCCTTCTTCACCAGACTCTTGATCTCATCATCCTTCATATCAAATGAGTCTTCCGTATAGTTCTGATCTCTGGTATTTCGATATACTTCTTCGACTATTACATCCGTATATATAACCGTATTCTCCGGACTTTTAAAATTCTTGTTCAGTTCAGAAGCTATATCCTTTGCCTTATCAAAATCATTCTGATATACATAATAACTGATCTCCCGCCGGAGTACTTCTTCTGTCTCACCGTATGTATGCTTCAGATCCCTGATATCATCCTCTGTAAGATCAGCAACTGCCACGCCATGGATCTTATTGTCAAGCTCATACGATTCTTCAAACTCCCGCTGTTCTTTTCTGGTAAAATCTAGATCTTCGATATAAGCAGTCAGTGAATCCGTCAGTGTTTCATTTGATGCATTACCCGTGTCATCTGACTCCCCACTCCATGCAGTCTCCTGCACTCCATCTTCTTTTTCCAGATCAGACAGATAAGATTCATAATCTGTATATGCCTTTTCTCCTCCGGAGATCATTCCTAGTTTCCCGGAGCAATAGTCATCAAGAGCCGTCAGATATGCCTTTCCTGCCTTACTGAGCCCGTTTTGTTCTGATAACTCCTGAAGTTTAAAATGGCCGTTAATATAATCTCCGTTCATGACATCACATGCCACACTGAGCAGTTCTTTTTCTTCAAAAGAACCTGCAATGTCGTCAAGAAGGATTGCCGCCTGATCGATATTGCCCTCTTTCATATAACAATACGCCATATAGATATTCTGATCATTTGTATCTGCGTCCGTAAAATATGCCCGGACGCCAAGAAAGGTAGTCCCGGCAAAAGCCAGAACTACCCCTATCGTGAGCAGCCATTCCGGGACATTTCTCTTTGTCTTAAAGATGAAATGTCCGCATATATCAACGACTGTAAAAAACAGAAAGATAATTGCTATCTTCAGTAAAATATTTAATTCCAAATTTTGCCCTCCCTTAAATATCTGAATCTGATCTGTTTTAAATGAAGACCATTTTTACCGACATTCAGACGCATAACTGAAAATCTGGTATGCAGATCAAATTCTTTTTTGATAACCATGTCTTCCCCATTTGTTCCATGGAATGTGAAACTGAGGCTCGGTATATTGGTATAATACAACGTACATGGCATTTGGGCAAGTTCTGAGAGATTGGAACTTCCGATCAGTTCGATCTCATAAATTCCTTTTTTTTGTACATCAAACGGAAGTACATAATTTACACCGGCTTTCGACTCCTTGGTATCAAGTCGTAATTCATAGTTGCCATCTAATCTGACAAATTCAACCTCTGACAGATCAACATCATCCGGTTCCGCCGGACGATTGATGATCGATACCTCTGTCGGGCAGCCCATTGCTCTTCGCATTGCTTCTGTATCAAGTACAAAGCCACAGATGTTCGCTGCATTTCTCTGAAGTTCCGCGCGCTTCAGCCGTCCATCTACGAGTGCTGCGACTGTATTGTCTCCGCTGGCATTTGTTGATCCATCCGGACATACCATATAGATATCATTCTGCGCACGTGCCATTGCCGCAAAATTAATCTTATCCGGCTCCTGTCCACGCTCATTGATGGATGCCCACCAGTCAGTCATGACGATACCTTTAAATCCCCATTCTTCTCTGAGGATTGTCGTACAGAGATCATAATTTCCGGCTGTCCATACTCCGTTTACCGGTCCGTATGTCGTCATGATCGCATCGCAGACACCACTTTTTACGATCATCTCAAAGCCTTTCAGATAGATCTCCCGAAGTGCACGTTCTGATACAACAGGATCTGCAAAATGTCGTCTCATCTCCTGATTATTTGCACAGAAATGCTTCGCTGCCCCTGTTACACCTGCTGCATGCAGACCTTCTAACACCGCACCGGCAAAGCATCCTGTCACATATGGGTCTTCCGAGAAATATTCAAAGTTTCTTCCATTTAACGGATGACGGTGAATATTCATACCGGGTCCCAGTAAACAGTCAACCCTCTGTGAGATCATCTCATAACCGGTACAGGTGTAAAGCTCTTTTACAAGCTCTGTATTAAATGTACATCCGATGATCGTTCCGTTTGGCAGACTGAATGCTTTCACGCCACAGTCTAACCGCATACCGGACGGTCCATCACTGCAACATACCGAAGGGATTCCATGACGGTTGATCAGTGACTTGGATACACCGCCAAATGCTGCTGCCGTTCCCGGTGTTACAAGTGAACTTCCCATGCCTTCTCCTCGAATGATACAAGTAAGGTCATCGTCTGTCAATTCTGAAATAAATTTATCCATTCCGATCGAACCATCTGCCACATCGGATAATGTATGAGTACCCATCGTCTGACGGATCTCCTGTGGAAGATGATCCTGTCTTCTCTGCTTCTCGTTTGATGCATGCTGTGGTGCTGCTTCCATCATGACCTGATATCCGTTCTCTGTCTCTGCTGCCTTCATTCTGTCAAATGCTTCTACCGGAGCAAGTGCAGAGCAGAGCTGTTCGATCACAAGATCATCTGCAAGCTCAAACGCGCCTGCACATTCTGCACTTCTGACATTTTCGCCGGCAAATACATGATATGTGCCTGCTTCTAATACAAATGCATAAGCATGTCCTGTAATACCGGAGTCGTCATAGGAAGCAAAGCGGCTGTATGGAACGGTAATATCCAGTTCTTCTGATTCACCCAGTGCAAGCTCCTTCGTCTTTGCAAATCCGACAAGAACCTTATCTGCTTTTCCAAGCTTACCCTGCGGAGCTTCCACATAGACCTGAACAACATCTTTTCCTTTCTTTAAACCGATATTTGAAACAGTTACATGAAGTGTAAACTGCTGTTTCTCCGGCTCATTTGCAAATACAACGACTGCCTTTTCAAATGTTGTGTAGGACAGACCATATCCAAACGGATATCTGACGCTGTCCTTTGCGAAAGTCTCAAAATAACGATATCCGACATAGATATCTTCACTGTAATAATTCTTATCCGGATCACCAAAATATGGCGTAGAAGGATAATCAGCAACTTTATATGCGATCGTGTCTGTCAGATGACCGGATGGTGAAACAGCTCCTGTTAATACATCTGCCGTTCCAAGTCCGCCAACCATGCCGCCCTGCCATACATACATAACGGCTTCCGGCTGGTAACGGTCTGTAAAACTCATATCGAGCAGGCCGCCGACATTTAATAAAACTATCATCTTATCAAAGTTCTTTCTTACTTTTGTGAGCAGATCTTCTTCCACATCTGTAAGCTGATAAGAGCCCTTGGTATCACTTGCATCTTTATCCTCGCCTGCTGTACGTCCGATGATCACGATAGCTGTCTCTGATCGCTTGCCGGCTGCTTCCACAACCTCATCGGTCAGCTCCATTTCTTCCTGACACCACGGTTCATTTCCCCAGCCTTCGCCTTCATTAAATGGATGTGTCTTTTCCCAGTCCTGATAGATCCTGATCAGCTCCTCATCCAGGATGACCTGACCACTCTCACGCAGACCATCTACGATTCCATAGACCTTTGATACATTTACCATTCCTCCTGAACCGGTTCCGCTCTTATAATAGTGATTCTGGATTCTTCCAAATACTGCCACCTTCTCATCTTTTACAAGTGGAAGTGCCTGATCTTTATTCTCAAGCAGAACACAGCCTTCTGCTACTGTCTGTCTTGCAAGTGCTACATACTGATTCCAATCCAATACTACCTGATTCTTCATATCCATCATACTCCTTTTCCTGATTTTATTCGTTCGTTTGTTTTATCTCATTTATGCAGTTGCTTTTTCCGTCTCTCTGCATATGAATATTCTTCTTTTCTGCCTTTCAGCAAATTCTATTCTCGTTCTTTTACTCTAAATGTATGATAGTATGAATACGATTTTTATAATATAATAAAAACGATATTTATATCGTTTTTTCGACTATTTTAAAATCGAAAAAACTGTTGTTTGAATTATTCAAACAACAGTCTTTTTCCAAATCTTATGCTTATTATACCACAAGAATTCCGCCCGGCATACACCAAATGGGATTCTTATATTTTTCTGTATAACTGACACTTTACTATTTATTCTTTCTGCTCTTTGCGAACACACAGCCTGCTCCAACAAAGCATGCACAGATTCCGATAACAGCTACATAAATGATCGGTGTTGTATCACCTGTCTTTACGAGTTTAGAATCTTTACCGGTCTTATCCTCGGTTGTACCTGTATCCTTGCCAGCTCCAGAAGCCGTTGTTGATTCTATATCTTCCATTTCTCCGGTCATTGCCTCTGTTGTCTTATCTATGGTTGTATCCTCTTCGGTTAACTCTGTAGTTGGCTCTGCTGTTACATCTCCGGTCGTCCGACCATCTTCTGTCGATACATCCTCGGTTGTTGCTTTCTGAGTTGTCTCGGTTGTAGCGTCCTCGGTCGTAACTTTTTCTGTCGTTTTTTCTGTCGTTTTTTCTGTCGTTTCTTCCTCAGTCGTCACATTCTCTGTTGTCGTCTCCTGTATAACCGGTATAGCAGCTGTCTCCACTTTACCACAACCAGTACATTCATGCTTCTTTATTCCTGTAGCAGATGTTGTGGCTGCTGTTACAACCTGCCATGCGCCATACTGATGACCCTTTGCCGCAACTACTGTATCAAGAAGTGTGATTTCCTGTTCACCGTCTGCATCACGGAAATATTTGCCGCATTCATCGCAGTACCAGTATGCGATATTTCCTTCATCCAGACATGTGGCTTCTCCGGCAGATACTGCCTTCATATTATGTACATGCTTCTTATTGATTGCAAATGAATCAACCACGCTCATATCACTGGTTCTATATGTTGTTACCTTAAACTGGCCGTCTGACACATCTACTCTTGAAATGTTTGGAACATTTTCCTGATTCATCACTCTGGAATATGGGAAGCTTGCATTCTTGATCGTGTAGAACTTGGAACCAGATGCAGAGTTTAATGTCACATATAAGATTCCTGTTGGATTTGTGATCGATGAATAATCGGCATCATCATAGATCGATGCATCTGTCATCGGATCAAGTCCATCCATCATGTAGGTTCTGCAATATACATGGTCATGTCCCATAAGAACCACATCGATATCAAGATCCTTGAATACCGGAACCAGTTCCTCTCGTCTTGTCAATATGCCGCTCTCCAAAGAATGGCTTGCTACGGAATAAATGGAGTGATGGAATACAACCACCTTCCATGTAATATCCTGACCTGCAGTTGCCTGTATTGCCTGTTCCATAAATGCCTTATGCTCGGCTGTCGATGTATTGTTACTGTTCAGTGCAAGGAACAGTACATGATTGTATACGAAATAATAGTCTCCGCCTGCTGCAGTCGTTCCATAGCTGCTTTCATTCGGATTGTTAAAATGCTGATCGTACGCCGCAGAACCGGAATCATGGTTACCTACCACTGTTGCGGTTGGAAGATCAAGTAAAGTATCATGCTCCAAATATCCGTCGTACTGATCTTCATTTGATGCTGTATTTACCTGATCACCTGCTGATAACAGGAAGTCCACACCGTCAAATGCACTGTTGCCGGAAATCAGCTTCAGCGTCTTCTCCCATCCGTCTGTATCGTTTACAGAACTTCCGCTTGCACCGATCTGTGGATCACCTGCTGCTGCAAATGAGAATGCGCCTGTTCCGCCGGTTGTAAAGGAACGGATCTCTGACTTTGTCTCTCCATTTACCAACTGATAAGCATATGTCGTATCAGCTGACAGTCCGGTTGCTGTCGTCTGATAGTTGTAGTAACCGGATTTGTTGGATGCAGTTCCATTTGCCGTGAAGCTCTTTGCATCTGCCGGCATCTCGTTCCCACTGACTTCTGAATTCTTAGCAACCAGAAGTGTGCCTGTTCCATCAACATCTGCATACCAGGTTACATTGATCTCAGACGCATCCTTACCAACCGTCCATGAGATATTCTTCTGTGTATATACCGGTACGGATACTGTCGTCTCAAATGTAAGAGCCGGCATATCAAAATAAATATCCGAGCTGGATGAGCGTCCCTGATGAAGCTCTACTGCTATAACATTTTTTCCATCCTTCACTGCCGCAAGTGCTGCCGGATCACTGGTACTGATCGTTCCGGTCTTTGGATCGCCGGCATTGGAACCGCCATACTGAAGATTGCCTGTTATGCTGTCATCATCAAAGCCTGCAATCTTCACACCATTTACATATACGGTTGCTGCATCATCATAAATCACACTTCCTGATATCTTCGTTACCTTAGAAGCATCCGGTATCGTTACATCCGTACGGAAGAAAAACGCTTCAATATCGGTTGTTTCATCTGCCTTGTACTGTGTTAATAATGTCTTTGGTGTACATCCGCCACCCAGATCATTGATTTTTCCTTTCTTTGCTCCAAAAGGACCTGTCGCTGTCTTCCATGCAGATATGTCATAGTCATCCTTGGTCCAGCTTGTCCGGTCATAGCCTGCTGTTGTACTGTCGCCTGCCGGGTCGCTTCCATCATCCAGATAACTCCATGTTACATTTCCATCCATTGTTACATCATTCTCTGCTGCCCTTGTCTGAAAAAGGGGCTGTGCCATCGTTGCTACCAACAATAATGACAAAAGTGCAGAAAGTCTTCCTGCTGTCTTACGTCTGTGTTTTTTCATTCATTTTCCTCTTTTCATCTTTTCATTTTATCTATGTGAAATGCGCATTGCTGCGCAGATTCCTGTCGTTATCGGTACAGTAAGGATCACTCCGATCGTTGCACACAGTCCCTGTGCAAGCTCGATCGCCAGGTAGTCCGATGATATGAACTGTGTCCGGCTCACTCCATAGGCGGTTAATACCAGCATCGTATTGAGTGCCGTTCCCGCAAATGCAAGGATCAGCGTATTGCTCATGGTTCCAATCATATCTTTTCCGATATTAAATCCCGACTTCATAACCTGTCGAGCGGTTACCGAAGGATCTACAGCGACCAGTTCCATAAGCGCTGCCGTAAGGGAAACTGCCACATCCATAACGGCTCCAAGGGAAGATACCAGAACGCCTGCGATCAGAAGTGATCGAACCGAAAGTCCTGTCGCTCCCTGAATGACCAGTAGTTCTTCCGCATTGTCACTGTTAAATCCTGTAAGATGTAAGGTTTTTGAACTTATGTAAAAAATAATTCCTGTTACTGCAACTCCAAGTACAGTAGCAAGTGCGGATACAGCCGTCCGTCTGCTGCAGCCATTTAACAACAACAGGCTGACTGCTGTTCCTGTTAATATGGTCAGGATTGAGACAATTACAGGAGGAAATCCGTGGTAGATCGCCTGAACCATAAACAGTACTACCAGAAGAAGTGTAAAAACGACACCGGCTAATGCCCGTAAGCCTTTTCCTTTTCCCACAAACAACATTACCGCGGCAAATACCACCACAAGGATGCCAAGTGGCAGGCACCTGTCATAATTGAATACTGTGTAGTAGGGAGCTACTCCCTCCGGCATATCTGCACATACGATTATTTTCTGATTAGCGTTTACATAGATGTTATGTGTCTGCGACAAATAATTATCAATCGATACTTTGTCGCCTTTCTGATCTCCTTCCAGAATCAGAACTGTAAGCTCCTGTTCCCCAAGATATCTGGAATGATCATATGGATCTGTCTCCAGCCGCTCATTATCGACAGATACTACCCGCCCTCTTACGAATGTCCTGCTGTCGTTGTTGTACATTGTATAGCTGTTGATTCGATCCCAATCAAATGAACCTGCCGCCAGAAGAAAGGCTGCTCCGATCAGGAAAACCGCGATATATACTGCATTTCTTCTCACAAATAAAACAAGATGCCCACCTGTTTTTTCATCCATTTCCCTTATCGTTTTGTCTTTTTTCTCTGTCTCTTTCATTTCCGGCTGCCTGCTCCTTATACATATGAGGCGAACCTGCCTGCTCCTTGAGGTGGTCTCACTTCATTTCTGTATTTATTATAAATATGCCTGCAAGTGCCTGCTATCACACTTCCGTAAAGATTGCAAGGGGCATATATTTCTTTTGTAAAATTCACGAAAAAACAGGCAGCCTCGTTATAAGACTGCCTGATGATTATTTTTATATTGTATTGTTTTCTATATCTCATATATCACATAGGATATACCTGTATCTTCATGAGAAAATCGGTTCTCCAATAACTGTTTCTGCTGATGACTTACTCTATCTGGAAAAGCCATCATAAAAAGATTCAACCAAAGCACAGTCCATGATAAGAACATAGAACACATTTCCATAGTAACGGTTTTCTACAATTCTTCCATGATCAAGAACAGGGCGGTAGGATCCATCTTTTTTTGCAAAATGGAATCTTACATAATCATTATTTCCACTGGTCTTTGCATCAATCTGTTTCCAGATACTGGTCTCCACAGAATCCCGTTCATCCGGGTGAATAAGATTCTTGAACCGCTGCCCGGTATAATCCAGAAAATCATCAAAATCCCTGCAACCTGCAAATTCTATCAATTCACGATTTGCAAATAAAATACGATCATCCTCCGGATCAGCTATATATATCAGGAAAGCTCCCGGAAGATTTTTTGACACATCCTGAAGTGCAAACCCAAGCTGACTTCTATTCTGTATCTTATAATCACTGCGATAAGGACTGCAACTATGCTTCCCATGTAGTTTTACCGCATAAAGTGCCATATCTGCGCATCTGATAAGCTCCGAAACATCGTCACAGTCCTTCGGATATTCTGCGTATCCAAGAGAAATATAAAAAGGATGCTCTTCACCATTATATGTTATATGCCTTGGCTTAAGGGTAAAACTCTCTATTTTACTCTTTGCCTCTTCCTCTGTTGTTCCAATCAAGATAACAGAAAACTCATCGCCGCCATTTCTGCATAGAATGGCATTTACACCAAAACTATCTTTCATGTCCTGTGCAAGACTTTTCAGTGCGGCATCACCAACAACGTGTCCATACATGTCATTTATAAATTTAAAATCATCAATATCCATCTGTGCGCCCACACAATGAATACAATGATCGTCCTGTATCATCTTTTTAAGCTGCTCATCAAAACCTTTGCGGTTCAAAAGACCGGTTAACGGATCTGTTATCGCCATTTTTTTTAATATTTCACGATGTCTCTCAACCACAAGAACGATCACCGTTAATCCCGTTAAAAGCAAAATAATACTAATTCCAAAAACGAGCTGCGGGAGTATATTCCATCCGTGGTTCCAACCATCAGTTGGCATTACCTCTAAGCCAAATGTGCTGCCACAAAATTCAAACTCAAATGTAATCGGCTCCTTCAAAATATTACCTGATGACGATACCACCTCTGTATCATCCGACAAAGGAGAAACTGTCTTTGTCAGACAGTAATCATAACCAAATTGGGTAAGTGCCTGAACCGATTTCTCAAATACCTCCGGAATACGGATAATTACAATAGTGAATCCCCAGAACGCAGAGGTTCCATCCGGGCACTCCAGATATACGGGATTTCTGATTGCAATGCCCCGGCCTCCTTGTTTTAAGTCAAACGGTCCCTGCATAGTAACTATATTTTTATCTCTCCCGTAACGGCATATCTCTCCACGGCTTTCGTCATGGATCAAATCTATCTTTCCTGCTTCATTTCCCGCCTCCGGATATATATCTGTAACAACACCGTCAGGTGCAACCTGTATGCTCTGAACAAAATCTGTCATCAGATTCCCTGCAACTTTTTGAAAATTATCAATTTTTCCATTTTCACTGAGTACTATTTCCTCAAGTGTATCTGTAATCGCAACTCCACGGTTCATATCATTCTGCAACCGTTCTGCATAGGTTATGGCATTAAGTTCTGTGACAGCCCGAACCTGTTTTAAATTCGTTCTGTATGAATGATATAAAACTGCTGCCAAGGCCAGACAACCTGCCAGGAAAATGAGAACCGGCAATATGAGTTTTTTGTTATGGATTTTCTGTGAATGCATAACTTGTCATCTCTCCTTGTTCTAAATCCAACTAAACAAATTCCTGTAAATTGCACATATTCTATCGCATTCTTTTATTTTTGACAAGCCACCCATTGTGGGATATTCCTTTTTTTGTAAAATGGGATTATAATACAGGAGCGAAAAGAGGTAATCAATATGCAGATAAGTATAATTTTGCTCGGAAAACTTGTTAACTTTTTTATTATGATCCTGCTTGGTTTTATTCTTGTCAACAAACATATATTAAATGCTTCTGACAGCAGGATCCTGTCTATCATTGTAGTATATCTGGTGATGCCCTGCGCCATAATAAATTCATTTGAAATTGGCTTTACAAAAGAAAAACTGCAGGGACTATTATTTTCCGCTGTTCTTGCAACCATTATACATATTCTTCTATTGATTTTTATAAATATCGGAAGGAAACTCTGGCACTGGAATACAGTTGAATGTGCCACTGTCATGTATTCCAACTCGGGAAATATGATAATCCCACTTGTAAATGCTATGCTGGGTACCGACTATGTACTGTATTCATGTGCATTTATGTCTGTACAGCTGATATTTCTCTGGACACACTGCAGCACCATGCTCGCCGAAAAGCCACATATGGAATGGAAAAAGATAATAACCAATATAAATGTAATAGCCATAATAGCCGGACTCCTACTCTTTTTCTGCCAGATAAAACTGCCATCTGTCATACTCACACCGGTAAAAGACATAGGAAATATGCTTGCACCTCTCAGCATGATAGTAACTGGCATGCTGATGGCTGATTCGCCGATCCGCGACAGCCTGAAAAACGCAAAACTATACATTTTCTCTGCCATCAGGCTCGTCATCTGGCCTGCTGTTTTACTGCTTATAATGTATGTAAGTCATGTATATGCCCTTATTCCAGAAGGAAGAACTTTACTCCTCATAGTATTCCTTGCCTCCATCACACCATCCGCTTCAACAATCACCCAGATGGCTCAGGTATATAACAAAGATGCTACATACTCCGGTCTTTTAAATGTATTTACTACCTTGTTCTGTATCATAACCATGCCTTTGGCTGTCATATTGTTTTCACGGCTGATTCTTTAAGGACATTCCTTGCGACACACATGTTAATCTGGTTTCCATAGGCATCCTTTTGAAATACATAATCCGTTGACGGAGTACTTCATAAAAAGTTTCTCCAGTCAATATACTTTCCCTGTGCCTCATCCACCAGAAGTCTGAGATAATCCATTTTTATCATATCAAGAGCTCTCCTTTTTTGTATCAATGTAATAGGCATTTGCGAAACGCCACAAGCCGCATAAATACGGCATTTTTTTGTTACTAAAATCAAAAGTCTCCTCACGGTTTGTGATATAATGGAGTTGTTCAGAAACCAATTAACCACCAAAATAAAATCTATTTCATAATTATGTTCGGATTTCTGATTCATAATCGTATAATAAAATAATTCATTTCCATTAGCTGCCAAACACTGAGCTACAATATTTTCATATAAATATCCCAGATTAACACTTAATTTAACAGCTTCTGATAGATTTCATTTTCTGTGAAATCCTTATCCTTAAACATCAAAGTTACAAACAAACCTGTATCATTTAAAAATAGTTTGAATCTTTTAGTTCTGCAATAAGTTCTTTGGTTTCTTTTGATGCTCTTGAAACATCAATCAATATATAGCTGTCATATTCATTTTTCTAAAACAAATCGTGCTACTTTAACATTTCCATCCATTTCCATAGACACTATATTAAATCCACATTTTTCTGTATAAAACTTTACATTTTCCTTTTTATCTATGGGTGTAACTAAGGTAATTTTATCCCAATCCCTATAGTGTGATGTTACAAATCTAATTGCCTGCGTTCCAATTCCTTTTCCTTGAAACTCTGGGACAACACACAAACACCCAACTTCATATATTCCCATTTCCACTTTTTTACAAGAAACACAACCGACCGGTTCACCATTATATAAAATTATAAATTTTGGATATTCTATTATAGATTTTTCCATCATCTCTTTAGTCTTTCCATACGCCGGACATTCACCATATTTAATATAATCACTATAAAATGCAAAATTATAAATATCTATTAGCAATTCTGAATCCGTAATATCTGCTTTTCTATATTCAATCTTCATAAACAATACCTCTCCAAATTTCGATTTGTCGAGATGTTTGGCGGATCAGACAGTGAGTTAAATAGATGGAAACAGGAACCTTTGGGAAACATTTGTAAACGAGTAAAAAGGTATCCAACGTTTTGCAACATGGAATATTTGGAATCGGGAGTTAGAGTAATTCGGATTGGCAACATTCTTCAAGATGGGCATATGGATGTTGAGGATAAAAACTATGTATTTGTATACGAAAAAGCGAATGATGACTTTCCTGAAACCATAATTGAACGAAATGATATTGTAATGGCAGTAAGAGGCGATGGATCAGCTGCATCACGAATTGGAATAATAACTGAAGAAAAACTTATTGGTGCCAATATTAGCCCAAATCTTATCAGAATGCAGGCTGATTCAGAAAAAATTCTTCCGCTATTTTTCTTCTATTATTTAACTGGTGAGGTTGGCCAAAAACGATTAGATTCATATGTTAATAAAACAGCAAAGAAAAATATTGCAGCAAAAGATATTGTGAAGGTTATGACACCAATTCCTCCATTAGATATTCAGAGACAATTTGTTTCGTTGGTAGAACAAGTCAACAAATCAAAATTTGTCTATTTTTCATCCTTATATGCATATCCAAAGTTTATTGGTGGTGCAGTCACTGATACATACACAAATTCTTCATTACCATCATTCAATAAACCATGAACATCTTTATCTGCAAATCTTACAACATCCCCAGCAGTAAACACTTTTTCTTGTTCATCTGCAAGTAATAGTTTACCCGTTCCTTTTGTTGCATACCAAATTTGTTCTGACACATCATGTGTATGTCTTGGTTGGCAAGCACCTATTTCAAGATGAACCTCTGTAATTGTCACTCTTTCACTTGATGAATTTTCAGGATTTAATAGTTGTCTTGAAACAACTCCTGGATTTGATAATTCAACTATCTTCTCTTTACTTATGAATTCCATACTATACCTCCACAACTTCAAATAAACAGGTGCTTTCAACATTTTCAGTAGACTAAAATTAATCTCTTACTCGTTAGACAACTGATTTAATTTATCTTTTAAAACTTGTTGTCTATCATCTTCTGCGTAACCTTGCTCAATAGAATAAATTGCTTTTTCTATATCTCTATTTTTTGCATACAAAAACGCTCTGATATGACACATATACGGAACATATATATGGTGTAAAGTTACTATTCTCTGATTAAGAACACCAATGGCATCATCAACCGTTTGTACATTATTTACCCACTCTCTTATCAGTGGGATATTTTTATCTATCACACTTTTTATATATTCCAATGCAAATTCCATATCGGACGTGTAGGTAGGTATTTGATATTGAAAACTTGTGCATTTCCTTGGATTATAAAATTCTTCCTTTGTATATCCACAGTCTTGTTCTCTTTCATCCTCTATGTGATTATACCAAGCATCAGCAATGTGTATTTTTACAGAACTTTCTGTCCGATGCCATGTCAACTTATTTTTACTATTGATATCAGGGATAAAATCATAATTATATCCCCAGCGTAAGTATATGTGATTTCCTCTTGGATAACATAATTCAACCACCAAACGCCGATTATCACTCCATTCAGAGTGCCATTTTTTTATCTTTTCATTATATTTCAACCCGAATTCTTCTGACAACCTTCGAGATATGTATTCGTCATAAAGTTCTCTTTTGATATAGTCCTCACCATGTAAAAACTTATCTTTATACTCTTCTTGTGATAATATTTCATTTGATTGCCTTTTTTTTGAACAAAAACCCTTACTCAATACATCAAATAGACTCATAAGTAACCTCCGTTATAGCAAATCATCTCTCGCGAAAATTCCGATTTTCTCAATTCTCCAAACTTGAAGTTATTACTTTCTGCATAGTGTGTTTCCTAAAATGATAATTACCACGGCATCAACCAAAATAATCCCCAATGCAATATATACAAAAAATGCAGGCAAAATATTTTCAAACAAGCCCATAGTTAATGCAAGAATTGCTATAATAGACATTCCAATTCCCATTGTTCTGCATAACTTCTTTTCATCATATTTTTCCTTTTCTTCATTTGAAGCTGTATTATATCCAGAAATGAACCAGCTTCCATGTCCAGAAAGTAAAATAATAGAAAGTACAGCAAATATCGCAAAGACAATCCACACTATCCAATCAGAGCCTGTTGCTAAATCTGCTAATTTCATTTACATACTCCTCCTTAAATTCCATTTTCTTAATTTTATAAACTTGAAGTTGTTATTCCTTATTGCTTTTGAAAACCATTACAAGTCCAACCATTCCAACAATTATCCCGATAAGAGTAAATGGGAAATTGCTACAACTTGCCAATACAGTTCGATTCATTTCTGCGCTACTTGCACTTAAGAGTATTCCAAATAAAATAACCGCTATACCCTTTAACCTGCTATCATTCATTTTGTTTATCTCCGCAAATTCCGATTTCTCAGTTTCAAAAACTGGGAGTTGTTTAACT
>ULWD01003928.1_pt1 | contig 19770 bp, 17 predicted proteins | sample 1960011 | NCBI WGS metagenome assembly ULWD01 (sample SAMEA4835803, study PRJEB28245) | human gut metagenome | biome: gut microbiome; material: fecal sample | place: Denmark | collected 2008 | reverse complement strand
CGGTCCACACGCGCGACGCATGGCCCGAAACCGTGGAGCTGATGCGCGAATACAAGGGCAGAGGCGTCCGGGGCGTTTTCCACGCCTTTTCGGACACGGCCGACACCTACCGGGAACTGAAGGAGTACGGCGACTTCGTCTTCGGAATCGGCGGGGGGGGGACGTTCAAAAAGAGCAAGCTGGCCGAGGCGGTGCGGGAGATGCAGCTGCGCGACATCGTCCTCGAAACCGACTGCCCCTACCTGACGCCCGCACCCCACCGCGGCGAACGCAACGAATCTGCCTACGTGCGGTACGTCTGCGAAAAAGTCGCGGAGCTGAAGGGGCTGACGCCCGGCGAGACGGCCGAAGCGACGACGGCCAACGCCGAACGCATTTTCGGAAAATAAAGAATACGACCATACACGATGAAATCCTCTATCCTGATTATCTACACGGGCGGCACGATCGGCATGAAGAACGACGCCGAAACCGGAGCCTTGGTGCCGTTCGACTTCAGCGCCATATACGACGAATTCCCGTCGCTCAAGCGGCTCAACGTGGACATCGACGTACTGACGATGGACCCCGTGATCGACTCGTCGAACGTCACGCCCGCCAACTGGGCCGCACTTGCCGAACTGATCCGCGACAACTACGCGCGCTACGACGGATTCGTCGTGCTGCACGGCACCGACACCATGTCGTATACCGCGTCGGCCATGAGTTTCATGCTCGAAAACCTCGCAAAGCCGGTCGTCTTCACCGGAAGCCAGATTCCGATCGGCGTACTGCGGACCGACGGCCGCGAGAACCTCATCACGGCCATCGAAATCGCGGGCGCGCACATCGGCGGACGCCCCGAAGTGCCCGAAGTGTCGCTCTATTTCCAGAACCGGCTGTTCCGCGCCAACCGCACCACCAAGCGCAGCGCCGAAGCGCTGAGCGCCTTCCGCTCCTACAATTATCCGCCGCTGGCGGAGGTCGGGGTCAACATCGCCTACAACCTCCCGGCCATCCTGCATCCGACGGAGATCTCGCCCCAGCTGCGCATCGCCACGCGGCTGGCCGACGGAATCGAGGTGGTCAAACTCTTTCCGGGACTGGGCGAAAACATCCTCCGAGCCATGCTCTCGGCCCCCGGACTGAGAGCCGTGGTACTCGAAACCTTCGGCGCGGGCAACGCCCCGACCAACGAGTGGTTCATCCGCGTACTGAAGGAGGCGATCGGCCGCGGGATCATCATTCTCAACATCACGCAGTGCGGCGGCGGCAAAGTCTCGATGGAACTTTACGAAACGGGGCTTCGCCTGCAGGAAATCGGCGTCCTGTGCGGCCACGACATGACCACCGAAGCCGCCGTGACCAAACTGATGTACGTGCTGGGACTCGACCTGCCGGACGACCGGACGCGCGCGCTGCTGCGCCGCCCCCTGCGCGGAGAATTTACGGCCTAAGCCATTGCACGGAACGATTTTTTTTTCTATATTTCGCACTGCTAATGTATCCTTAGAAGGCCCCCGGTGACGGCGGACGGAAAGATGCGAACATCGCAACAAGTTGATCAGCAGGAAATTGCATGAGTTCAGAATGAAAGATTCGGGATTCGGCTGCCTGCGTGAAACCGGTATGGAAAGTATGCGGACAGCGACCAAAAAGCACCGTATGAATTCCGGAAGCGTGAAAAAAAAGATTTTTTTAGGATTTTTTTAGGGAAAAATAAGAAATTGAAGAAGTCGGGAAACCGAGATAGGAATAAACCAAAAAAGACACAAACAAATAAACAACTAATCAAATTTAATTTTATCCAACACAACTATGAAAAAACTTTTTTTGATTCTGTCAGTGGCCCTGTTCGCACTGGGTACTGTTAACGCTTTCGCGCAGGAAGCCGCTGCCGCTGCCGAAGAGACTGCAGTCGCTGCCGAAACCGCACTCGCAGGTGACAGCATGCACCACATCATGATGCAGAAATTCCTCGAAGGCGGTTGGGAATGGATGCTCCCGGTTCTTCTCTGCTTGGTGATCGGTCTGGCTGTCGCTATCGAGCGTATCCTCTACCTGTCGCTGGCAACGATCAACTCGAAGAAGCTCATCGCTGCCGTTGAGGACGCACTGAAGAACGGCGGCATCGAAGCTGCCAAAGAAGTTTGCCGCAACACCCGCGGTCCTATCGCTTCGATCTACTATCAGGGTCTCGACCGCTACGATCAGGGTCTGGATTCGGTCGAGAAGGCTGTCGTTTCCTACGGTTCGGTTCAGACCGGCCAGATGGAGTCGGGTCTTTCGTGGATCGGTCTGTTCATCGCTCTGTCGCCGATGTTGGGCTTCATGGGTACCGTTGTCGGCATGATCGCGGCGTTCGACGCCATTCAGGCTGCCGGCGATATCAGCCCGACCCTCGTTGCAGGCGGTATCAAGGTCGCCCTTCTGACGACCCTCATGGGTCTTATCGCTGCGGTTATTCTTCAGCTGTTCTACAACTATATCGTTTCGAAGATCGATTCGCTCGTGAACGATATGGAGGATTCGTCCATCACGCTGATGGATATCCTGACGGCATACAGCAAGAAATAATCCCAACGATTTAAAGAGTTAAAAAGCAATTATGAAAAAGATATTGAACATATTGCTGGGCATTCTGATGGCGATCACCGTGGTACTTCTGGTATACGCGATCGCTACGGGCGGCTCGGATGCTGCGATCAGCCTGAACCTCGTATGGGGATACTTCCTCTTCGTGTTCGCTATCGCCGCAGCCCTGTTCTGCGCCATCTTCGGAATGATTCAGAACCCGGCAGGCATCAAGGGAACCATACTCTCTCTGGCGCTGATAATCATCGTCGTCGGCGTATCGTACTTCTACGCTGCCGGCCACACGGTGAACATCGTCGATCTCCAGACCAATGGTTTCTTCGGCCACGGTGAAACCGTAATTACCGAAACGAGCATTCTCGTGACGTACGTTGCTTTCGTCGCCGCTTTCCTGACGGCCGTAGTAACCGAAATCTGGGGCGCTTTCAAATAATGGAGTGAACAACAATGGCAACAGATAAAAGGAAAATACAGGAAATCAATGCCGGCTCGATGGCCGATATCGCCTTCCTGCTGCTGATTTTCTTCCTGGTGGCCACAACCATGAATGTCGATACCGGTCTGGTGCGTATGCTCCCGCCGATGCCCCCCGATGAGAAACAACAGGAGGACATCAAGGTCAAGGAACGCAACCTCTTCCTCGTGCTCATATCGGGCAGCGGCAACATCATGGCTGGTCCCTCCGGCAAGCAGGAGATTATCGACCTGCACCAGCTCAAGAACAGGACGAAAGAATTCATTCTCAATCCGATGGACGACGAAAACCTTCCTGAGAAGGTGGAGAAGGAGATCGAATTGAGCGACGGCAGCAAGTGGATGTATCCCGAAAGCCAAGGCGTCGTTTCGCTCCAGACTACACGTGATACCGGCTACCAGTCGTATATCATGGTGCAGAACGAGCTGACCCGCGCATTCAACGAGGTCCGCGATGAAGTCGCCATGCGGAAATTCGGCGCAAAATTCGCCGATCTTCCTGAGGAGGACCGTAACGCAATATCCAAGGCAGTTCCGCTGAAGATCTCGGAGGCAGAACCCCGTAATATAAAGAAGTAAGCTATGGCAGTAATGAAAAAGAAGGGCAACAAAGGTTTGCCCCCTATCTCGACCGCATCGCTTCCTGACGTGATCTTCATGATCCTCTTCTTCTTTATGGTATCGACGACCATGCGCGATCAGGAACTGCTCGTGAGATACAAACTCCCTGAGGCTACCGAGGTACAGAAGCTGGAGAAGAAATCGCTCGTCAGCTACATCCACATCGGACAGCCTTCGCTGGCGATGCAGGCCAAATTCGGTACTGCACCCCGTATCCAGCTGAACGACTCGTACAAAACGACCAAGGATATTCTGGACTTCGTCGCTGCAGAGCGCGATAAGCTCAGCGAGGCCGATCGTGCTTCGATGACCATCTGCCTCAAGGCCGACCAGACCACGAAAATGGGTATCGTAACCGACGTGAAGCAGGAGCTTCGCCGTGCCAACGCACTGAAAGTCTCCTACGCCGCTTCCAAGTCGCTGGGATACTAATCCAAGGAGAGTAATTTGAAAAAGAGCTGAAGTCTTTACTTCAGCTCTTTTTGTTTTGTCTTATAACGGGGGATTTCGGCGTTTCAAGTACGAACGTTACGCGACCGGCTCAAAACGGCAGCTCCAGCTGGTCGATCTCGTGGTTGAAGGTCAGCCGGTGATGGGGAGTGAGACCGTATTCGCGGATCGCAAGGCGGTGTTCGCGCGTCGGATAACCTTTGTTCTTCCGCCAGCCGTACTGGGGAAACTCCTCGGCCAGACGCAGCATATACTCGTCGCGGTGCGTTTTGGCCAGCACCGAAGCGGCGGCGATGTCGGCATACTTGCCGTCGCCTTTGACGATGCAGCGGTAAGGCAGTTCGAGCCGGGTCCGGAAGCGGTTGCCGTCGATGGCCAGAAAGCCGGGAGCGGGATCGAGCCGCGCCGCGGCCAGCGACATTCCCTCGAACGACGCATTCAGGATGTTGATCTCGTCGATCCGCTCGGCGGAGACCGCTTCGACGGCCCATGCCACGGCTTCGCGTTCGATAATCACCCGAAGCTTCTCGCGGTTGCGCTCGGTCATCTGCTTCGAATCGTTGAGCAGGGGATCGTGGAAATCGGGCGGCAGCATCACGGCCGCGGCAAAAACCGGCCCGGCGAGACACCCCCGCCCGGCCTCGTCGCATCCCGCTTCGGGAAGATCGTATTGAAAGCAATTTTCAAGCATAACCAAAAACATTAAATCATCGGCACCCGACGCAAATCAAGGAAAACCGGCAACAAACTATTACACGCCCGCCGCCGGGAGCTGCTGCGGCAAAAATTGCGCAGACGAATCCTGCGGCCGGATCGGAACCACACTTCGCATTCCACAATCAAACAAAATAGCACCTGCATCCGGAAAGCAGACCCGGAAGCAAGTCCGGAAAGCTGGCCCGGAAACAAGTCCGAAAGCAGATCGCGAAGCAGATCCTGAAGCAGGCCCGAAAAGCAAATCCGAAAGCCAGTCCCGAAGCAGATCGCGAAGCAGGCCCGGAAAGCTGGTCCGGAAAGTGAGTCGGAACCCGATTCCGGACAGAACCGCCGGAATGCAACCGGCATCTCCGGAGACGTCGATCCATCCCGCGGCCGTCCCACCGATTCCGCTGAGCAGCCGAACAGCCGAACAGCCGAAACATGCCGTGTTGCTCCTGCAAACGGGCCGCAACCATACGCAAGACTCGAAAAGAAACACCCTCCGCAGGATTCCGGCTACAACAAAGTTAGCAATTATTTAGTCCCGTACCGCTTTTTTCCGTATTTTTGCCGAAAGCAGAAATCGCCGCATGAAGATAGATATCGCCCGACAACCGCTGGTCCCGGCCTTCGTCACCCTCTTCGCACTCGCAGTCACGGCCATGTGGGGCGGGGCGGGAAACGGCGTATCCGCCGGCACGCCGGAGACAATGCCCCTGCTGGGCGGAGCGCTGGCCCGGTTTCAGGCCGCATATCCGGTGTGGGCGCGTCTGGCCGCGGGATTCATGATCCTCTTCACGGGAATGTGCACGGGGCGGATCGCCATCCGCTACAACCTCTATGGAGTCAGCACATGTCTGCCGATTCCGCTCTACGCCGTCGTCGCCTGCGGCATCGTTTCGGGCGGAAACTACCTGACGGCATTCGCCGCTTCGACGCTGCTGGCGCTCGCCGCCAAGAACTACTGCCGCTCCTACTGCAACGGCTACGGTTTCGACGCCATTTTCCGTGCCTCCCTCTATCTGGGATTGCTGCCGCTGGTCTATGCCCCTGCAACGCCCTTGGTGCTGATCCTTCCGCTGGCGATACTGCTTTTCAGACGTACATTCCGCGAAGTCGTCGTCGCCGCCGCCGGTCTGATACTGCCCGTGCTGACCGCCTGCTACGTCAGCTGGGGCGCGGGAGAAGAATTCACGGCTCCGGTCACGGCACTGGCCGACGCGGTCGTATCGGGCGTTCCGCTATGGATTTTCACGGCCCTTCCGCTCCCGTCGCTCGTCATGCTTTGCATCATTGCGGCACTCGCCCTGACGGCGCTCTTTTTCTTTCTTTCGGACATTTATGCCGCCGGAACCAAGCCGCGTTTCATCCTTATCTTTAATATAGGTATACTGGCGATGACTCTCGCCCTGCTCTGCACCCCGTCGGTCACTCCCGAAGCATTCACCCTGACGGCGGTTCCCGCCGCCCTGCTTTTCCCGGTGCTTTTCGTGCGGATAGACCGCAGAATCGCACTGCCCGTCTACCTCATTCTGTTGGCCGCTTCGGTCTACATTGCAGCTTTGCAATAATCTATTTAGTCACAAACATAGTCCAAACAGCTCTATTTGCCTTAATGTGTCTTTTTAGCGTATTAATTCTTTTACTAAATAAATATTAAATTGTATATTTGGAGTTGAACAAAAGTGACGCAACTTATTGTTCGCAGAAACTTAAAATACGATTTAGTATGAAGAATTCATTGAATTCGTCGGCTCAGCAGCCGATGATCGTGAAGTATGTCGAAGCACTTCACAACGGAATCCAGTCTCAGGCGCTCTCGCGCTATGCAATCGGTTACATCCTTCGCGGTACGAAGTACATCTACGAAGGCGATAAGCGCCAGACGCTCACACGCGGAGACGTATTCTACCTCGGCATAGGGCATCACTACATCGAGAACTTCCCGGAAAACGGCCAGCCCTTCGAACAAGTGCTCTTTTACTATACGCCGGCGGACCTCCAGCGTATCCTGATGCACCTGAACATCACCTACGGCCTGAACATTTCGAACGAACATTCGTGTGAAAACTGCCGCAACCGCACGCACGTCGCCATGCCCGCATGGAATTCGATCCGCAACTTTTTCGTCAATACCAACAACTACCTGCGCGACGAAGACTTCCACCGCGACGAGACGGCCGAGAACATCAAGATGACCGAATTGATCTATCTGATCGCCTCGCACGAAGACTGCTGCATCAAAAGCAAGCTGCTGAGCAACGTGGACGCCGCGAAAGAGAATTTCGAGCAGATCGTCTACGACCATATCTTCAAAGACATCTCCATCGAGGAGCTTTCGAAACTGACGAACCGTTCGCTCACTTCGTTCAAGAAGGAGTTCCGCCGTCATTTCCAGATGCCGCCCCACAAGTGGTACATCCGCCAGCGGCTGATGCACTCGCGTCTGCTGCTGATCTCGACTTCGAAATCCATTTCGGAGATCGGCAACGCCTGCACGTTCCCCAACACGTCGCATTTTATTAAACTTTTCAAAAAGGAATACCAGATGACGCCGGCCGCTTACCGCAACCGCCACATCACTTCGATCGCCCCGGAGAAGCAGCCCGAAACGGTGCAGAACGCGGAAATACGCGAAGCGCTTTAATCAAAAACTTATAAATCGGCTATTATTTTAAATTTTTTAATTATAATTTAACAGATTTTTTTAGGTTAGTTTGAAAAAATGTTATAAAAGATTTGGTGAATTGTGAATTTCAGTTTATCTTTGTATAACAAAACGTGGGATTCTCCCACTCTCATTAACCTAACTAACCTAACCAGAGGGGTTCGCTACTGCCAGGTACCGAACCCCTTTCTCGTGTCCGGAAGCGGCGCAGAGAAGGCTCCGATAATGAATTATTGCAGTTTCGGCAGGTGCGTTTTTTTATTTTTTAATATGCTTTCTCCGGGCGGCGGCGACGGGGCGGGCGGGAAGCGGCTTCCGGCCGAATATCCGCCTCCCAAGCCCGGAAACGGGCGAATCCCGGCACAGAAGCGTCCGGCGCGGGGCTGTCAAAGAAAATGGACCATTCTTAGGGAATATCAATTATTTTTTCGTATTTTTGCATCAATTGGAAAATAATGATCTTAAATGCCGAAGTTTTATGACAAGGTAGATGTACTGAAAAAACCCGGATGGCTGAAGATCCGGCTCCACCGAACCCCGGAATACGCCGAGGTTCAGCAGATAGTCCGAAAACATGCGCTGCACACGATTTGCAGCAGCGGCATGTGTCCCAACAAGGCCGAATGCTGGAGCCGCAGAACCGCGACCTTCATGATTCTGGGCGATATCTGCACACGGGGCTGCCGCTTCTGTGCCACCAGAACAGGACACCCCCTTGCTCCGGACGCCGAGGAACCCCGGCGGGTAGCCGAAAGCGTCTCGCTGATGAAACTGAGGTATGTCGTCGTAACTTCTGTAACGCGTGACGACCTGCCGGACGGCGGCGCCGCACATTGGGCCGCAACCGTCCGCGCCATCCGCGAACAGAATCCCGACGCCGCAATTGAGCTCCTTATTCCCGATCTCGACGCACGGCCCGACCTCTTGGACACGGTCATCGCGTCGAAGCCCGATATAATCGGGCACAACATCGAAACCGTCGAGCGGCTGACCCCCGTGGTCCGTTCCAGAGCGAAATATCGCACGAGTCTGGAGACCCTGCGCCACATGAGCCGGCAGGGCGTCGCAACCAAAAGCGGACTGATGGTCGGACTTGGCGAGAGCGATGACGAAGTATTACAAACCCTGCACGACCTGCGCGAAGCGGGCGTCGGGATCGTAACGCTCGGTCAGTACCTTCGTCCAACTTTGGAGCATTACCCCGTGGCGGCGTATATCACTCCTGAAAAATTCGAATGGTACAGACTCAAAGCGCTGGAAATGGGCTTCGCCTACTGCGCGAGCGCGCCGCTGGTCCGCTCGTCGTACTTGGCGGAAGAGGCCCTGCAAAGCGTTAAAAGTTTGCAGCGATGAACGTTTACTGCCGGGACCTCGGACAGATGGACTACAAAGCCTGCTGGGATTTGCAGCAGAGCCTGTTCGACGTCCTGACAGCCGGAAAAACGAACCGGACGGCAGCGCCGGAGAGCGCAACGCCGTCCTCGGAAGAGGCGGGCACGATTCTGCTGGTGGAGCATCCGCCGGTATACACGCTCGGCAAAAGCGGCCATGCCGAGAACCTGCTCGTAGGCCGCGAAGCGCTCGAAGCGATGGGAGCGCAGTTCTTTCACATAGACCGAGGGGGCGACATCACCTTCCACGGACCCGGACAGCTGGTCTGCTATCCGATTCTGGACCTCGAAAGGTTAGGCATCGGGCTGAGGGCATACATCGACGCGCTGGAAGAGTCCGTCATCCGCACCGTGGCCGAATACGGCATCCGGGCGGGACGCATCGCAGGCGCTTCGGGCGTATGGGTGGGAGCGGGAATCGCGCAGGAAGGCGATGGCCGGACGGCGGACGGCGGCGGAAAATGCACGCCGGCGGGCGCTCCGCGCAAGATATGCGCAATAGGAGTCCGTTCGTCGCGTTATATTACCATGCATGGGTTCGCGCTGAACGTAACGACCGATCTGGAGTGGTTTTCGCGCATCAACCCCTGCGGATTCACCGACCGGGGCGCGACCTCGATCGAAAGGGAAACGGGCGCCAAAGTCCCGATGGACGATGTCAAAAGACTCGTCGTGAAATTTTTAAGTGAGATATTAAATGTTAGAATATATAAATAGTAAATCGTATGCCTATAGAAAAACGATGGGTAGTGAAACCGCAGGGCGATTCCGAGGCGGTGGCGAAGCTCGCCTCCGTGCTCAGGATATCCCCCGTGCTGGCGAATCTGCTCGTACAGAGAGGCATAGACACTGTAGAAAAGGCGGACAAGTTCTTTAAACCGAGCCTCGCCGACCTCCACGACCCGTTCCTGATGAAGGATATGGACAAGGCGGTCGAGCGGGTCGAACAGGCCGTTCGTAACAATGAAAAGATCATGGTTTACGGCGACTACGACGTGGACGGCTGCACGGCCGTTGCGCTGGTGTACAAGTTCCTGCGCCAGATCGGGCATAAAAACCTGATGTTCTACATTCCCGACCGCTATACCGAAGGTTACGGCATTTCGGTCAAAGGTATCGACCTCGCGGCCCGCAAGGGCGTGGGGCTTATCATTGCTCTGGACTGCGGTATCAAAGCCACGGAAAAGATTGTCTATGCAAAGAGCAAGGGCGTGGATTTCATCATCTGCGACCATCACCTCCCGGCCGAGGAAATTCCCCGCGCCGTAGCCGTTCTGGACCCCAAGCGGGTCGATTGTTCCTACCCGTTCGACGAATTGTCGGGCTGCGGCGTGGGATTCAAACTCGTGCAGGCCTACGCCCAGAAAAACCGGATTCCCTTCGAGCAGATCAGCCCGCTGCTGGACCTGCTGGTGGTGAGCATCGCCTCGGACATCGTGCCGCTGGTGGACGAAAACCGCATTCTGGCGCATTTCGGCCTGAAGGACCTCAACCGCGAGCCGTCGAAGGGCCTGCTGTCGATCATCAAGATCTGCGGTCTGGACAAGCACAACATCACCATCGACGATATCGTCTTCAAGATCGGTCCCCGCATCAACGCCGCCGGGCGCATGCGCATGGACGAGAACGACGAGAATGCGTCGCCGTCGGGCGGCCACGCCGCCGTCGAGCTGCTGATCGAGGGTAACGAAAGCATCGCCGCGGAGTTCGGCAACGTCATCGACGCCTACAATCAGGACCGCAAGTCGATCGACCGCTCCGTCACGCAGGAAGCGCACGACTTCATCGAGCGCAACCCCGAAATGAAGCGGCTGAAGAGCACCGTGATCTATAATCCCAAGTGGATGAAGGGCATCGTGGGCATCGTCGCGTCGCGTCTGATCGAAACCTACTACCGGCCCACGGTGGTGCTGACGATGAGCAACGGATTCGTGACCGGATCGGCCCGTTCGGTGCCGGGCTTCGACCTCTATCAGGCCGTCGAATCGTGCTCGGACCTGCTGGAGAACTTCGGCGGACACATGTACGCCGCAGGACTGACGATGCGGCCCGAAAACGTGGACGAGTTCACCCGGCGCTTCAACGCCTATGTCGAGGAGAACATCGACCCGCAGATGCTGATGCCCCAAGTGGACATAGACAGCGAACTGCTCTTCTCGGACATCACGCCCGCGTTCCGCAAGGACCTCAACCGCTTCCAGCCCTTCGGGCCGGGCAATACGGCGCCGGTCTTCGCCACCTACGGAGTCAGCAACCACGGCGACGCCAAACTGGTCGGTGTGGAGTGCGAACATCTGCGCATGGACCTCATCCAGCGGCAGAAGCCCAACACCAAGATCCAGTCGATCGCCTTCCAGCAGCCCACGCACTACGAATGGGTCCGCTCAGGACGTCCGATCGACGTATGTTACCAGATCGTCGAGAACCACTACCGCGGTACGGTAACCACCCAATTGCGTATCAAGGACATCAAACCCGTTCTAAACAAATAGATGATCCGGAGAACCGGGAAGATCCGCCCTGCGGCGGTTCTTTCCGGTTTATCCTTTCTTCTCGTTTGCGTGTCCTTTTTGTTTAAAATTTGCGTCATTTCACCCCTAATCCCCGCACACGGTCCCCGCACTGCGCCGACGGGTTCCGTCCCACACCATGAACCTACTGAAAAAACCGTACGGACTGACGCTTCAGGCGTTGCTCTGGGTCATGATTTTCGGATGCCTGCTGGCTCATCCGTTCACCAACGCCACCAGCAGCCCTCCGGGAGACAAACGCGAATATATCCTGATAATCAACAGCTACAACGAATCTTCCTCATGGGGATGGGAGATAATCACCGACATCACCGCCCGGATAGAGCAGATCGAAAACCTCGAAGTATACGTCGAGCATATGAACACGCTCCTGATGGACCAGCAGTCGGATCTGGACAACTTCCGGGCGAATCTCGCCCGTGAATACGGCAAGAATCCGCCCCGAATGCTGATATACATCGGCGCGCCGGCCTTCACCATGCGGGACTTCGCCGAAAAGGAGTGGGGAAAAGGCATCCCGTCGATCATCTGCGCCGAGGAGGATTTCATCGGCCCCGACAAATACTACGTCAGCAAGCAGGCCATCCCGCACTCCGAGCGCATTCCGCTCCGGAAGCTGAACGGGGAATACAACCTGACACTGCTCTACGCCCCAATCTACCTCGAACAGACCATCGAGCTGATGCGCCGCATGATTCCGGAGATGAACCGGCTGGTATTCGTCCGCGACGGCCGCTATATCAACCAGCAGTACGAAGAAGAGCTGAGCAAACTGCTCCAAACCGATTATCCGGGAATGCGGTTCACCTCCTACAAGGCCTCGAACATGAGCGTAGACCAACTGCTCGACTCGCTGAACGTCACCGACACCCGCCATACCGGCGTGCTCTTTTCCTCGTGGCACTACACAAGAAATATCGCCGGCAATACCGAGATCACGGCCAATCCCTTCAAGATCATCGCCAGTTCGACGGCTCCGCTGTTCGCACTATGGCCCCCTTCGGTGAAAAACAGCGGCGTGGTCGGCGGATTCACATACGATACGGGCGAGTACAACCGGCAGGTCATCGCAACGTTCGACACCATTCTGGAGGGACGCCAGCCGCGCGACATTCCGTTCTATGTCCCATCCGGCGCCCGCCCGACGTTCAACTACCCGGCGATGCTGCGCAACAGGATTTCACCCGAAATATGCCCCTCGGATTCGGTATTCATCGACAAGCCGGAGACATTCACAGAGCGGAACAGAACGGCGATCATCCTATGCGGCGGCCTTTTCCTGCTTTTCATCCTCTTCCAGCAATGGCGCATCCGCGTCATGCACAAAGTCGAAGCGGCCCGCCGGCGGGAATCGGAAAGCCAGATAAAATACGCAAACCTGTTCAACCGGATGCCGATCATCTACATTCAGGAGCGCGTGATCTTCGACCGTGACCACTATCCCGCCGACACCGAATTCAGCGACATAAACGCCTACTTCGAACGGACGTTCCTGCCCCGGAATGAGGTCGTCGGCAAACGGGGAAGCGAGCTTTTCGCGGATTCGTTTTCGGAATTCCTGCGTCTGGTGAACGTCGTGCTGACGGAAAACCGGACCGTCACCTTTCCCTTCTACTACAAACCGCGGGACATCTTTTTCGAGGTGGTTCTCAGCCGCTCGTACCTGACCGACCACATCGACATCTTCTGTCTGGACGGCACCGCGCTGCACAAGGCGCAGCAGAAACTGGACTCGATAAACCACAAACTCTCGCTGGCGCTCGACGTCGCCAACATCGTTCCGTGGAAATGCGACCTGAACAACGGCACCATCCTCTGCGACATCAACAAACCGGTCAAAACCGCCTCCGGCGAGATGATCGTGCAGAGCGACACTTCGCTTTCGGTGGGCGTCGAATGCTATTTCTCGAAGATACACAAGGAGGACCGCGACCGCATACGGCAGGCCTATGACGACCTGACGGCAGGCCGCACCGACAAGGTTTGCGAAGAGTACCGGGTGGTATCCAACGAGAGCGGTCACTGGCACATGGAATGGGTCGAGGCGCTGGCGGCCGTGGAGTCGTTCGACGCGCAGGGGCGGCCCCAGACACTCGTCGGAACGTCACAGGTCATCACCGAACGCAAACGCATGGAGCAGGAACTCCTCTCGGCCCGCGACCGCGCCGAGGAGTCGAACCGCCTGAAAACGGCGTTTCTGGCCAACATGAGCCACGAGATACGCACGCCGCTCAACGCCATCGTCGGATTTTCGGGCATTCTGGCCTCGACCGACGAGGAGCAGGAGAAGCAGGAATACGTCTCGATCATCGAAAACAACAACGCCCTGCTGCTGCAGCTCATCGGCGACATCCTCGACCTCTCGAAAATCGAGGCGGGGACGCTCGACTTCATCCACACGGACTTCGACCTGAACGAACTGATGCGGGAGAAGGAGAACGTCATCCGCATGAAGGTCCGGGAGGGCGTCGAACTGCTCTTCGAGCAGAAATACGAACAATGCTCCGTCTGCACCGACCGCAACCGGCTCTCGCAGGTGATCATCAACCTGTTGACCAACGCGGCGAAATTCACGCAGACGGGCAGCATCCGCTTCGGATACGAAATGCGCGGCAAAGAGCTTTATTTCTGGGTCTCGGACACCGGCAGCGGAATCCCCGCCGACAAAACGGAGCAGGTTTTCGACCGCTTCGTCAAACTCAACGCCTTCAAGCAGGGCACGGGACTCGGACTGTCGATCTGCAAGATGATCGTCGAACATCTGGGCGGACGTATCGGCGTGGAATCCGAAGAGGGCAAAGGATCGAAATTCTGGTTTATCCTGCCCTATGTTCCGGGAAAGGCCGCGGCGCAAAGGACGGAGGAGCAATATCCCGCCGTCTCGGTCGAAAAGAACAAACTGATGATTCTGATCGCCGAGGACAATGACAGCAACTACCGGCTGTTCGAATCGATCCTGCGCAAAGAATACACGCTCCTGCACGCATGGAACGGGCAGGAGGCGGTCGAAATATACCGGCAGCACCGTCCGCACCTCGTATTGATGGATATCAACATGCCCGTGATGAACGGTTACGAGGCCACGGCCGAAATACGCAAACTGTCAGAGAGCGTCCCGATCATCGCCGTGACGGCGTTCGCATTCGCTTCCGACGAACAGAAGGTGCTCCAGAGCGGATTCGACGGCTACATGGCCAAGCCGATCAACGCCCTGCAGCTGCGGACGCAGATCGTCGACATGCTGCGCAAACACGTGGTTCTGCTGTAGCCGGAAAGGTGCTGTTCAAAGGCGGATGATCCGCGCCGCGTCGTCCGCGTCGGGCAGGGGAGCGGGCGTGAAGTCGGAGTAGCCGGCCGCAATGGCGCAGAGGGGTTCGCAGTCCGCCGGGACGGGCAGGAAACTGCGCAGGTAATCGGCCGCGCTCTGCCCGTCGGGTTCATCCTTGCGGCGCGGCCGGCCGTTGATATGCACCCAGCAGGAGCCGAGTCCCTCGTCCACGCAGGCGAGCTGCAGCAGCGTGGCCGAAATCGCGGCGTTTTCGCGCCAGAGATCGCTTTTCGAAGTATCGCCCAGCACGACGAAAGCCAGCGGCGCACCCTTCATGAACGCCGACCCGTAATCGCGCATTTCGGCCATGCGGGCCACCAAGGCCGGATCGTCCACCACCATGAGACGCGTGGTCCGGGTGTTACGCGCCGAAGGCGCCGTAAGGGTCTCGCGCAGGATGCGGTCCACCGTCTCGCGCGGCACCGCCCGGTCCGAGAATTTTCGGATGCTGCGGCGTTTTTCGATCAACTCTTTGAATTCCATTTGTTTTGTCTTTTCGGTCTCGCTTTTGCAAAAGTAGTGAAAAATAGGTATATTTGAAATTCAAAACACCCCGAAGAATGGATTACCGATTCAACATCGCCCTGATTTACGATTTCGACGGCACGCTCGCCCCCGGCAACATGCAGGAGTACGACTTCATCCCCGCCGTGGGCAAAAGCAACAAGGAGTTCTGGACCGAAGCCAACACGCTGGCCGAGGAGCAGGACGCCGACATGGTCCTGACCTACATGGCGCGCATGCTTCAGGAGGCCAAATCGAAAGGACTGTCACTGCGGCGCGAAGCCTTTCAGGAGTCAGGCCGCCGCGTGACGCTTTACAAAGGGGTCAGGGAGTGGTTCGAGCGGATAAACGCCTACGGGGCCGCACGCGGCATCCGGATTCTGCACTACATCAATTCGTCGGGCATGAAGGAGATCATCGAAGGCACGGAGATCGCCCACGAATTCCGGAAAATATACGCCTGCTCGTTTCTCTACGACGTGGACGGCATCGCCTACTGGCCCGCCGTGGCGGTCAACTACACCAACAAGACGCAGTTCATCTTCAAGATAAACAAAGGCGTCGAGTCGGTTTTCGACAGCAAGCTGGTGAACCGCTACATCCCCGAAAACGAGCGTCCCATACCGTTCAAACACATGATTTACGTAGGCGACGGAACGACCGACATTCCCTGCATGCGGCTGGTGAAGAACTCCGGCGGCCACTCCATCGCCGTCTACAACCCCGACCAGAAGGGGGCGCGGCGCGAGATGGCCTCGCTGATTCACGACAACCGTGTGAGCCACGTCTGCCCGGCCGACTACTCCGAAGGGTCGGACATGGACGTGCTGGTCAAAACCATCATCGACAAGATCGACCTCGACGACAAACTCGAAAAGCTGGAGGTCGTAAAATGACCGGGAAGCGAACGCAGATACAACCATCCGACACAACAAATATGTCACAATCCGAAACAGACGCAGTGAATATCCTCTTCGCTACGAATAACGCGCATAAACTCATGGAGGTGCAGGCCGTGCTGGGTCCCGGCTTCCGGCTGGTGACGCCCCGCGAATGCGGCATCACGGAGGAGATTCCCGAAGAGCAGCAGACCCTCGAAGGCAACGCTTCGCAGAAGGCGCATTACCTCAACGACCGCACGGGGCTGGACTGCTTCGCCGACGATACGGGACTCGAAGTGAAGGCGCTGGGAGGCGCTCCGGGCGTGCATTCGGCCCGTTACGCCACCGACGGACACGATTTCGCGGCCAACAACCGCCTGCTGCTGAAAAACCTCGAAGGAGCGACCGACCGCCGGGCGCAGTTCCGAACGGTCATTTCGCTGATCCTCAACGGCGAAGAACACCTTTTCGAAGGTGTGGTCGAAGGGCGCATCATCGACCGCGAAGAGGGGCACGAAGGCTTCGGGTACGATCCGCTGTTCATACCCGACGGATACGACAAGACCTTCGCCCAGATGTCCACCGAAGAGAAAAACGAGGTTTCGCACCGCGCCCGCGCCGTACGCAAACTCGCGGCCTATTTGCATTCCGCCGGGAAATAGGGTCTCTTTACGGCACACGGGCGCGACCCGGAAAAATGCACGCTTGCTTTTGCACGCTACTTTATCTATCTTTGCCCTCCAATGGAAGAGAGAACTTACAACAAAGAGGAACGTTTCGACGCCCGGACCATCGAGGCGCTGAAGCTCCATTACACCGAAATCCTGCGGCGGCTGGGAGAGGATCCCACGCGCGAAGGACTTCTGAAAACCCCCGAACGCGTCGCCAAGGCGATGTCGTTCCTGACGAAGGGATACGAAGAGAATCCGCTCGAAATCATCCGCTCCGCGACGTTCCGCGAAGAGTACAAACAGATGGTGCTCGTGAAGGACATCGAGCTGTACTCGCTCTGCGAACACCATATGCTGCCGTTTTACGGCAAGGCGCACGTCGCCTACATTCCCAACGGACACATCACGGGACTTTCCAAAATCGCCCGCGTCGTGGAGTGCTACGCCCGCCGCCTGCAGGTGCAGGAGCGGCTGACGGTGCAGATCCGCGACTGCATACAGGAGGCGCTCAACCCGATGGGCGTGGCCGTGGTGATCGAAGCCAGCCACATGTGCATGCAGATGCGCGGCATCGAAAAACAGCAGTCGGCGACGACCACATCGGCATTCACGGGCATTTTCCTTTCGGACCACCGCACGCGCGAGGAGTTCATGACCCTCATATCGCACAAATACCGGTAGGATTCAGCACCGGAATAAAAATCCCCGCGGCTTGTGACGCTGCAGGATTTTAGCCGAAAGGCGCACCTGCGGATGAAGACGGCATCCGCGGACTATTCCCGGCTTTCGAGATTCACCAGACAGGTGTTCAGCATTTTATGCAGTTCGGCCTGCGTGAACGGTTTGGGCAGGAACCCGGTACATCCGGCGGCGACGGCGCTTTCGGCTTCGCGGTCGGAAGGATAGGCCGACATGACGACGACCGGCAGATCGGGAGCGCTCTCCCGGATGCGGCGCGTAACCTCGAATCCGTCCATGACTGGCAGCCGCGTATCGACCAGCACGGCGTCGGGACGCTCCGAACGGAACAGTTCCGCAGCCTCGGCTCCGGAGCGCGCACGCACCAGCCGGAAACGCGCGCTCAGCATCGCCTCGATCAGTTTGAAGCTGATGTCCGAGTCCTCGCCGACCAGCAGGGTCCACGAAACGCCGCCCTTCAGGGCGCCCATATCGGCCGGAGCCGGTTCGCACTGTACGTCGCACTGCACGACGGGAATCGAGAAATGGAACCGCGTACCCTTTCCCAATTCGGACTCCACGCCGATCGTGCCGTTGAGCTTCTCGACGATCGTTTTCGAAATAGCCAGTCCGAGCCCCGTGCCGGAGACGAAGTCGTCGAGCTTGACGAAACGGTCGAAAATGTCGCGGACCTTTTCGGCAGGGATTCCCGTGCCGGTATCTTCCACGAAAAACTCCACGCGCCCTTCGCGCAGGTCGAATCCGAAGCGGATTTCGCCCTCGGTCGTAAACTTGGAGGCGTTGTTTATCAGGTTCGAGATGACCTGCGCCAACCGGTTCTGGTCGCAGACGATCTCCACGTTCTCGATCCGCTCGTCGAAAACGAGTTTCACGCCCGGATTCGTCCGGCCCTTGTGCATCTCGTATTCCGATCGGCACAAATCGTTGAGATTCATTGGCCTGAAGTGGAATTCGAGCGTTCCGGCCTCGATTTTCGAGATGTCGAGAATGTCGCCGATAAGCTGCAGCAGCAGGCTGGAATTGGTGTCGATGATGTCGATGAACTGCTGTTTCTCCTCCTCGGTCTCCGCTTCGCCCATCAGCTTGGCAAAGCCGACAATGGCGTTGAGCGGCGTACGTATCTCATGGCTCATATTGGCCAGAAACGCCGTCTTGAGCCGGTCGGACTCCTCGGCGCGGATACGGGCCTCGATGACCTTAAGCTCGGCGTTTTTCTGCTCGGTGATGTCCCACGACACGCCGATAATCAGCGGCAGACGGTTCTCGACCGGAACCAGCGATTTCGAGGTGTTGACGATGCGCGTCTCCCCCTTCGCCGAGACATACTCTTCGATGAACTCCATGCGCTCGCCCGTGCGCAGCAGTTCGAGGTCGTCGCGCCGGAAATGCTCCGCATCCTTCGGACTGGGAAACACCTCGTAATCGGTATATCCGAGCGCCTTCGACGCGGGGATATGCGAAAACTCCTCGAAAGCCCGGTTCCAGTAGAGATAACGGAACTCGTTGCCGGGGTCCTTGACGAAGAGATAGACCGGAATGTTGTTGAGGATACTGTCAAGGATGGAGTTCATCTCCTTGACCTTGTTTTCGTGTTCGATGCGCCGCGTGATGTCGCGACCGAAGAACCAGACGATTTCGCGCTCCTTGAAGTGGTCGTAGATGATATAGGCCACGATGTCCCACGCCACGATACGCCCCTGAGCGTTCTTCAGACGGACGGTGTATTTGTATGCGCCGTTGTCCCGGCGGATCTTCGCCAGCCGCTCCTCCCACAACTGCCGCGTCGCGTCGATCGACCAGAACTCGTACACCTTGCGCCGCGACAGATCGCCCTTCAGGTCGTGCCGCCTCCGGAAACGTTCGTTGGCGTACTCCATCGTCCCGTCTACGGCGCATGCGTAAATCTCCTCATCGACGTTGTTCAGCGCATACTTGACCATCTCCAGCTCGTGCTTGGCGACTTCGGCCTCGGTGATGTCGCGGCAGATGCAGAGGGCGTGTTCGCCGTCGAGCGGCATAATGCGGTTTTCGTAATTGCGGGTCCGGCCGTCGAGCGTGATGTCGTGATGCGAAGAGGAACCCTTCCTCGACGCGAAAACGTTTTCGAGGTTGTTCTTCACGTTGCGGCACGCTTCGGGCGAGAGCATCGACCGGATATTCCGGCCCACCAGCCGGGGACCTTCGATCCCGACATGATTGGTCTGCTCGGAGGAGACCAGTTCGACCAGCGTCCCGTCGCGTCTCAGCACGGTCAGCATGTCGGGAATCGAATCCAGAAT